>Ga0208980_10000439_pt1 | contig 23267 bp, 20 predicted proteins | sample WetSurMetagenome_3_FD_187993 | JGI IMG/M metagenome (GOLD analysis project Ga0208980, IMG submission 187993) | Wetland microbial communities from Twitchell Island in the Sacramento Delta, sample from surface sediment Aug2011 Site A1 Bulk (version 2) | ecosystem: Environmental > Aquatic > Marine... | reverse complement strand
GTGCAGAACGGCACCCTGCCCGCGAGCAGGCCCACTGCCGACATGTCGTTCGCCTCGACCAGGAAGCGCCCGTTCTCGCAGATCCGGCGCAGGGTCTTGAGCTCGGATTCGGCCTCGACCAGCGACAGCGTCGACAGCACGACCTCCTTGCCGCGCTCGGCGAGGCGTTCGGCGACCTCCAGCCACTGCTCCAGATTGAGCGACCGGCGCTTGGAGCAGACCGTCTCGCCCAGATAGACGACCTCCGCCGGGCTGTCCGCGACCATGTCGTAGAAGGCTTGCAGCTGCTCGGCCGGCCAGTAGTACAGGACCGGGCCGACGGCGAGGCGTGGCTGGGCGACGGCGGCCGCGCTCATCGGGGCCCCCTCACTGCCACGGCCTGTGCAGGGCGCCGAACGTGGTCTGCGCGCCCTCGGACACGCGGGCCAGCGCGGCGGACCACTCCGGGGCGGGCCGAAAGCCCGCGGGGTCGCGGCGGCAGGCGTCGATCGCCGCGCGCCAGACCCGGGTCACGTCGCGGACGTACGCCGGGCTGCGCTGCCGCCCCTCGATCTTCACCGCAACCACGCCCAGCGCCATCAGCTCGGGCAGCAGCTCCAGCGTGTTGAGGCTGGTCGGCTCCTCGATCGCGTAGAAGGTCCTGCCGCCCACGTCGTAGCGGCCCTTGCAGATCGTCGGATAGCCCGCCGTCTCGCCCGCGGCGCGGCGGTCCAGCAGCACGCCGCCGAGCCGCGTGGTGCGGCCCGCGGGCGTCTCCTCCCAGCGCACGAACTCGGCGGGCGAGCACGCCCCGCAGGTGTTCGGTGACTTTCCTGTCGCGTAGGACGACAGCAGGCAGCGTCCCTCCACCATCACGCACAGGCTGCCGAAGCCGAACACCTCGATCGCGACCGGGCTGTGCTCGATCACGTGGCGCACCTGGGCGAGCGATAGCACCCGCGGCAGCACGGCGCGGCGGATGCCGAAGCGCTCGTGGTAGAAGCGCAGGGCCTCGTGGCTGGTGGCCGAGCCTTGCACGGACAGGTGCCGCGGCAGATCCGGGTGACGCTCGGCTGCGTAGTCGAGCACGCCGAGGTCCGCGACGATGATCGCGTCGACCCGCAGCGCCGCGGCGCGGTCGACCGCCGCCTCCCACTGCGGCCAGTTGTGCGGCTGGGGGTAGGTGTTGAGCGCGAGATAGACCTTCACCCCGCGAGAGCGCGCGAGGCGCAGCCCCTCGTCGATCTGCGCGTCGGTGAAGTTCAGCCCGGGGAAGTGCCGCGCGTTCGTCGCGTCCCGGAAGCCGAGGTAGACGGCGTTGGCGCCGGCCTCGACCGCGGCCTTCAGGGCCGGGAGGCTGCCCGCGGGGCACACGAGCTCCATGGCTCAGACTCGCTCCTGCTGATTCTTCTGACGCATCAGCGGCCGACCCGCCGTCCCTGCTCGGACACGCCGTGAATACATCCCTGTAGGCTCGTATGCGGCATCCCTGCCGCATACGGTCCTCGCAGGAACCGCAGATCGGCCGCTGTGACGTTTGTGTCGCGGCAGCCTTCCGAATTGCCAGGGACGGCGGGCTGGCCGCCGCCATCTGCCGGACCGGCCGCGGGCGGCGCCGAATCTGCCGCCGCGAGGCGGTCCGCGTGGTCCCGCGGGCCCTGCGCGTCTCGATCCAGCCGCCGCCCCAGCGCCGCCCCCTGACAGGCGCCGCGGGCGACGAGCTCGGCCGCAATGGCATTGAGCACGCGCCACTTCTGCGCGCACCAGGCCGGCGCGAGCAGGATGTCTGGCGAGGCGGTACCGGTCAGGCGGTGGTAGACGACCTCGGGCGGGGTGTGCTCGATCAGCGCGGCCGCCGTCTCGACGTAATCCTCGAACGCCAGGGCCTGATAGGTGCCGCGGCGCCAGTCGTTGGCGAGCGCGGTGCCCTTGACCACGTGCAGCGGGTGCAGCTTCAAGCCGTCCGTGCCCAGGTCGAGCACGCGCTGCAGCGTCACGAGGGTCGCCTCGGGCGCCTCGCCCGGCAGGCCGACCATCAGGTGGGTGCACAGCCGCAGGCCGCGCCGCCGCGCGGCGAGCGCGGCCTCGCGGTACTCGGCGAAGCCGTGGCCGCGGTTGACGCGCGCGAGGGTGGCGTCGTCGGCCGACTGCAGTCCGAGCTCCAGCCAGACCTCGCGCCCGGTGTCCCGGTAGCCCGCGAGCAGGTCGAGGACCGGCGCCGGGACGCAGTCCGGCCGGGTGCCGACGGAAAGGCCGATCACGTCCGGCTCGGCGAGCGCCGCGTCGTAGAGCGCCTTCAGGCTCGCGACGTCGGCATAGGTGTTGGTGTACGCCTGGAAGTACGCGAGATAGGAGCGCGCGCCGGTCCGCCGGCGGATGACCGCCCGGCCGGCGGCGATCTGCTCGGCGATGGGACGAGGCTGCCGGCCGTTCGGGCTGAACGAGCTGTTGTTGCAGAAGGTGCAGCCGCCGGTGCCGCGGCTCCCGTCGCGGTTCGGGCAGGTGAAGCCGGCGTCGAGCGCGATCTTGTGAACGCGGGCGCCGTGGCGCTCGCGCAGGTCGCGGCCGAGGGTGCGGATGAGGCTCGGTAGGTGCACGGCGCCGGAACGGTGACAGGGAACCGCGAGTATGGCCGCGGCGGGCCGGCCGGCGGTTTGACCCCTGTCAACGCCCTCAGTCGGCCCGGACCGTCACGAGCGACGGCGCACCGTGCCGTCCGGCGGCACCTTCGAGCACCTCGCGGCTGGTACACAGCCGCCCGTCCGTGCCGCGGCAGGCCTGCAGCGCGATGTGCCGGGTGCCGGCGGTGCGCAGCCTGTCGAGCAGGCCGTCGAGCCGCTCGATCGGCAGGTGGTGCTCATCCACGGTGACGCGCACCTCGTGGGCGATGCCGCTCGCGAGCAGCACCTCCAGGCTGTGCCAGGCATGCTCGCCGCTGCCCGGCAGGCCGGTCAGGGCCGGGTAGTCGTCCAGCGGCGCCTTGATGTCGAGACCGACCCAGTCGACCAGCGGCAGCACCCGCTCCAGCCGTTGCGGGTAGGGGCCGGCAGTGTGCAGACCGACCTTGAAGCCCAGCTCGCGCACCTCGCGCATCGCCGCCGGCAGCGCGGACTGCAGGGTGGGCTCGCCGCCGCTGAACACGACGGCGTCGAGCAGGGCGCGGCGGCGCTCGAGGAAGGAGAGCACCTCCGCCCAGGGCAGCTCGTTGTGGCCGTGCGGCGACCAGAGGTGGTCGTTCTGGCAGTAGCTGCAGCGCCAGGGACAGCCCTGGCAGAACACCACGGCCGCGAGCTCGCCGGGGTAGTCGATGGTGGTGAGCGGGGTGAGCCCGCCGACTCGCAGGGGGGCGCTGCTGTTCACGGACGGGGTGGTCGGGCGGAGATGGCTCGAAAGATACACCCGTCCGGCGCTGCGCGGCGCCGCCGGACGGGTCGCCAGGTGCGTGGCGCTTGACTCAGGACATCCGGGCGGCCGCCACGCACTCGACGAAGTGGGTGCGCTCGCGGTGCTCGGCCTGCTTGCCGGGGTTGAAGGCGGAGACGGGCCGGTGATAGCCCATCACGCGGGTCCACACCTCGCAGCGGGTGCGCTCTTCGTCCTTCAGCTCAATGGGCGTGGCTTGATGCATGGGCGTGCTCCTGGTGTTTGCGGGTGATCAGGTCTTGGTCGCAGCGTGGGCAGAACTCGTGCTCGCCGCTCAGGTAGCCGTGGACCGGACAGATCGAGAAGGTCGGCGTGACGGTGATGTAGGGCACCCGGAAGTTCTCGAGCGTGCGGCGCACGAGCCGCTTGCAAGCCTCCGGGCTCGACACCCGCTCGCTCATGTAAAGGTGCAGGACGGTGCCGCCGGTGTACTTGCGCTGCAGCGGCTCCTGCAGCTCCAGCGCGTGGAAGGGGTCGTCAGTGAAGCCGACGGGCAGCTGGGACGAGTTGGTGTAGTACGGCTGGGCGTCGGTGCCCGCCTGGAGGATGCCGGGGAAGCGCTTGCGGTCCTCCTTGGCGAATCGGTAGGTCGTGCCCTCGGCCGGCGTCGCCTCCAGGTTGTAGAGGTGGCCGGTCTCTTCCTGGAACTCGACCATCCGGGCGCGGATGTGGTCGAGGAACCGGTCGGCGAAGGCCCGGCCCCAGGTGGTGCTGACGTCCTCGCGGTCGGCGGTGTAGTTGCGGATCAGCTCGTTGATCCCGTTCACGCCGATGGTCGAGAAGTGGTTGCGCAGCGTGCCGAGGTAGCGCTTGGTGTAGGGGAACAGCCCGCCGTCCATCAGGCGCTGGATGACCTTGCGCTTGATCTCCAGGCTGTTGCGGGCGAGCTCGAGCAGCTGGTCGACGCGCGCGAGCAGGCCGGCCTCGTCGTCCCGGTAGAGGTGGCCGAGCCGCGCGCAGTTCAGCGTGACCACGCCGATCGAGCCGGTCTGCTCGGCCGAGCCGAACAGGCCGTTGCCGCGCTTGAGGAGCTCGCGCAGGTCGAGCTGCAGCCGGCAGCACATGGACCGCACCATGTTGGGCGTGAGCTCGGAGTTCAGGAAGTTCTGGAAGTAGGGCAGGCCGTACTTGGCCGTCATCGTGAACAGCCGCTCGGCGTTCTCGCTCTCCCAGGGGAAGTCGGGCGTGACGTTGTAGGTGGGGATCGGGAAGGTGAACACCCGGCCCTTGGCGTCGCCCCTGGTCATCACCTCGATGTAGGCGCGGTTGATCAGGTCCATCTCGGCCTGCAGCTCGCCGTAGGTGAAGGGCATCTCCTGGCCGCCGACCACCGGTACCTGCTCGCGCAGGTCCTCCGGGCAGACCCAGTCGAAGGTCAGGTTGGTGAACGGCGTCTGCGTGCCCCAGCGCGAGGGAACGTTGAGGTTGTAGATCAGCTCCTGGATGTACTGCAGCACCTGCTCGTAGCTCAGGCCGTCCTTGCGGACGAAGGGCGCCATGTAGGTGTCGAACGAGCTGAAGGCCTGGGCCCCCGCCCACTCGTTCTGCAGCGTGCCGAGGAAGTTGACGATCTGCCCGACCGCGCTCGACATGTGCTTCGGCGGGCCGGCCTCGACCTTGCCGGGGACGCCGTTGAGGCCCTCGGCCAGCAGCGTGCGCAGCGACCAGCCGGCGCAGTAGCCGGACAGCATGTCCAGGTCGTGGACGTGGATGTCGCCGTCGCGGTGCGCGTTGCCGATCTCCGGCGGGTAGACGTGGTTCAGCCAGTAGTTGGCGATGATCTTGCCCGACGTGTTCAGGATCAGCCCGCCCAGCGAATAGCCCTGGTTGGCGTTCGCGGTGACGCGCCAGTCGAGCCGGTCGAGGTACTCGGTCACGGAGGCGCCGACGTCGACCAGGGTGCGCCGGTCCTCGCGCAGGCGCTTGTGCTGCTCGCGGTAGACGATGTAGGCGCGGGCGGTCGCCATGTGGTTGGCGCCGATCAGGGTCTGCTCCACCACGTCCTGGATGCGCTCGATGTCCGGCACGCCGGCCACGTGGCGGGCGTGGGCGAGCACCTTCACGACCTGCAGGGTGAGGAAGTGGGCCTCGTCCGCGGCGAACTCGCCGCTCGCGACACCGGCGCGGGCGATCGCGCTCTCGATCTTGCCGGCGTCGAACGGGACCCGGCGGCCGTCACGCTTGACGACGGCGGTCGGAGCAGTGGCCTGCACTAGCGGAATGGCGCTCATCGGACTCCCCCTGGCGGTGGTGCTGGCTCCCGGTGGCGGTGCCAGATCTAGTGGTTGTTCACCGTAGGAACCACTATATGCTGTGCCAGGCCGGCTGCTTTGATCGAAATCAACAAATCAACTTCGGGCCGCAACCATCTGAAAATGCTTAAATAATGATGGTCCTCTCGGTGCCCCCTGATATCCTTGCCGCGCCGCCCGCCACCAGGTGACCAGGATGGCCAACCACAACGTCCGAGGCCTGCGCCGGATCCTGAACGCCTTCAGCTTCTCGATGGCGGGCTTCCGCGAGTGCTTCCGGCACGAGGAGGCCTTCCGCCAGGAGGTCTACGCCCTGCTGGTGCTCGTGCCACTGGGGATCTGGCTGGGCGCGGGGCCGCTCGAGCGCGCCCTGCTCATCGGCAGCCTGCTGATCGTGCCGATCGTCGAGCTGCTGAACTCGGCGGTCGAGGCCAACGTCGACCGGGTCGGTCTCGAGAGGCACGAGCTCTCACGTCGCGCGAAGGACATCGCCTCGGCGGCGGTGTTTCTGAGCATCGTCCTCGCGGTCCTGGTCTGGGCGCTGGTCCTCGCGCCGCGCTGGCTCGGCTAGCGGGCCGAGCCGGCCCGTTTCCTGAGGTCGGGCAAGGCCCGCGGGCAATTCAAGCTGCTAGAGTAGATTCCTGAATGCGGGCCCGCGGCCCGCCCACGGCGGTGTCGAGGGACGCCACGACAAGAGGAACCGGGGAGGGTTCGATCATGTTCGGTCTGCTGCGCAATCTGCTCGCGCTCGTCGGTCTCGCCGCGCTGGTGGCGGGCGGGGTCGGCTACGTCAAGCTCAAGGACTTCCAGGCGGCCCTCGACCCGGGCGCGGCGAAGATGTTCGAGTCGCTGGGCTCGCGCTACATGGAGACGCTCGACCCCGGTGTGGCGGTCGTCAAGACGGTGGCGGTGAAGGAGGGCCTGAAGCCCGAGGACGTCGTCGATTCGCTGAAGAGCCTGGCCGTGCAGCACGGCATGCTGTTCGTCGGCGAGTCGCCGTTCTACAAGCAGGTCGAGGCCGTCACCGGCAAGCCTTATCGCTTCATCTCCTTCTATTCGTTCTGCGACGCCAGCGTCGGCGCGATGATGATCGAGTACAACAGCGCCTACAGCGCGTTCATGCCCTGCCGCATCGCGGTCGCACAGGACAAGAACGGGCGCCTCTGGCTGCACATGATGTCGCTCGACTTCTTCATCCACGGCGGCAAGCCGCTGCCGCCCGACCTCAAGGCCGGGGCGATCAAGGTCCGCGACGCCCTCGACAAGATCATGCAGGGCGCTGCTTCGGGCGAGTTCTGACCAAAAAGGACGTGCTGGCCGTCGATACGCGCCTCGCGCTCCCCGGGGCTAGCGGCGGGCGTAAGCCGCGTTCGTCCTGAGTGGCCGCTCCCCCGGCACTTCCGCGTTGGGCGGGGTGCAGGGGGCGGCGCCGCGTCGAAGCACGCAACGGGTCCGCGCAAGGACCTGTCGGCGGCCGGCCCCACGCCGTACCATTCCACTCGGCCTTGCCAGGTACACCTCATGTCCGCCCTGATCTGCGGCTCGATCGCGTTCGACACCATCATGGTGTTCCACGACCGGTTCCGGAATCACATCCTCCCGGAGCAGGTGCACATCCTGAACGTCTCCTTCCTCGTGCCCGAGCTGCGGCGCGAGTTCGGGGGCTGTGCGGGCAACATCGCCTACAACCTCGCGCTGCTCGGCGGGGCCGGCCGCCCGATGGGCACCGTCGGCGAGGACTTCGGCCCGTACGCCGACTGGCTCGACCGGCACGGCATCGCGCGGGACCAGGTGCGCGTCGTGCCGGGCACCTACACGGCGCAGGCGTACATCACCACTGACCGGGACGACAACCAGATCACGGCCTTCCACCCGGGCGCGATGAGCTACGCCCACCTGAACCGGGTCGAGGACGCGCAGGGCGTCACCCTCGGCCTGGTCTCGCCCGACGGCCGGCAGGGGATGATCGAGCACGCCGAGCAGTTCGTGGCCGCCGGCATCCCGTTCATGTTCGACCCGGGACAGGGGATGCCGATGTTCGACGGGCCGGCGTTGGAGCGCTTCGCGTCCCAGGCCACCTGGCTCGCCTTCAACGACTATGAGGCGAAGCTCATGGCCGAGCGGACGGGCAAGGGACCGGAGGCGCTGGCGCAGCGCGCGGCGGCGGTGATCGTCACGCGTGGCGCGGCGGGCTCGCTGGTGTTCACCCGCGAGCGCGTCTACGAGATCCCGGCCGCGCCGGCGGCCGCCGTGGTCGACCCCACGGGCTGCGGGGACGCCTACCGCGCCGGCCTGCTATACGGTCTGATGAATGGGCTCGACTGGGAGACGACCGGGCGGATCGCGGCGCTGATGGGCGCGATCAAGGTCGAGCAGCCCGGGACGCAGAACCACCGCTTCGGCCGCGCCGAGCTCGCGGCGCGGTTCAAAGAGGCCTTCGGGTTCGACTTCACCTGACGGGGACACACGATGGGACACAGCCACGCCGACGCCGACTTCCTGCCGCTCGACATTGCGGTGCTGACCGTCTCCGACACCCGCACCCTCGACGACGACCGGTCGGGGGGCTGGCTGGCGCAGGCCGTCGAGCAGGCGGGTCACCGGCTGGCGGCGCGGGCGATCGTGCCCGACGACGTCTACCGGCTGCGGGCGGCGCTCTCGGCCTGGATCGCGGACCCCGGGGTCCAGGTCGTGGTCTCCACCGGCGGGACGGGGTTCACGGGCAGGGACAGCACGCCCGAGGCGGTCCGGCCGCTGCTCGACAAGGTGATGGAGGGTTTCGGCGAGCTGTTCCGCGCGATCTCCTTCCAGGAGATCGGCACCTCCACGGTCGAGTCGCGCGCGATCGGGGGCATGGCCAACGGCACGCTGATCTTCTGCCTGCCCGGCTCGTCCGGCGCCTGCCGGACTGGCTGGGAGAAGATCATCGCCCCGCAGCTCGACCGGCGGACGCAGCCGTGCAACTTCGCCGCGATGTTCCCGCGGTTCCTGGAGAAGTGACCACATGAGCTGCTGTTGTGGCATCCCCCGGGTGGGGGACCTGCGCTCCTACGAGGACGCGCTCACGCTGCTGCTCGCCCAGGTCCGGCCCGTGGCCCGGCACGAGCAGGTCCCGCTGGCCGACGCCCTCGGCCGGGTCCTCGCGGAGCCGGTGGTGAGCCGCATCGACGTGCCCGGCTGGGACAACAGCGCCATGGACGGGTACGCCGTGCGCAGCGCCGACCTCGCCGGCGAGTCGTCGCGCCTGCGCGTCGTGCAGCGCATCGCGGCCGGGTCGGCCGGCGAACCGCTCCAGCCAGGCACGGCCGCGCGCATCTTCACCGGCGCCCCGATCCCGCCGGGTGCCGACACCGTCGTGATCCAGGAGGTCTGTGAGCGCGACGGCGACGAGGTGGTGATCCGACAGGCTCCGAAGGCCGGCGCCAACGTCCGGCGTGCCGGTGAGGACATCCAGGCCTGCAAGCCGGTGATCGCCGCCGGTACCCGGCTCGGACCGGCGCACCTGGGGCTGGCTGCCTCGGTCGGGGTCGCCGAGATAGAGGTGCGGGGGCGGCCACGGGTCGCTCTGTTCTGCTCGGGCGACGAGCTGGTGATGCCGGGACAGCCGCTCGGTCCGGGCCAGATCTACAACTCGAACCAGTTCACGGCCGCGGCGCTGCTGCGCGCCCTCGGCTGCGAGGTGATCGACCTCGGTATCGTCGCGGACACGCTGGACGCGACCTGCGAGGCGCTGGCGCGGGGTGCGGCAGTCGCCGACCTCGTGCTCGCCACCGGTGGCGTGTCGGTCGGCGAGGAGGACCACGTCAAGCCGGCGGTGGAGCGGCTGGGCTCGCTCGACCTGTGGAAGATCGCCATCCGGCCGGGCAAGCCGCTGGCCTTCGGGCGCATCGTCGACACGCCCTTCATCGGCACGCCGGGCAACCCGGTGTCGATGTTCGTCACGTTCGTGTTGTTCGCGCGCCCGCTCATCCTGCGGATGCAGGGTCGAGAAGACGTTGCGCCAGTCGTCATCCCGGCCGTCACCGACTTCGACTGGCCCCGGCCCGACAAGCGGCGCGAGTTCATCCGCGCGCGGCTCGAGCCGGCGGCCGACGGCAGCCTGCGCGTGCAGGCGTACCCCAGCCGCTCGTCCGCGGTGCTGAGCTCGGTGGCCTGGGCGAACGGCCTCGCCGTGATCCCCGAGGGCGAGGCGCTGGTCCGCGGCGACCGCATCGACTTCCTCCCGTTCAGCGAGCTGCTGACGTGATCCGCGTCTGCTACTTCGCCAGCCTGCGCGAGCAGCTCGGTCGTGCCGAGGAGCCGCTCGAGTTGCCCGCCGGCGTCGCCGACGTGGCCGGCCTGCGCGCCCGGCTGCGTGAGCGTGGCGGGGCCTGGGCGGAGGCGTTGGCCGAGTCGCGGCCGGTGCTCTGTGCCGTCAACCAGGTGATGGCCCGCCCCGACCAGGCGATCGCCGACGGCGACGAGGTGGCGTTCTTCCCGCCCGTGACCGGTGGCTGACGTGCCCGCCGTGCGCTCCGTCCGCGTCCAGGCCGAGCCGTTCGATCCCGCCGCGGAGGTCGATGCGCTGCGCGCGGGGCGGCCGCAGATCGGCGCGGTCGTCAGCTTCCTCGGCCTGATGCGCGACCTGAACGACGGCGAGCCGGTCGAGTCGATGACCCTCGAGCATTACCCCGGCATGACCGAGAAGGCCCTCGAGGCCATCGCCGCGGAGGCGGCGGCACGCTGGGCGCTCGAGGGGATCCGGGTGGTGCACCGCATCGGCGAGCTGGAGCCCGAGGAGCCCATCGTGCTGGTGGCGGTCGCGAGCCGCCACCGCGCCGAGGCCTTCCGCGCCTGCGAATTCGTCATCGACTACCTGAAGACCCGCGCCCCGTTCTGGAAGAAGGAGCGCGTGGCGGGCGGCGAGCGCTGGGTCGCGGCGCGGCACGGCGACAGCGAGGCCGAGCGGCGCTGGGAACAGCCCCCCGACGGCGCCTGACCCGCCGGCCCGACCCTCGCGATGCCCGGCCAGGCCGCCTATCCCGAAGGGGATAGCCAGGGGCTTCTCCGCCCTCCCCCGTTTGCCCTATTTCCGCAAGGGATGTCGGGTCTATCCTCGTATTAGAGCACTCTGATGTTCTGATCTAGGGCGGGCCTTGCCCGCCCATCGGCGACGCGCGGGGGCTCGCCCCGGCGGAACGCCGGGGGGCGTCCACCATGAAGAACAAGCACCGCTACCGCGTGCGCCGGTTCGGGATCATCTCCAAGATCCTGTACTTCTTCGTCGAGTCCCCCCTCACGCCGCTGCTTGCCGTGGGCGCCCTCCTGCTCGGCGCCCTGGCGGTCGCCCTCCTCCCGCGCGAGGAAGAGCCGCAGATCGTGGTGCCGGTCATCGACGTGTTCGTCGAGATGCCGGGCTCGACCGCCGCCGAGGTGGAGCAACGCGTCACCCGGCCCCTCGAGAAGCTGGCGTGGGAGATCCCCGGGGTCGAGTACATCTACTCGACGTCGAGCCCCGGCCAGTCGCTCACCATCGTCCGCTTCCTGGTCGGCTGGGACGAGGAGAAGGCCATCGTGCAGCTGTACCAGAAGCTGTACGCGAACCTGGACCGCATCCCGGAGGGCGTGTCCCGGCCGCTGCTCAAGCCCAGGCGCATCGACGACGTGCCCGTCCTGGCGCTGACCCTCCACGGGGGCGGCTACGACATGCACGACCTGCGGCGCATCGCCGCGGCGGTCGACGACACCGTCAAGCAGGTGCCGGACGTCTCGGAGACGACCCTCATCGGCGGGCACCGCCGCCAGATGCGGGTGGAGATCGACACCAACCGGCTCACCGCCTACCAGATCGACCCCACCCACGTGCTGCAGACGCTGCGCGCCGCGAACCAGGAGAACCGTGCGGGCAGCGCCCCGGTGGGCGGCCGCGAGACCCTGGTGGAGACCGGCGGCTTCCTGCGCGACCGCGCCGAGGTCGGCGCGGTCGTCGTCGGGGTACACCAGGGGCAGCTCGTGTACCTGCGCGACGTCGCCGAGATCATCGACGGCCCCGAGGAGCCGGAGGACTACGTGCTGTTCGGGCGCGGCGCCAGCGCTGGAGCCGGCGCAGGCGCCGCGGTTGGCGAGGAGGCGGCGGTGACGCTCGCAGTCGCCAAGCGCAAGGGCACGAACGCCGTGCACGTCGTGGCCGAGGTGATGCGCAAGGTGGACCTGCTGCGCGGCAACCTGATCCCCGAGGGCGTCGAGGTCACGGTCACCCGCGACTACGGGCGCACCGCCACCGAGAAGTCCGACGAGCTGCTGTTCCACATGGGGCTCGCGGCGGCGGGGGTCACCCTGCTGGTCGCCCTGGTGCTCGGCTGGCGCGAGTCCATCGTGGTGGCGATTGCCATACCGGTGACCCTGGCGCTGACCCTGGCGACCTTCTATCTCCTGGGCTTCACGCTGAACCGCGTGACCCTGTTCGCCTTGATCTTCTCGATCGGCATCCTCGTGGACGACCCGATCGTCGACGTCGAGAACGTCGTGCGCCACTTCCGCCTGCCGGAGAACCGCGGCCGTCCGCTCAAGGAGGTCACCGTCGAGGCCGTGAACGAGGTCCGCAGCCCGTTGATCCTCGCCACCCTCACCGTGATCGCCGCGGTCCTGCCGATGGCCTTCGTGCAGGGGCTCATGGGGCCTTACATGCGGCCGATCCCGATCGGGGCCACCGCAGCCATGCTGTTCTCGATGGCCGTGGCCTTCGCCGTCACCCCCTGGGCCGCCTACTACATGCTGCGCTGGCACGCGCGGCAGGGCGGCGGGCACGCGGCCGAGCGCGAGGACTGGACGACCCGCGCCTACCGTCGGGTGATGGGGCCGCTCATCCGTCGGCCCCTGCTCGGCGTCGGCTTCCTCGGCGGCATAACCCTGCTACTGCTGGCGTCCTGTGCCCTCGTCGCCATCGGCGCCGTCAAGGTGAAGATGCTGCCGTACGACAACAAGAGCGAGCTGCAGATCGTCATCGACATGGACGAGGGCACGACCCTGGAGCGGACCCTGCGGGCGGCGCAGGACATCGTCAGTCTGGTCCGTGCGGAGCCGGAGGTCGCCAACTACCAGATCTACGCCGGCACCGCCGCGCCCTACAACTTCAACGGCCTGGTGCGGCACTACTTCCTGCGCCGCGGCCCGAGCGTCGCCGACGTCCAGGTCAACTTCGTTGCGAAGGAGGAGCGCGCCGAGCAGAGCCACGCGATCGCCAAGCGCATCCGCGACAAGATCACGCCGCTCGCGAGGAGCCTGGGCGCACGCGTCAAGGTCGCCGAGGTGCCGCCCGGTCCGCCGGTGCTGCAGACGATCGTGGCGGAGATCTACGGCCCCGACTACGCCGAGCAGATCGAGATCGCGCGCCAGGTGCAAGCCCTGTTCGAGGGAACGCCCGGCGTGGTCGACGTCGACTCCTACGTCGAGGCGGACCAGCCGCGCCTGATCTTCCGCTTCGATCAGGAGAAGGCGGCGCGGCAGCGCATCGGGGCCGAGCAGGTCGCGCAGGTCGTACGCGTTGCCGAGGCCGGCGCCGAGGCCGGTCTGCTGCACGCCCCGCAGGAGAGGGAGGACGTGCCGATCCGGGTCCGCCTGCCGATCCACCAGCGGGCGGAGCCGGCGCACCTCCTGCCGATCCCGGTGTGCGCGGGCGAGAAGTGCGTGCCGCTCGGCGAGCTCACGCGCGTCATCCGCAGCGTCGGCGAGAAGAGCATCTACCGGAAGAACATGCTGCCGGTGGTCTACGTCACGGGCGACGTCGCGGGCGCCGAGGAAAGCCCCGTGTACGCCCTGCTGCAGCTGAACCAGAAGATCGCCGACTACATCCCCGCAGGACGGGACGCGCCGCTCGAGGTCTGGAACGTGCGCCAGCCGTTCTCGACGCAGACGCCGAGCATGAAGTGGGACGGCGAGTGGCACATCACCTACGAGGTGTTCCGCGACCTCGGCGCCGCCTTCGCGGTGGTCCTGGTGCTGATCTACACGCTGGTGGTGGGCTGGTTCCGCTCGTTCCGCACGCCGCTCATCATCATGGCGGCCATCCCGTTCTCGCTCGTCGGCATCCTGCCGGCCCACTGGGCGCTGGGGGCCTTCTTCACGGCCACCTCGATGATCGGCTTCATGGCCGGTGCGGGGATCGTGGTGCGCAATTCCATCATCCTCGTCGACTTCATCAAGCTGCGCGCGAAGCAGGGCATGCCCCTCGCCGAGGCGGTCATCGACGCGGGGGCCGTGCGTTTCCGGCCGATGATGCTGACGGCGATGGCCGTGGTGGTCGGCGGCAGCGTCATCCTGTTCGACCCGATATTCCAGGGCCTCGCGGTGTCGCTGATGGCCGGCGAGGTGGCCTCGCTGCTGATCTCGCGGATGGCGGTGCCGGTGATCTATTACCTCTGGATGAGCCACGACCGCGCGGCCGGCACGGACCACGATGCCTCTCCGGGCGCGGCCAAGAAGAAAGGCCCGCCGAAGCGGGCCGTTGGAGGGGCTGCGTCGAGCCCGACTGCGGTCAGGGCTTGATGTAGGCGTAGCCCTGGGACTGCAGGATGCCGAGCTGGGCGACGCCGGAGGGAACCACGTCGCCCTGGTTGACGTCGTACAGGTCCTTCACCTCGACGTTGCGGCCCTTCAGGGTGTTGCCGCACACCTGGAACTGGACGCCCTGGCCCTTCAGGCCGGTGAGCTTCGCCTGCACCTCGTCGGTCGCATTGGCCTGCTTCATCTTGGTCTTGCCCTTGGCGTCGGGGTAGAGGAGCAGGGAGAGGCCGTCGCCGTGCAGCACCACCTTGAGGTCGAGGTTGTCCTTGCCGACCGCGTTGATGTGGTTCTGTATGTTGCCGAGCGCCTGGCTCTGCTGGGCCGGGTCGTCGCCGTTGATGTGGTAGACGACCTTCTGCCTCGGGATCGCCTGGGCCGCCATGCCCGACATGCCGGCCATGCCACCCATTCCGGACATCCCGCTCATGCCCGACATGCCACCCATCCCTGACATGCCGCCCATTCCGGACATTCCCGACATTCCGCCCATGCCCGGCTGCCCGCTGTAGACGTTGATGGTCGTCGCGCCCATGCCCGACATGCCGGCCATGCCGTTCATGGCGCTCGCCGTCCCGTGCAGGCCAACCAGTGCCAGCACCGCACCCAGTGCCGCTGTTGCTCTTCTCATCTGATCGATCTCCTCTTCCGTTCGTTGGTGGTGAAAGCAGGGCGCTCGCCGATCCGCTGCCAAGCTTCAGTGGCATCCGGGCGAAGCGCGCGCCGATAGGCTGCCAGGATCGGCTCTACCCCGTCCAGGACGCATACCCAGCATCCGCAGGGGTTTCGGGGCAAGGGAGCGCCGGGACTGGCGTCGTGGCCGGCTCACTTCGCAGCGGGCTCCCCCGTCCCGAGGCTGCGGTCCAGCGCCGGCCAATCGGCAATCGGCGCCTCGCAGTGGGTGCCGCGGCAGACGTAGGCCAGGCAGCCGCTCGCAGGCGCGCGCCGCTGGGCGAGTCCGGCAGGCAGTCCGGTCGCGCCCGCCGGGATCGCCAGGCTCAGCCGACGTGGGGCGTAGCGCGCAGTCGCCCGCTCGAGCCACTTGCCCAGATCGACGCCCTCGCCGCGCAGCACGACGACCTCCGGCGGCTCGAGCTGCTCATCGAGCGCATCGAGCAGGGTCGCGTGCGCGTAGGGCAGGCGCGAGACCTGGGGCCAGGCATTGCGCAGGGTGCGCTCGGCCGCCTCCAGGTAGCGTGGCTCGCCGAGCAGGTGTCCGAGCCGCCCGAGTGCAATCGCGGCGACGCCGTTGCCGGCCGGCAGCGACTCGTCGCCGTACGGCTTGGGGCGCTGGATGAGGCGCTCGTGGTCGTCGGCCGTGAAGTAAAAGCCGCCGTTCTGCGGGTCGGCGAAGCGGGCGAGCAGCAGCTCGGCCAGGGCCACCGCGAAATCGAGGTCCTCCTTCCGCCAGCGCGCCTGCAGCAGCGCGAGCAGGGCGCTGATCAGGAAGGCGTGGTCGTCCAGGTAGGCCGGCAGGTTGGCGTGGCCACCCTTCCAGCTGGCGAGCAGGCGGCCGTCGCGCCAGAGCTCGCGGCGCACGAAGTCCAGCGCGCGCCCCGCCGAATCCAGCCAGTCGGTGCGACCGAAGACCTGGCCCGCCCGGGCCATGCCCTCGATCATCAGGGCGTTCCAGCTGGTGAGGACCTTGTCGTCGCGCCCCGGCCGGACGCGCCCGGCGCGTGCCTGGAACAGGATGTCGCGCGCGACCGCGAGTCGGGCCTCGATGTCTGCCGGGTCTGCGCCGGTGTCTGCCGCGATGGTCGCGACGTCGGCGCGGACGTGCAGGTGCCAGTGGCCCTCGAAGTTGGGATGGCCGTCGAGGCCGAACCGCCGCGCGAAGACCCCATAGGTCGGCGGATCGAGCAGGGCGGCGACTTCCTCGCGGCTCCAGACGTAGAACCGGCCCTCCTCGCCCTCGCTGTCGGCGTCGAGCGACGAGTAGTAGCCGCCTTCGGGGCTCTGCATCTCGCGCAGCACCCAACCGGCCGTCGCCTCGCAGGCCCTCGCGAAGAGCGGCGAGCCGGTGATCTGCCACGCGTTGGCGTACAGGCCGAGGAGCGGGCCGTTGTCGTAGAGCATCTTCTCGAAGTGCGGGATCCCCCACTCGTCGTCCACCGAGTACCGGCAGAAGCCGCCGCCGAGCTGGTCGAACAACCCGCCGGTCGCCATCCGCTCGAGGGTCAGCGTCGCCATGTCGAGCGCGCGGCGATCGGGCTGGCCCGCCACCGCCGTTGCCGCCCAGTGGCGCAGCAGCCGGCCGATCTGGGTGGGGTGCGGGAACTTCGGGGCGCGGCCGAAGCCGCCGTGCACCGCGTCGAAGCTGCGGGCGAGCTGCTGGCGCGCCACCTCCAGCGGCGCCGCGTCCAGGCGGTCGGCTCCTTCGCCCGCGGGCTCGAGGTCGCGCAGCGCGGCGTGCAGCGCCGCGTTCTGCTCGGCGATCGCGTCGCGCTGCTCGTGCCAGGCGTCGTCGATGTGCTGAAGGAGCTGGGTGAACGACGGCAGGCCGTGCCGCGGGGCCTTCGGGAAGTAGGTGCCGGCGAAGAAGGGGGTCTGGTCGTCCGGCGTCAGGAACACGGTGAGCGGCCAGCCGCCGGGGCGCTGCGCGAGCAGCTGGTGCGCGGTCTGGTATATGCGGTCGAGGTCGGGGCGCTCCTCGCGGTCGACCTTGATGTTGACGAACAGGCGGTTCATCAGCGCCGCCGTCGCCTCGTCCTCGAACGACTCGTGGGCCATGACGTGGCACCAGTGGCACGCCGAGTAGCCGATCGACAGCAGGATCGGCCGGTTCTCGCGGCGTGCCGACGCCAGCGCCTCGTCGCACCAGGGCCACCAGTCCACGGGGTTGTGGGCGTGCTGTTGCAGGTAGGGGCTGGTGGCGTCGGCCAGGCGGTTGGCGTGGCGGGTGGTGTCGGTCATCGGGCGCTCGGGGATCTCGGTAAGGTCGCGACTCTAGCGCAGGGTGTCGCGGCGGAAACCGCTGCAGGGTGGGGGGCTTTCGCGTCGAACCGTCGAGTGGATCGAGCCTCGCGCCGACGTACCATCGTAACGGGGAATAGAGCCGTCCCGACATCGCGCGGCGGGCCTTACGCCGGAGGCACCTCGCCGCTCGATGGATCGTCCAAGATCCACTCGCTACCGCGCACATCCCTGTGCGCTGCTCGGTGCCATCCGGCGCGCGGCCCGCCGCCAGAGGCTCGCAGCAGCGGGCGTGCACGATCTGCGAGGACCGTAAGCGACATGGACGTCGCTTACGAGCCTACAGGGATGTATTTACGGCGTGTCCGAGCGGGTCGTGCACGTCCGCTGCCGCATGGCAAGCGAGGGTGTCCCGATTGCACCGAGTCAGGCGTGATAGCGTCTGCTCAGCTCGTGCACCGCCTCGACGAGAGCGGCGGGGCGGTCGGGATCGACGTCGGGGTGGATGCCGTGGCCGAGGTTGAAGACGTGGCCGTGGCCGTGGCCGTAGCTCTCCAGGATCCTACCCACCTCGGTGCGAATCCGCTCCGGCGAGGCGTAGAGCATGCAGGGGTCGAGATTGCCCTGCAGCGCGACCTGGTCACCGGTGCGCCGCCGTGCCTCCCCGATCTCGATGGTCCAATCCAGGCCCAGCGCGTCGGCGCCTGCGTCGACCATGTCCTCGAGCCACTGGCCGCCGCCCTTCGTGAACAGGATCACCGGCACGCGCCGCCCCTCGGCCTCGCGCGTCAGGCCCGAGACCACTCGGCTCATGTAGGCCAGCGAGAATTCCCGGTAGTCGCGCGGCGACAGCACGCCACCCCAGGTGTCGAACAGCATGAGCGCCTGCGCGCCGGCAGCGACCTGGGCGTTCAGGTACGCGGTGACGGCCTCGGCGAGACGGCCGAGCAGCTCGTGCGTCAGCGCGGGCTCGTCGAACATCATCCGCTTCGAGCGGGCAAAGTTCTTGGCGCTGCCGCCCTCGACCATGTAGGTGGCGAGGGTCCAGGGGCTGCCCGAGAAGCCGATCAGGGGAACGCGCCCGCCTAGCGCGTGCCGGATGGTCCGCACGGCGTCCATCACGTAACCGAGCTCCAGTTCCGGATCGGGCACCGGCAGCGCGTGGACCTGGGCCGCGCTGCGCACGGGGCGCTCGAAGCGTGGGCCCTCTCCCTCAGTGAAGTACAGGCCGAGCCCCATCGCGTCCGGGACCGTGAGGATGTCGGAAAAAAGGATCGCGGCGTCGAGCGGATACCGCTCCAGGGGCTGCAGCGTCACCTCGCAGGCCAGCTCGGGGCTCGTGCACAGGTCCATGAACGAGCCGGCCCGGGCACGGGTCGCGCGGTACTCCGGCAGGTAGCGCCCCGCCTGCCGCATCATCCACACCGGAGTCGCGTCGACGGGCTGGCGCAGCAGCGCGCGCAGCAGGCGATCGTTCTTCAGGGCCGTCATCCTCATCCTTCCGGCGGCAGCGAAAGGGCCGCAGTGTACACCGACCCGCCGGCGACCGGCCCGGCGGCGCCGGCAGCTCAACTTTGCCACCACCCGGCCGTTAGCCCCGTGCCGCCCCACACCCAGGCAAGCGAGGCGCGTCCGAGGAACGAAGCCGATGTCCGCCCAGCTGGAAATCCCGGTGCAGTCTCAGGTGCCGGCGTACCTGCACGCGCGGGTGCTGGTCGTCGACGATCAGCCCCCGAACACCCTGCTGCTGCGCAAGCTGCTCGAGGCCGAGGGCTACCGCCAGGTGGTCACCATCAACGACCCCACCGAGGTGCTGCCGCTGCAGCGCCAGTCGCCGTTCGACGTCATCCTGCTCGACATCCGCATGCCCAAGCTCGACGGCTTCGGCGTGATGCGGATGCTGCAGGACGACGCCGGCGAGGACTACGTGCCGATCATCGTGCTGACCGCGCAAACCGACGAGGACACGCGGCTGCGCGCCCTTGCCGAGGGCGCGAAGGACTTCGTCACCAAGCCCTTCAACCGCGTCGAGGTGCTCAACCGCATCCGCAACATGCTCGAGGTCCGCCTCCTGCACCGACGGGTGCGAGAGCAGAACGAGCTTCTCGAGCAGCGGGTGCAGGAGCGGACCCTCGAGCTGCAGGAGACACGCCTGGAGATAGTCAGGCGCCTCGGCAAGGCGGCCGAGTTCCGCGACAACGAGACCGGGTTCCACATCATCCGCATGAGCAAGTTCTCGGAGCTGATCGCCCGGGCCATGGGAATGAACGGCGCCGTCGCCGAGCTGATCCTTCACGCGAGCCCGATGCACGACATCGGCAAGCTCGGTATCCCCGACGGGATCCTGCTCAAGCCGGGCAAGCTCGATCCGCACGAGTGGGAGGTGATGAAGACCCACACCGACATGGGCGGAGAGATACTCGACGGCCACCACTCCAGGCTGCTGCAGATGGCCGCCCGAATCGCCCGCGCCCACCACGAGCGCTGGGATGGCACCGGCTACCCGCGCTGCCTTCGGGAGAAGGAGATACCGCTGGAGGCACGGATCGTCGCCGTCGCCGACGTGTTCGACGCCCTCACCTCGCGAAGACCCTACAAGAAGCCCTGGACGGTCGAAGCCAGCATCGAGGAGATCCGCAACCTCACCGGCAGGCACTTCGACCCCGCCGTAGTCAAGGCGTTCCTCACCGCGTTGCCCCGCATCCTGGACGTCAAGGCCCGATATGCCGAACCCGACCGAGACCCCGACATCGAGCCCGATCCCGAGCTCCTCGCGTGACTCGGTCCCCGCGGGCGACCGAGGATTTGCCGCCGACGTCCGACGCGAGCAGGTGAGGCTGCTCTACGAGCAGCTGCCACAGGGTGTCGCCAGCGTCGTCACGGCGGCCGTCGTGACCGCCGCGCTGTTCTGGCAGAACGCGGATCCCGGCGTCGCCGCGACCTGGCTCGGCCTCGTCGTCGCCGCGAGCCTCGCACACCTCATTCCCTGGTTCCGCTGGCACCGGCGGCCGGACGCCCTCGGTGATCCGGCACGGGACCTGGTCCTGTTCGCGGTCGGCGCCGCGCTGTCCGGCAGCCTGTTCGGCCTCGCGCCCGTGGTGTTCGCCTCCGCAGGAGGCTTCGAGTCGCTGGCGATGATGCTGACCGTCCTCGCCATGCTCGGCGTCGCCGGCGTCGCGGCACTCGGCGCGGACTTCAGGATCTATCTCGTCTTCCTGCTGCCGCTGACACTGCCCGCGACCGTGCGGATGTTCTATGAGACACACCCCGCCGCATCGTCGATGGGCGTGCTGCGACTGGCCTTCATCGCGCTGCTGGTCGCCGTGGCGCTTCAGCTGCGCGCCAGGCTGCAGCAGATACTGCGTCTGCGCCTGCAGGACGCAGCACGCAGGCGCGAGCTCGATGCCCACGCCCAGCGCCTACAGGCGGAGATCGAGCAGCGCCGATCCAGCGAGAAGGATCTCAGCGCCTACGTCGCCAAGCTGGAGCAGAGCACCCAGGCCCTGACCCGTGAGGTGGCCGAGCGGGCGAAGAACGAGGACCTGCTCGCGCGCCAGGCGCTCAACATCCTCGAGAGCGAGGTGCGGCTGCGGGCGATCTTCAACAACGCCTTCGACGGCATCCTCACCTTCGACACGGTGGGCCACATTCGCGCCGCGAACCCGGCGGCCGAGCACCTGTTCGGCATCAAGGCCGACGAGATCAAGCGCCGCCGGATCAAGGACCTACTTCCCGACCTGCGGCCGGAGGACGCTGCGCCGAGCATGGTCTGCGAGCTGAGCGGGCGGAAGGCCGACGGCAGCAAGTTCCCGGCCTCGCTGTCCGTCGAGCGCACCGAGAGCGGAACGGAGCACCTCTTCGTCTGCCTCGTGCGCGACAACACCGCCGAGCAGCTGTCGCGGCAGGCGCTCGTCGAGGCCCGGGACGGCGCCGAGCGGGCGAACCGCGCCAAGTCCGAGTTCCTGTCGACCATGAGCCACGAGCTGCGCACGCCGATGAACTCCATCCTCGGCTTCGCGCAGCTGCTGCAGACGGATCCGGAGAACCCGCTGAGCGAAACCCAGAAGGAGAGCGTGGACCAGATCGCGCGGGCGGGCTGGCACCTCCTCCAGCTCATCAACGACGTCCTCGACCTCGCCAAGGTCGAGGCCGGCAAGATCGAGGCGATTCTCGAGGACGTGGACCTCGACCTGGTGATGGCGGAGTGCCTGAGCCTCGTCATGCCACTCGCCGAGAAGCACGGCATCGAGCTGGTCGACCAGGCCACTGGCAGCGGCCTGCACGCGTGCGCCGACCACACCCGGCTGAAGCAGGCCGTGCTGAACCTCGTCTCGAACGGCATCAAGTACAACCGCAAGAACGGCAGCGTGGCGATCGAAGCGAGGCGCGTGGACGACTGGTGCGAGATCGCCGTCGTCGACACCGGTGTCGGCCTGAGTGCCGAGCAGATCGACCGGATATTCGAGCCCTTCAGCAGGGTCTCGGCGCACCGCGACGAGATCGAGGGCACCGGCATCGGCCTCACCATCACCCGCAAGCTCGTCGCGCTGATGGGCGGGGCCATCGGCGTCGAGAGCCAGCCCGGGAACGGCAGCCGCTTCTGGGTGCGCATTCCGCTGTTCCTCGGCAAGCCGGCCCGCGCGAAGGTGTCGGCCGCTCCCCAGGCGACGGACACCGCCCGCACCGCGGCGGCCGGGCGCCGGCAGACCGTGCTCTACGTCGAGGACAACCCCGCCAACCTGGCCCTCGTCGAGTACGTCCTCAAGCAGCGGCGCCCGCACCTGCGGCTGCTCAGCGCGCACACCGGCGAGCTGGGCATCTCGCTGGCGGAGAGCCAGCATCCCGACCTCATCATCCTCGACATCTCGCTGCCCGGCATGGACGGCTACCAGGTGCTCGACGTGCTGCGCAACACCACGGCGACCCGTGACACGCCGATCTTCGCCCTGAGCGCCAACGCCATGCAGCGTGACGTCGAGAAGGGCCTCGAGGCCGGCTTCGACGACTACCTGACCAAGCCGATCGACGTCGCCCGGCTGCTGAGCACGGTCGACGCCCTGCTCGAGCGCCGCGCCGCCGCCTGAGGCCGGTCCGGCCGGCTCACCGCCTGTCGCCCGGCTTGCAAAGGCGTGCGACCTCGTTGCGCGTGGTGCGGATCTCCGCGTCGCGCTCGCCGTCACTGAGGTAGCGGCGCTCGCCGTTCGGCTGCGGGTCGTAGATCCTGGGCGAGCGCTCGTAACGGTCGAGGCGATCCTTCGCGTGGGCGCAGCGCCGGCGTCGCTCTTCGTCCTCGGCCTTCTGTTTCGCCTCGCGCTCCTCCTTCTCGAGCCTCTCGTCCCGGTACATGTCGAGGAGTCGCTGCTGACGCGCGGCGCGCTCCGCGTCGGTCGGGGCGGGGGCAGCCGGGGGCGCGGGCGGCGCGATCGCGGTCGTCGAGGCCTCACCGGGCGGGCGGTCGCCGAAGTGGACGCGACCCTGCGCGTCGGTCCACTTGTAGACACCCTCGGCACCCGTGCCCTGCGCGGCGAGTGCGAGCGTCACTGCAGCGAGCCAGCGGTTAATCATCGGAGGCGACCCTGGTATCGTTCCCGGCGCTGCCGCGGGACAGCATCCCGCGATGCCTACAGGATACAGGAGACCTCGTCATGGCAAGTCCCGAGATCCCCCAGAAGGCCCCGTTCGGCCTGCAGCTCGAGCCCGGCACCTACTGGTGGTGCGCGTGCGGGCGATCGAAGGGCCAGCCGTTTTGCGACGGCTCGCACAAGGGGACGGAGTTCGCGCCGGTCAAGACCGAGATCCACAGCCGGAAGAACGTCTGGCTCTGCGGCTGCAAGCACACGAAGGGTCCGCCGTTCTGCGACGGCAGCCACAACGATCTCTGAGTGGCGCTTTGGAAGTGCGTCGTCGGGTTGGAGCCGCTGGCTTCAGGCGGACAGCTCCCTGCTCGGACACGCCGTGAATACGTCCATGTAGGCTCGTAGGCGGCGTCCATGCCGCCTACGGTCCTCGCAGGGACTGTCCGCCTTCTGCCGGCGCGCGGCCCGCGGTCAAGCCACAACGAAGAACGGGCGCCGAAGCGCCCGTCCAAGTGCCGTATGGCGTTTGCGGTCAGATGATGTAGCCGCGCTCGCCGTGCAGCGCCGTGTCGAGACCCTCGGT
>Ga0208980_10000438_pt1 | contig 23272 bp, 21 predicted proteins | sample WetSurMetagenome_3_FD_187993 | JGI IMG/M metagenome (GOLD analysis project Ga0208980, IMG submission 187993) | Wetland microbial communities from Twitchell Island in the Sacramento Delta, sample from surface sediment Aug2011 Site A1 Bulk (version 2) | ecosystem: Environmental > Aquatic > Marine... | reverse complement strand
CCCGAGACGCCTCGGGGCCGCTAGACTCTGCCCATGCTCGGCATCCTCGGCGGCACCTTCGACCCGATCCACCATGGCCACCTGCGCACCGCGCTGGACGTCGCCGAGGCGGTCGGGCTCGACGAGGTCCGGTTCATCCCCCTGCGCCACGCCGTGCACCGCGGCCAGCCCGAGACGCCGGCGACGTTGCGGCTGGCGATGGTGCAGGCCGCGATCGCCGGCGAGCCGCGTTTCGTCGCCGACGACCGCGAGATCCGGCGCGACGCCCCTTCCTACACGCTGCACACCCTCCAGTCGCTGCGCGCCGAGCGCGGCACCGTCGAGCCGATCTGCGTGCTGGTCGGTGGCGACGCCTTCGCGGAATTCCTCACCTGGCACCGCCCGCACGACATCCTCGGCCTCGCGCACCTGGTCGTCATGCAGCGCCCCGGCGAGCCGGTGGCCGAAGACCCGGCGCTGCGCGCGCTCGCCGAACGACACCGCGCTCCCGACGGGGCCGAGCTGCAGACCCGGCCCAGCGGCCGGATCCTGTTCCAGCCCGTCACCCAGCTGGCGATCTCGGCCACCGACATCCGCGCCAGGCTGCGTGCGGGCCGCAGCGTGCGCTACCTGGTGCCGGGCGCCGTGGCGGACATCATCGGGCGGGAGGGGCTCTACGCGCAGCCGGGCCGAGGGGGCGATGCGCTATGATGGGGCCGTCAACCCCCCTCCCTTCGGAGCAGTGATGCAGGTAGAAGCCCTCCGCGACCTCGTGGTCCGCACCCTCGACGACATGAAGGCGATCGACCTCACGGTCATCGACGTCCGCGGCAAGACCAGCATCACCGACTTCTTCGTCCTCGCCTCCGGCACCTCCGACCGCCACGTCAAGGCGATGGCGGAGACCGTCATGTACCAGGCCAAGGAGCACGGCGAGCGCCCGCTCGGCGCCGAGGGCGTCAACGAGGGCGAGTGGGCCCTGGTCGACCTGAACGGCGTGGTGGTCCACCTGATGCTCCCCAAGGTGCGTGACTACTACCAGCTGGAGAAGCTCTGGCAGCACGACGTCCCGAAGGCCGAGCAGCTGACCAAGCACCGCGTCTGAGCGCCGGCCGGCGATGGAGCGGTTCGACCGCATCTTCCGCCTGCACCAGATCCTCGAGTCCCGCCGCTACCCGGTGGCGCGGCGCGTGCTCGAGGAAGAGCTCGAGTGCTCGCGGGCGACGGTCAAGCGCATCATCGAGGACATGCGCGACAACCTGAACGCGCCGATCGTCTACGACCGCGCCGGCGGCGGTTACCGCTACGACACCTCGCAGGGTCAGATGTTCGCGCTGCCCGGCCTGTGGCTCGATGCCGCCGAGCTGCACGCCCTCGCTTGCGCGCACCAGCTGCTCGACCGACTGGAGCCGGGGCTGCTCGACCGCGAGCTCGCGCCCATCAAGGGGCGGATCGAGCAGCTGCTGTCCGCGCAGCACGCCAGCAGCCGCGAGATACCCCGCCGCGTACGGATCCTCGGCCAGGCGGGCCGCCCCGCCGGGCCCTGGTTCCGGGAGATCGCCGGCGCGCTCGGCCAGCGCCGACGGCTGGCGATCCGTCACTACAGCCGCCAGCGCGACGAGACGTCGGACCGCGAGGTATCGCCGCAGCGCCTGGTCCACTACCGCGACGCCTGGTACCTCGACGCCTGGTGCCACCGACGCGACGCCCTGCGCAGCTTCGCCCTCGACGCCATCCGCCACGCCAGCGCACTCGACGCGGCCGCCACCGAGGTGGCGGACGACGTCCTCGACGCGCACTTCGCCGCCGCCTACGGCATCTTCGGCGGGCCGGCCGGGCACAGTGCCGTGCTGCGCTTCAGCGCGCAGGCGGCGCGTTGGGTCGCCGACGAGGAGTGGCACCCGCGTCAGGAGCAGCGGTGGCTGGCGGACGGCCGGCTCGAGCTCGTGATCCCCTACGGCACCGACACCGAGCTGATCATGGACGTGCTGCGCCACGGGCCGGACGTCGAGGTGGTCGAGCCCGCGGAGCTGCGGCAGGCGGTGAAGGAGCGGCTCGGCCGCGCGGCGGCCCTCTACGGCGACTGACCTGCCCTAGAATCCAGGTCATGCAGATCCACCTCATCGCGATCGGCACCCGCATGCCGCGCTGGGTCGTCGAGGGCTACCAGGAGTACGCCAAGCGCCTCCCGCACGAATGCGCCCTCCGGCTCGTCGAGGTCACGGCCGCGCCGCGGGGCAAGCATCCGGACGTGCCGAAGATCCTGCGCGACGAGTGCCTGCGGATGCTCTCGACCATCCCGCACGGCAGCCGCGCGGTCGCCCTCGACGTGCGCGGCCAGGGCTGGAGCACCGAGCAGCTCGCGCTGCAGCTCTCCGGCTGGCTGCGCGACGGCAAGGACGTCGCGCTCCTGATCGGCGGCCCCGAAGGGCTGGCGCCCGAGTGCCTGGCGCGGGCCGAGCGGCGCTGGTCGCTGTCCCCGCTGACGCTGCCGCACCCGCTCGTCCGGGTCGTGGTCGCGGAGCAGCTCTACCGGGCGTGGAGCCTGCTGAGCGGGCACCCGTACCATCGGCCGTGAGTCCCCTCGCGGCAGGACGGCCGCAGTGGTTGCCGCCACGACGGGGGCCCTACAATCGCTCGATGGCCACCGCCAACGAGATCGACATCCACCTCGCCTCGCAGTCGCCGCGGCGCCGCGAGCTGCTGGCGCAGATCGGCATCCGCCACGACGTGATTTCCGTGGACCTCGACGAGACGCCGCGCACGGGTGAGGTGCCGGCCGAGTACGTGCTGCGACTCGCCCTCGCCAAGGCCCGCGCCGGGTACGCCCTGCGGCCGGACCGGCCGGTGCTGGGCGCCGACACGGCCGTGGTGCTGGACGACCGCATCCTGGGCAAGCCGCTCGACCGGGCGGACGCCATCGCCATGCTCGCGCAGCTGTCGGGCCGCGAGCACCGGGTCCTGACCGCGGTCGCCCTGGTCGGCGAGCGGGAGGAGACCCGGTTGTCGGTCAGCCACGTCCGGTTCCGGCCGGTCGACCCGGCCGAGGCCGCCGCCTACTGGGAAACGGGCGAGCCGGCGGACAAGGCCGGCGGCTATGCTGTACAGGGGCTCGGCGCGCTGTTCGTCGAGTCGATCAGCGGCAGCTACTCGGGGGTCATGGGGCTGCCGCTGTTCGAGACCGGCGAGCTGCTGCGCCGCGCCGCCATCGCGCCCCGGCGCCACCTCGGTCTCGAGACCTCGCAAGGACACGCATGAGCGAAGAGATCCTCATCAACGTCACGCCGCCCGAGACGCGCGTCGCCCTCATCGAGAACGGCATCGTCCAGGAGCTCATCATCGAGCGCGCCGGCCGTCGGGGCCTGGTCGGCAACGTGTACAAGGGCCGCGTCTGCCGCGTGCTGCCCGGCATGCAAGCGGCGTTCGTCGACATCGGGCTCGAGCGCGCGGCCTTCCTGCACGCCTCCGACATCGTGCAGAGCGGCGAGAACCGCAGCGACGACATCGCGGTCCTGCTCCAGGAAGGCGGCGAGGTGGTGGTGCAGGTGGTGAAGGACCCGCTCGGCGGCAAGGGCGCGCGGCTCACGACCAACCTGTCGATTCCCTCGCGCTTCCTCGTGTTCATGCCGGCGATGCGCAACGTCGGCGTGTCGCAGAAGATCGAGGACGAGGAGGAGCGAGCACGCCTGCGCGAGATCCTGCTGCGCATCTCGGAGGACCTCGGCGTCCCGGGTGGCGTCATCGCCCGCACCGTCGCCGACGGCGCCGACGAGCTCGCGCTGCGCGCCGATCTGCAGTTCCTGCTGCGGCTGTGGGAGTCGGTGCGGGACCGCGCCACCCGGGCTGCGGCGAAGGAGCTCGTCCACGAGGACCTGCCGCTCGTCCTGCGCACGATGCGCGACCTCGTGGGCCAGAGCGTGGACCGCGTGCGCGTCGACTCGCGCTCGACCTGGGAGCGGGCCGTGGCCTTTGCCGAGCTGTTCACCCCGGACATGGTCCAGCGCATCGAGTACTACCCGGGCGAGCGGCCCATCTTCGAGCTGTACGGCGTCGAGGACGAGGTCCAGAAGGCCCTGGAGCGCAAGGTCGAGCTCAAGTCCGGCGGGCACCTGGTGATCGACCAGACCGAGGCGATGACGACGATCGACGTCAACACCGGCGCCTTCGTCGGCCACCGCAACCTCGAGGAGACGATCTTCAAGACCAACCTCGAGGCCGCCCAGACGATCTGCCGCCAGCTGCGGCTGCGCAACCTCGGCGGCATCATCATCATCGACTTCATCGACATGACCGACGAGGAGCACAAGCGTCAGGTGCTGCGGGCGCTCGAGAAGTGCCTCGCGCGCGACCACGCCAAGACGCACATCTCCGAGGTCTCGTCGCTCGGGCTCGTCGAGATGACGCGCAAGCGCACGCGCGAGTCGCTCGCGCACATCCTGTGCGAGCCCTGCCCGGCCTGTGGCGGGCGGGGCAACATCAAGACGGCCGAGACGACCTGCTACGACATCTTCCGCGAGATCCTGCGCGAGGCGCGCCAGTTCGAGGTCGAGCAGCTGCTGGTGCTGGCGTCGACGGAGGTCGTCGAGCTGCTGCTCGACGAGGAGTCGCAGAACCTCGCGGAGCTAGAGCAGTTCATCGGCAAGCCGATCAAGCTGCAGGCCGAGAGCACCTACACTCAGGAGCAGTACGACGTCGTGCTGATCTAGGCGCCGGCGCAGTCGCATGATCCGCCTGTTCAAATCCGCCGCGGCGACGCTCTGGGCGACCGTCCTGTTCCTGATCATTCTCGCGGGCGTCGTCACGGCCGCGGCGCAGCTGGCTGCCCCGCTGCTCGGCGGATTCCGCACCGACGTCGAGCGCTGGCTCGAGTCGACGCTGCGCACCCCGGTGCGGATCGAGGGCCTCGCGGTGCGCTGGCGCCCCCGGGGCCCCGAGCTCGTCGCCCGCAACGTCGCCGTGCTCGACCTCGCGGGCCATCCCACCGTCGAGCTCGGCGAGCTCTCGGTCGCCGTCTCCCTGGGCGACGTGCTGCGCGAGCGGCGCCTGCGCGCCACGCGCATCGGCGTCGCCGGTGTCCGCCTACAGATCCTGCGCCGGACCGACGGCTCGCTCGGCATCCGCGGGGTCCGACCCGTCACCGCGGAGCCGCCCGTCGGCGCAGATGCCGCCGACTCGCCGGCGGCGGCGCTGCTCCTGCTGCTGCCCGAGCAGCTCACCGTCACCGACGCGGAGGTGATCGTCGAGGACCGGATGCGGGGCAGGCCGGCGGTGACCTTCCGCAATGCCAGCCTGGCCCTTCGCAACGAGGGCGACCACCACGAGATCGACGCCTCGCTCGAGCTCCCGGACCCTCACCGGTCGCCGCTCCGCCTGGCCGGCAGGCTGATCGCCGAGCCGGCCGCATTGCAGGATTGGCGCGCCGACCTCTATCTCGACACCACGGGCGCCGAGCTCGCGCCCCTGCTCTCTGCCGTCCTGCCCGCGCACTATCGGCTCGACGGCGCGCGCACCGACCTGCGCCTGTGGAGCCATTGGGAAGGCGGCGAGCCGATGTGGATCGAAGGCCGCGCCACCGTGCGCAACGCCGCCGTGAGCGGCGTCGCGGCAGGCCGGGGGCTGCGCATCGAGAACGCGACCGGCGCCTTCGTCTGGGATCGCCGCCCGGACGGCTGGCTGCTCCGCGTGACGGACTTCGTCCTGGATCGTCCGGACCGCCATTCGGAGCCGTCCGAGTGGGGGCTCGCGTGGCGGCGCGGCGGGCGCGACACCGGCCCCGCGCTGCACCTCGTCGCCGAGCGGCTGGCGCTGGAGGACGTTGCCGCCGTCCTCGCCGTGCGTCCGCCGGGCGGGGAAAGGCTCGCCCGGCTGCTCGATGCGCAGCCGCGCGGCACCCTGCGCGACTTCGACCTGCAGGTCGTGCAGCGGCCGTCCACGGGCTGGCGGTGGTCAGCCGCCGGGAAGCTGGACGGCGGGGCGCTGACCGGCGGCGGCGCCGTTCCGGGCGTAGAGAACCTCACGCTGGCGTTCGCGGCAGGCTCCGAGGGCGGCCGGGTGACCCTCGCCACCCGAGGCGCAGAGCTGCGCGCGCCCGGCGTCCTGCGCCGTGCGATCACCCTCGACGAGCTCGGCGGGGCAGTCGACTGGCGCGCGGCGACGGACGGCGGCTGGCGGGTGCGCGGGTCGGACCTGCGGTGGGCCAGCGGCGGCTTCCGGCTCGGCTCCAGCTTCGACCTCGACCTCGCCCCGGACGGATCGGCCTCGATCGACCTCAAGGCCGACCTCGCTGCCGTCCCGGTCGACCACTTCCTGGCGCTGCTCCCCGTCGGCGTGATGGACCAGCGGCTGGTCACCTGGCTGGACGGCGCCCTGCACGGCGGCACCATCACCTCCGGCAGTTGGGCCCTGAACGGCCCGCTGGCCGACTTCCCCTTCGACGAGCGGCGCACCGGCCGCTTCGAGGCGCTGCTCGGGATCGAAGGCACCCGCATCGACTACGCGCCCGGCTGGCCCGGCCTGCGTGCGGTCGACGGCAGGCTGCGAATGCAGGGCTATGCCGTGGACATCGAGGTCGATCGGGCGATGATCTACGACAGCCGGCTGACCAAGGCCCACGCGCGGATCGACGCCCCGCCCGGGTCGCCCGTCGAGTTCCGCGGCGCGATCGACGGTCCGCTCACCGACCCGCTCCGGCTGTTGCGGGAGAGCCCGCTGCGCACCGACTTCGGCGAGATCGCCGGACACCTGCAGGGTACGGGCGACGCGCGGGTCGAGCTCGACTTCGCCCTGCCCTTCGACGACGCCGGCAAGGGCCGGGAGCGGCTCGACGGCGCCGTGGTCTTCACGGGCAACGAGCTCGCGCTCGCCGGCTGGCCGCTGCCGCTCAAGGGGCTCGAGGGTCGCCTGGGCTTCGACCTCAAGGGGCTCAGGGCCAAGGGGATCCAGGGGCAGCTGCTCGGTGCACCGGCGCTCATCGACGTGCAGACCGACAAGAGCGGCGTGACGACGCTCACCGCCGCGCTGCGCCGCATCGACGTCCGGGCCTTCGACGAGCTGGCCGCGGGCGCGCTGTCCCGCGTGCGCGGCGCAGCCGCCCTCAAGGCCGCCGTCGCCGTCCCGCCCCTGCACAGCCGGGGCAAGCTGTCGCTCAGGCTCGACTCGGATCTCAAGGGGGTCGCCATCGATCTGCCGGCGCCCGTCGGCAAGGCGGCCGACGCGGCCCGGCCACTCGCGGTGGAGCTGGGGTTCGCACCCGAGGGGCCCATCGAGGCGACGGCCCGGCTGGGCGGCGACGTCGATCTCGCCGCCCAGCTCGATGCGGCGACCGGCCGCCCGCTGCGCGCGACCCTGACCCTGGGCGGGGCGAGGTCCGAGCTGCCCAGGGCCGACCGCTACGCGCTCCGTGGCCGCGTCGCCGCGCTCGACGTCACGGGCTGGCTGGGTCTGGCGGAAAGGCAGCCGGCGCCTGCCGAAGGGGCCCCGCCCCGGCCGCCGCTCGACGTCGAGCTGGCGGCCGACCGGCTGCTCCTCGGCGACGTCAGCCTGGCCAACGCCCGCGTGACCCTGCGCGAGCTGCCGGACGCCTGGCTCGGGGAGGCGCGCGCGGCCGAGCTGGAGGGCAGCTTCCGCTACCCCCGCAGGAGCGACCACGGCCCCGCGACCCTGTCCCTGGAACGGCTCGCCCTGACCGGCGATCCGACCCGGTCGCCCACCGCAGCCTCCGCCACCAAGCCGGCCAAGGCCGCCGTTCAGGACCCGCGCGACTATCCCGGCGCGGTGATCGAGGTGCAGCGGCTGCAGCTCAACGGCTACGACCTGGGCACCGCGCGGGTCGTCGCCGGCAGGGTCGAGAAGGGTCTGCAGCTTCGGGAGCTGGCGATCGACGGGCCGGCGGGGCGGCTGAGCGGTGGTGGGGACTGGCTCATGACCGAGGTGGGCCCCCGGACGTCGCTGAACTTCGCCGTCGACACCCCGGATTTCGGCCACCTCATCGTCGCGCTCGGTTTCGCGGACAGCATCGACCGGGGCCCCGCGAAGGTGAACGGCGAGATCAGCTGGCCCGGTCCTCCCCTCGACGTCAGCCGCCAGAACGTCAGCGGTCGGGTCGACCTCGACATGCGCAACGGACGCTTCCTGGAGATCGACCCCGGCGTGGGGCGCGTGATGGGCCTGCTGAACATCGCGGCGATCCAGCGCCGCCTGACCCTGGACTTCAGCGACCTGTTCAAGAAGGGCCTCGGCTTCGACGCCGTGACCGGGCACTTCAGCCTCGAGTCCGGCCTCGTGCGCACCGAGGACCTGCGCATCAAGGGCCCGTCGGGCGTCATCGAGATCAGCGGTCGCACCGACGTCGTCGCCAAGGAGTTCGACCAGATCGTGACCGTGACGCCGAGCCTCGGCTCGACCCTGCCGATTGCCGGTGCGGTGGTGGGCGGCCCCGTGGTCGGTGCGGCCCTGCTGGTGGTGCAGGGCCTCGTCGGCAAGCAGGTGGACCAGATCGGTGCCGTGCGCTACTCGGTGCAGGGGCCCTGGTCCAACCCCGACATCAAGGTGCTCGCGGGCCGGCCGCTGCGCGAGATGATCCAGGACGCCGCCAAGCCGCCCGCAAGCCCCGCACCGGCAGCACCGGCCGGCCAGCAGGCGCCGGCCCCGGTGGAGGGGCGGGGCACCGGCGAGGCCGCCCGGCCGGAGCAGCCGAAGGAGCCCTCGTTCCGCCTCCCGGACTTTCACTAGGCCGCCCCACGGGGGCCGGCCCGGCGGTGGCAGTGGCCGATTCCTTGGTGCTATCCTGCTGATTCAGTTGGCCAGTTGGGCAGTCAGTGATGAAGCCGCCGGTCCCGAAGGCAGCCGCGATTCAGATGGCCAGCGGGCCGAACGTCAGCGCGAACCTGCTCGAGGTCGAGCGTCTCGCGGAGGAGGCCGCCGCGGCGGGTGCCGGCCTGTTGGTGCTGCCCGAGAACTTCGCCTTCATGGGCCTCGCGGAGCGCGACATCGTCAGCATCGGCGAGGCGGAAGGCGCCGGTCCCCTGCAGGAGTTCCTGGCCCAGCTCGCCCGCCGCCTCGGCATCTGGTTGGTCGGCGGCACCGTCCCCATCCGCGTCCCGGCGGCCGACAAGGTCCGGGCGGCCTGCCTGGTGCTCGACGACCAGGGGCGCCGCGTCGCGCGCTACGACAAGATCCACCTGTTCGACGTGCACCTGATCGAGACCGACGAGCACTATCGCGAGTCGGAGACGATCGAGCCGGGCGACCAGGTCTGCGTCGTCGACTCGCCGTTCGGCCGGCTCGGGCTGGCCGTCTGCTACGACCTGCGCTTCCCCGAGCTGTTCCGGGCGATGCAGGACCAGCGCGTCGACGTCATCACCCTGCCGGCGGCCTTTACCGCCCTCACCGGCCGCGCGCACTGGGCCACGCTCGTCCGGGCCCGCGCGGTCGAGAACCTCAGCTACGTGATCGCCGCCGCCCAGGGCGGGTTCCACGTCAGCGGGCGCGAAACCTACGGGCACAGCCAGATCGTCGATCCCTGGGGGAACACCCTCGCCCAGCTGCCGCGGGGAACCGGTGTGGTGACCGCCGCCCTGGACCCGGAGTTCCAGATGGCGACGCGGCGCAACTTTCCCTGTCTCGAGCACCGCCGGCTGTACTGCCATTGAGATCGGGCCGCGCCACCCCCAGACAGGCCTGACCAGGGGCCGCGTCGCCGCGCCCGCCCCACAACGTTCCCCAGACCGATGCGGACGGCGCCCATGACGCAGGCCCTAGACACTGCCACGCAGACCCTGCTCGAGCCGACCGGGCTCGGCCTGCCCGACCTCGAGCGGGTGCTGGACAGGCTGATGTCGAGCCGGCTCGACGCCGCGGACCTGTACTGCGAGAACACCCGCCTCGAATCCTGGGTGCTCGAGGACGGCATCATCCGCGAGGGCGCCTTCAGCATCGAGCAGGGCGCCGGCCTGCGGGCCATGGCGGGCGAGAAGACCGGGTTCGCCTTCACGGACGAGCTGCAGTTGCCCAGCCTGCTGGAGGCCGCCGACGCCGCCCGCGCCATCGCCCGGTCGGGAAAGTCCCGGCACGTCGCCCTGCGCCGCGGCTCCGTCGCGCGGCCGCTCTACCCCGCGCTGAACCCCCTGGTCTCGCTCGACGAGACGGCGAAGGTCGACCTGCTGCGCCGGGTCGATGCCGAGGCCCGCGCCCAGGACCCGCGGGTGACGCAGGTGATCGTCAACCTCGTGGCCGCCTACGACGTCATGCTGGTGGCCGGCAGCGACGGCACGCTCGGCGGCGACGTACGGCCGCTGGTGCGCATGAACTGCAGCGTGATCGTCGAGGCCAACGGCCGCCGCGAGCAGGGCAGCGCCGGCGGCGGGGCGCGCGGCCCGCTCGGCTTCCTGATGGAGGAGGACCGCGCGCTCGGCTTCGCGCGCGAGGCGGTCCGGCAGGCGCTCGTGAACCTCGACGCCGTCGACGCCCCGGCCGGGACCATGACCGTGGTGCTCGGCCCCGGCTGGCCCGGGGTGCTGCTGCACGAGGCGGTCGGCCACGGCCTCGAGGGCGACTTCAACCGCAAGGGCACCTCCGCCTTCGCCGGCCGGATCGGCGAGCAGGTCGCCTCGCCGCTCTGCACGGTCGTGGACGACGGCACCCTCCCCGGCCGGCGCGGCTCGCTCACCGTCGACGACGAGGGCACCCCCAGCCAGTGCAACGTGCTGATCGAGAACGGAATCCTCAGGGGCTACATGCAGGACAAGATGAACGCGAGACTGATGGGGGTGGCACCCACCGGCAACGGCCGGCGCGAGTCCTACGCCCACCTGCCGATGCCGCGCATGACCAACACCTACATGCTCGCGGGTCCCCATCGGCCCGACGAGATCATCGCCTCGGTGGACCGCGGCCTTTACGCCGTCAACTTCGGCGGCGGCCAGGTCGACATCACCTCGGGCAAGTTCGTGTTCTCGGCCAGCGAGGCCTACCTGATCGAGAATGGCCGCGTCACCCGCCCGGTGAAGGGCGCGACCCTGGTGGGCAACGGGCCCGACGTCCTGACGCGCGTGAGCATGGTCGGCGACGACCTGCAGCTCGACACCGGCGTGGGCAGCTGCGGCAAGGAGGGACAGACGGTCCCGGTGGGCGTCGGCCAGCCGACGCTGCGCGTGGACGATCTCACCGTTGGGGGGACCCAGGCGTGACGCGTCGGCGGAAGATCAGCGACACCGCACCCGACCGTCGGTCGACGCGGGGCGCGAGCCCCGAGGAGCGCCTCGCCCACCTGCAGCAGGTCGTCCGCGACCTCCTGGCGGAGGCTCACCGGCAGGGCGCCTCGGCAGCGGAGGCCGGCGTGTCCAGCGACCAGGGGTTGAGCGTCACGGTCCGCCTCGGCGAGGTGGAGACGGTGGAGCACACCCGCGACAACGGGCTCGGGGTGACCGTGTACTTCGGCCAGCACAAGGGCTCGGCGAGCACCTCCGACCTCAGCCCCCAGGCCGTCCGCGAGACCGTCCGCGCTGCCTGCAACATCGCCCGCTTCACCAGCGAGGACCCCTACGCGGGCCTCGCGGACCCGGACCTGATGGCCCGCGAGATACCGCCCCTCGACCTGCACCACCCCTGGCCTATCGCGGCCACAGAGGCGGTGGAGCATGCCCGCGCCTGCGAGGACGCGGCGCGCGCCCATGACGCGCGGATCACCAACTCCGAGGGCGCGACGCTCGACACGCACCAGGGCGTCTTCGTCTACGGCAACAGCCACGGCTTCCTGGGCGGCTACCCGACCAGCCGGCACAGCCTGAGCTGCGCCGTGATCGGCGAGGACGGCACGGGCGGGATGCAGCGGGACTACTGGTACACGACCGCGCGCGCCGCGGGCGACCTGGACGCGCCGGAGGCGGTCGGGCGCCGTGCCGCCGAGCGGACCGTCGCGCGGCTCGGGGCCCGGCGGCTGGGCACGCGGCAGGCCCCGGTGCTGTTCCGCTCGGACGTCGCGGTCGGCCTGCTGCGCAGCCTCGTCGGGGCGATCCGCGGCCCTGCCCTGTACCGGCGCGCGAGCTTCCTGCTCGACGCCCTCGGCAAGCCCGTGTTTCCCGACTTCGTGCGCATCCACGAGGACCCGCTGAAGCCACGTGGCCTGGGCAGCAGCCCGTTCGACGACGAGGGCGTCGCCACCCGGTCGCGCGACCTGGTCGCCGGCGGCGCCCTGCGCAGCTACGTGCTGGACAGCTACGCGGCGCGGCGGCTCGGCACCCAGACCACCGGCAATGCGGGCGGTGTGCGCAACCTGACCGTGGAGCCGGGCAGCCTGGACCTGCCCGGGCTGCTGCGGGAGATGGGGCGCGGACTGCTCGTCACCGAGCTGATGGGGCAGGGGGTCAACCTGGTGACCGGCGACTACTCGCGCGGCGCGGCGGGCTTCTGGGTCGAGGGCGGGGAGATCGCCTTCCCGGTCGAGGAGATCACCATCGCCGGGAACCTGCGCGACATGTTCCGCCAGGTCGTCGCCGTGGGGCGGGACATGGACTGCCCGGGCAGCTTTCGTACCGGCTCCTGGCTGATCGAGGCGATGACCATCGCCGGCGAGTAGCCGGGCGACGGCTCAGCGCCGCCGTGCCGCCGGCCGTGCGGGCTTCTTCTTCGCGGGCGCCTTCTTCGGGGCCGCCGTCTTCTTCGCCGCCGGCTTCGCCGCGCTCTTCTTCGGGGCGGCCTTCTTCGCCGCCGCCTTCCCGGCGAGGGGCTTCTTCGCCACCGCCTTCTTCGGGGCTGCCTTCTTCGGGACCGCCGTCTTCTTCGCCGCCGGCTTCTTGGCAGCGGCCTTCCTCGCCACGGGCTTCGCCGCCGCCGTCTTTGCGGGGGCCTTCTTGACGGCACCCTTGCGGCCACCGGACGGCGCCTTTGCGGCAGCCCCGGCCGCCGGCTTCTTCACCGCCACCGGCGCACCCGCAGGCCTCGCAGCGGCCTTCTCCGGCTTCGTCGGGGTGGGGGCCTTGCCCGGTACCGCCGGCTTGGCGGCCGCCTTGGCGGCGGGCTTCGCCGGGGTCGCAGCCTTGGCGGGGGCCTTCTTGGCCGCGGTCTTGGCCGCCGCAACCTCGGCCGCCACCTGCTTGAAGGCGGCGACCGTCGCCGCCGCGGCGGCCTTGGCCCCCGCCGTGGGTCGCGCCGCGGCCTTGGCAGCCGCTTTGGCAGTCGCCTTCGTCGCCTTCTGCCGCGCCGGCGCGCCGGTGAGGGCCGGGAACGTCGCGGGCAGCAGCTCGGCCGCCTCCACCACCGGCTCCATCTCGATGACGGTGCGCGGCGTCGCATCGACGATGCGGCGAATCTGCTCGAAGACCTCGTCCGATCCGCCTTCGCCCGACACGCGCCGCAGCTTGCCGTGCAGCTTGAAGTGGTCGATCACCTGGGCCGTCTGGCTCTCGAAGATGCGCAGGCGGTTACTGATCGTCTCCTCGTAGTCATCCGGCCGCCGGCTGACGCGCCCGCCGCAGCGGTCGCAGACACCCTCCACCGTGGGCGGGTTGGCGTAGACGTTGTAGACCGCCCCGCAGCCCTCGCAGGTCAGGCGGCCGACGAGCCGCTCCATCAGCTCGTCCGGGTCGACGTCGACGAGCAGCACCACGTCGAGCGGGCGTCCCACGCCATCGAGCACGGTCTCCAGGGTCTCGGCCTGCGCGACCGTGCGGGGAAAGCCGTCGAGCACGAAGCCGTTGGCGGCGTCCGCCTGCGTCAGCCTGACGCGCAGGACGGCGATGATGAGATCGTCGGAGACGCGGTTGGTCTCGATCGTTTCCTTGACGAGCCGGCCGAGCTCGGAGTCCTCGGCGGCGATGTCGGCCAGCGCACCGGCGACCGTGACGTGCGGAACCTGGTAGTGGGTGGCGACGCGCTTGGCCTGAGTGCCCTTGCCAGACCCCGGCGGACCGATAAGAACGATTCGCATCTTATGGTGGACCCCTGCCGGGTGGTGTCATCGATCTGCCCGCCGGCGACCACCGGGCCAGGCCCCTGCCCCCGCCCCCGGCCGCGGGCAGATTAGCCTGTTCCATGGCGGCATCCACGTTCTGTATTAGCCGCCTGCCGACCCGTCCTGTAACCTACTCGGCCTGTATCCCGGAAGTCAACGTAAAGCTTAGGATTTTTTCCGGAATTTGAGCTATCCTCCGGCGCCCGGCGGGGGTCTGCGAGTGCCGGTTCAATGGCAGTACCCGACATCACCGACACCGAGAGATGGGTCATCTCGACCACGCTGCGCGAGCGGTTCGGTCAGGACGTTCCGTTCGACATCGGCGACGCCGAGATCAGGCTCAGCCCATCCGACCGCGAGCTGACCACCTGCCCTGTCATCCACTGGCTGGTCGACGGCTGCCACTTCGTGATCATGAAGACGGGTGACCGCAAGTACCGCTGCCAGTTCTTCTACCGCGTCCACCGGCAGTTCGGGACGGGCGTCAACGAGTACGACGACCTCACCGAGTGCGCGGTGTCCCTGCTGCAGGCCCAGGCCGACAAGGCAGCCGAGGAGCGCGGCGACCTGCCGAGCAAGCGGCGCTGAGGGCCGGCCGGGCAGCACCAAACCCGATCACGCTACAAACCTTCGAGAGGGGGAATCACCATGACCGCAAAGAACGCCTTCTACGCCCAGTCCGGCGGCGTCACCGCCGTGATCAACGCGTCCGCCGCCGGCGTCATCGAGACGGCACGGCAACACAAGGACAAGATCGCCAACGTCTACGCCGGCCGCAACGGCATCATCGGCGCGCTGCTCGAGGACCTCATCGACACGAGTCAGGAATCGGATGCCGCGATCGCCGCGCTGCGCCACACACCGTCCGGCGCCTTCGGCTCCTGCCGCTACAAGCTCAAGAGCCTGGAGAAGAACAAGCGCGAGTACGAGCGCCTGATCGAGATCTTCAAGGCGCACGACATCGGCTACTTCTTCTACAACGGCGGCGGCGACTCGGCGGACACCTGCCTGAAGGTGTCGCAGCTCTCCGACTCGATGGGCTTCCCGATCACCGCGGTGCACGTCCCCAAGACGGTCGACAACGACCTGCCGATCACCGACAACTGCCCCGGCTTCGGCTCGGTGGCCAAGTACATCGCCGTCTCCACCCGCGAGGCCTCGTTCGACGTGCGGTCCATGGCCAAGACCTCGACCAAGGTCTTCGTCATCGAGGTGATGGGCCGGCACGCCGGCTGGATCGCCGCGGCGGGCGGCCTCGCCTCCGACGCGCAGACCGAGATCCCGATCCTGATCCTGTTCCCCGAGGTCACCTTCGACAAGGAGAAGTTCCTCGCCAAGGCGAAGGAGAAGGTCGAGAAGTTCGGCTACGTCACCGTCGTGGTCTCCGAGGGCTGCAAGTGGCCCGACGGCAAGTTCCTCGCCGAGGCTGGCACGCGCGACGCGTTCGGCCACGCCCAGCTCGGCGGTGCTGCGCCGGTCGTCGCCCAGATGGTCAAGGACGCCCTCGGCTACAAGTACCACTGGGCGGTCGCCGACTACCTGCAGCGCGCCGCGCGGCACCTCGCCTCGAAGACCGACGTCGACCAGGCCTATGCGATGGGCAAGGCGGCGGTGGAGCTCGCCGTGCAGGGCCGCAACTCGGTCATGCCGACCATCGTGCGCACGAGCAACAACCCATACGCCTGGACCGTGGGCTCGGCGAGCCTGTCCGACGTCGCGAACGTCGAGAAGATGATGCCCATGGAGTTCATCACCGAGGACGGCTTGGGCATCACCGCCAGCTGCCGCGAGTACCTCAGTGCGCTGATCCAGGGCGAGGACTACCCGCCGTACAAGAACGGTCTGCCGGACTACGTGACGCTCAAGAACGTGCCGGTCGCGAAGAAGCTCAACACGCCGTTCGAGCTCTGATCGCTAACGCGATCGTTCCACACCGAGGGGGCCTGCGGGCCCCCTTTCTCGTATGCGTCGGTGCAGGGCCCGCAACCCACCATAACGCGATCTCAAAGCGGCGCGCAGCCGGGAGCAGAACGCCGCCCGGAAATACGTCCTGTATTTATGGGCTACCGCGCACATCCCTTTGCGCTGCTTTTCTGCTCCCGGCCGCCTGCCGCTGGAGTGTGCCGCGGGCGCCGCCAGCGCGGTGATAGACTCACTGAATCCACGTCCTGGAGGCCGCCTACATGACCCTCGACCGCGCGCGTGAGCTCATCAAGGTGCAGCTGCAGTTTGGCGGCGGCTACAACCGCAACGCCGTGCGGCTCATCCTGGCCGAGATCCAGCGCGACCACGGCCGCGCGGCCGTCGACGGCCTGATTCGCGACCTGGACCTGGAGCAGCGCTTCGGCCTGGCGCCGGGGACGGACTTTGGCGGGGTGACAGGCTGATCAACCCGTTGCCGTAACCGCCCGGAAGGGCAGCGAGGCGCGGACGAAGACGCGCGGACCGTATGCGGCAGGGATGCCGCATACGAGCCTACAGGGATGTATTCACGGCGTGTCCGCGCGGCTTGTGTGCGCGCCTCGTTGCCTGTGCCCGCACCCTTGAGTTAGGAACTGCGCCGCGGCATCAGCACCGTGTAGTCGAGATCGAGCACCACGTTCTCGTGGTAGGCCTCGCGCCCCTCCACGGTGACCTTCGCACTCGGGATCTTCTCCGTCTCGAGGTTCTTGACACCCACCGTGCGCAGCCGCAGGGCACCGAGATCGCCGCGGCCCGGCAGCTCCCAGCACTCGAGCACCTCGCTCCAGGCGTAGAAGGTGTCGCCGGCGAACGACGGGTTGCAGTGCACGCCGCCATTGATCGCCGCGATCCGCAGGGCGTTCGCCAAGCCGTTAAAGGACATCGCCCGCACCAGCGAGATGACGTGCCCGCCGTACATCAGCCGGCGCCCGAACCGCGAGGAGCGCATCAGGTGCTCCTCGAAGTGCAGCCGGGCGTTGTTCTGGTAGAGCTTGGTGGCGAGGGTGTGGTCGGACTCGTCCACGGTCATGCCGTTGACGTGGTCGATCCGCTCGCCGGCCGCATAGTCCTCCCAAAGGTACGGCGAGCCGGTCAGGGCCCTGTCGTAGTCGCCGCCGTCCAGCTCCATGGGAACGGGCAGGTCCTCGAGGGGCACGAAGGCGGGGAGCTGCGGGACGACGGCATCGGGGGCCGGCGCGGCCTCGTCGCGCTTGTGGACCATCACCCAGCGCGCCCAGGTCAATACGCGGTCGCCGAACTGGTTGAAGGTGTCGGAGCGGACGTAGACGTTGCCGTTCTTGCCGCTCGAATTCTGCTTCAGGCCGATGACCCGGCTCTCGGAGTGCAAGGTGTCGCCCGGATAGACGGTCTTGAGGAAGCGCACGTCCGCATAGCCGAGGTTCGCCACCGCGTTGAACGACACGTCGGCCACCGTCTTGCCGAAGGCGACGTGGAAGGCGAGCAGGTCGTCGACCGTCTGCCGCTCGAAACCGACGGACTGCGCCGCCGGGGCTGCGCAGTGCAGCGGGAACCGGCTGCCGGTCAGGGCGATGTAGAGGGCCGTGTCGCCCTCGGTGATGGTGCGCGGCGTGCCGTGCGCGAGTGTCTGCCCGACGCGGAAGTCCTCGAAGAAGTTGCCGGCGTAGGTCTTGGACATGGCGGCCAGGGTCACTCCAAACCGAACTGCCGCGCCCGCTGCTCGATGGCCTCGGCCATCGTCAGGCAACGCCTGGCGGCCTCGTAGACGGACGGCTGCAGCAGCTTGCCGTCCTTCAGGGCATAGGGCTTGCCCTGCCGGTGCGCCTCCTCCATGGCGGCGACGATCGCGCGCTTCTTCTCCAGGTCCTTCGGCTTCGGCGTGAAGGCATCGTTGGTGTAGGCGAGCTGTACGGGGTGGATCACCGCCTTGCCGTCGAAGCCGAAGTCGCGGCTCTGCCGGCACGCGTACTCGCAGGCCCGCGCGTCGCCGACGTCGAGGTGCGCGCCGTCGATGCAGCCGATGCCGTTGGCACGGGCCGCCAGCACGACCAGGGAGAGGCTCGCGAACAGCCCGACGCGGTCCGCCGTCTCGGGCAGGCGCATGCTCACCATCAGGTTGGCGTTGCTCACCACCACGCAGGCGACGCGGTCGCTGGCCGCCGCCATCGCGGCGGCATTCAGCACCGCGCGCGGCGACTCGATCATGAGCATGATCGGCAGGTGCACGCCCCCGGCGGCGTCGAGCGCCCGCTGCGCCGCGGTGACGGCGTCCGCCGTCTCGAGGCCGGTGAACAGCACCGCGTCGATCGGCAGGCGGGCGACGGCGTTAAGGTCGTCGGCGAACCAGGGCGTGTCCGGCGCGTTTGGCCGCACCACCAGCTCCTGGCCGCGAAAGCCGCCGCGCTGCAGTGCCGCGGCGAGGCGCTCCCGCGCCCTGGACTTCGCGTCGACGGCGACGGCTTCGTGCAGATCGAAGATCAGGCCGTCGGCCGCGAGCGTCCTCGCCTTGTCGAGGTGACGCTCGATGTCGGCGGAGACGTAGAGCAGCGTGCGCCGCGGCCGGATCTGCGCAGACGCGGACGGACTCATGCGGGCCTCCCCTGCGCGTCGGCCTCGATCTGGCGCTTGAGCTGCGCGCGGATCACCTTGCCGTTCTTCGTGCGCGGATAGTCCGTCACGAGATGGATCCGCTTGGGGCGCTTGTAGCCGGCGAGGTGCCGCTCGCCGAAGGCCAGCAGGTCGGTCTGTGTCGTGGTCGCGCCGGCGCGCAGGACCACGCAGGCCGCGACCAGGGTCTTCTCCTTGTCGATGTCCTCGCCGATCGCCACGCAGTCGGCCACGTCGGGGTGGGTCTTCATCACGCGCTCGACCTCGTGCGGCGAGACTCGGTAGCCGAAGGTGTTGATGATGTCGTCGCGCCGGCCGATGAACCAGACGTAGCCGTCGGCGTCGCGCCGCGCGTAGTCGCCGGTCAGGAACCAGCCGCCGCGCCGGTGCTTGGCCGTCTCCTCTGGCAGGTTCCAGTAGCGCAGGAACAGGCCCGGGTCGTCGCCGCGGATGCAGATCATGCCCTCCTCGCCGTCCGGGACCTCCTGCAGGTCCTCGTCGAGCAGGCGCACGTCGTGCCCCGGCTGCGGGAAGCCGGCGGAGCCCGGACGGATCGGGTGGAACTTGTTCTGGCTGAGGTAGTAGGAGATCTCCGACATGCCGATCGCCTCGTAGACATCCATGCCGAAGCGCTCGCGCCAGGCCGAGAGCATCTCGTCGGAGAGGTGCTCGCCCGCACTCATGCAGTGGCGCAGCGTCGGCAGGTCGTGCTTCGTGAAGCCCGTCTTCTGGATGATCTGGCGGTAGATGGTGGGCACGCCGATGAACACCGTGCAACCGTGCTTGGCGATCAGCCGCGGCCAGAGCGTGGCGTCGTTCGCCCCCTCGTGCACGATTACGGTCAGGCCGTTGTAGAGCGGGTCCATCAGGCCGGACCCGAGCACGTAGGTCCAGTTGAACTTGCCCGAGTGCATGATCCGGTCGCCGGGGTGGAAGTCGAACCAGTGCGAGGCCGCCGGCTTGCGGCCGATCATCGCGCGGTGCGCGTGGAGCACGCCCTTCGGGTGGCCCGTCGTGCCCGAGGTGTAAACGAGGTAGGCGGGGTCCTCCGCCTTCGTGGGGTGCGGCGCCTCGCAATCCGTGATCGCCGCCAGCGCAGCATCGAGATCGTGCAGCGTGCAGCTGCCGGCGGCCGCGCCCGGCAGCGGCCCCGCGCCGGCGAGCACGACCTGACGCAGGCCCGGGAGGTCCCGCAGCGCCGGCTCGAGATCCGGCCACATCGCCTTGTCCGTGACCAGCACGGCCGCGCCGGAGTCCTGCGCCAGATAGCGGACCTCCTCGGCGACCAGCAGGGTGGACGTGGGCACGGCGATCGCGCCGCGCTTCATCGCGCCGAGGAAGGCCACGGGGTAGGCGAGCGAGTTGGGCAGGCGGATCAGCACGCGCTCGCCCAGTCCGACGCCGAGATTGCGCAGCAGCTGGGCGAAGCGCGAGCTGGCGTCGGCGAGCTCCGCGAAGCTCGCGCTGCTCGTGCCCGCGCGGTCGTCCTCGACGATCATCGCGGTCTGTGCCGCGACGGGCGTGCCGAGATGCGCGTCGGTGCAGGCAACGCCGATGTTGAAGCACTCGGGGACGCTCCAACGCCAGTCGTCTGGGCTGTTCCGGTTCATCACACCACCACTCCGTAGGGCCAGTTCTCGCGGATCACGCGGACCGGCAGCTTCTTGAGGATCTCCAGGGCGAACCGCGTGTCCTGCTCGGACAGCGACCGCAGGGCGCGCGCGCGCAGCAGGCTCTGCAGCGCCTTGCCGAACATCGGCGGGTCCAGCATCTCGCCCTCGAACCGGATGGCGCCGCCGAGCAGGGCGTCGGCCTCCACCGCCGCCTTGAGGACGGCGATGTTGCGCTTGATCTCCGAAGGCGACGGGGTGAACGCGACCTTGCACAGGTGGATGTGGTTGGGGTGGATCACCTGCTTGCCGGTGAGCCCCATCGCCGCCTCCTCGCAGGCGTGGCGGTGGACCACGTGCGACTCGTGGTCGCCGTGCAGGTCGAGCCAGCGGCGGACGTCGTGGTTCTCCACGAAGTCCTGCGGCATCGGCTCGGCGTTGATGAGCACCTCGACGCCGCCGATCACGCCCCGGCCCTGGATGCGCGCCTCGAACAGCAGCAGGTTGAGGTAGGTCTTGAGCTCCTGCGTCCAGTTCTCCGGCGTGATGTGGATCGCCATCGCCTTGGAGAAGTCGTGGATGCCGAAGACCACGTGCCGCACGGTCGGGTACGACATGATCTCCGGCGCCAGCTTGAGCGAGCGCGGGTGCTCGATGATCGGCTGGATCGTGATGCGCGAGTTCACGCCCGCCAGCCACGCCGACAGGTCGCGGATCTCGGCGGCGCCGTAGGCCTCGCCCGCCTTGGCCAGCATGACGACGTCGATGTAGTCGGCGAGGCTGCGCACCATCGCCAGGTCCTTCTCGTACTCCTCGGTGCGGAAGGGGTTGATGCGCACGGCGATGGTCGCCGAGTCCTTCGGGAAACCTGGCAGCTCGCGCAGCAGCAGCTCGCGGCTCAGCTCCTTCTGCCGGCAGCCGTCCTCCAGGTCGAACAGCAGGGTGTGTGCCGACGTGCGGTGGCCGTGCTTGCGCAGCCGGGTCGCAGCCTGCTCGATGTCCTCGTACACGCCGAGGGCCGGTGCGTACTTGACCGGCGGGTAGTAGAGCTGGATCCCCGGCCAGAAGTCGCCGAGCACCGCCTCGTCGGTGACGTCCGTCAGGTACGACGTGTCGTACATTGCGCGCCTCGCGGGGTCGTCCAAGCCGGCTTCGGTGCGGTCAGGAATGACTTGCATTCACCCGAAGTGACGACAATACTAGGCGAGGAATTGCTGCATCGCAACAACGAAAAATCGCCTCAGGCACCCCGAAGGATCCTTTGAATATTAACAAGTTGTGATGGATACCCTGGCCGGAGCCATGACGCCGAGGGCGGAAGTCCCGCGTCGCCGGCGGCTTCAGTAAAGTTATTTACTAAGGTAAGTGGTGACATTCCGCCGGAGAGCCCGACGGCGGCCAACCGCGACAGAGGAGCGCCCATGCCCACGCCCGTGCACCCCGACGCCGCGCTGTTCGGCGGCGAGAAGCCCTTCCCCGCCATCCCGGTCTGCGAGCACTTCGCCGGCACCGAGAAGCTGATCCTCAAGGCCATGGCGCTGCAGGACAGCGTCGGGCCCGTCTTCGACATCACGTGCGACTGCGAGGACGGCGCGCCCGCCGGCAAGGAGCGCGAGCACGCGCAGATGATCGTGCGGGTGCAGCGCTCGGAGGCCAACAGGCACCGCATGGCCGGGGTGCGCATCCACGACTACACGCACCCGGCGTGGCGCCAGGACGTCGACATCCTGGTGGAGGGCATCGGCGACCTCACCGCGTACATCACCATCCCCAAGACGACCGACGCGGATCGGCTCGCCGAGATGGTCGGCTACATTCAGCAGGCGGCGGCCCGCGCCGGGATCCGCCGCGAGATCCCGCTGCACGTGCTGATCGAAACCCACGGCGCGCTGCGCGACGTCTGGCGCATCGCGGCGACCGACTGGGTGCAGGTCCTCGACTTCGGGCTCATGGACTTCGTCTCGGGGCACCACGGCGCGATCCCGGCCTCGGCGATGCGGTCGCCCGGCCAGTTCGAGCACCACCTGCTCGCCCGCGCCAAGACCGAGGTGGTGGCGGCCGCCCTCGCCAACGGACGGGTGCCGGCCCACAACGTCACCCTGGACCTGAAGAACCCCTACAACACCTATCTCGACGCCCGCCGCGCGCGCCAGGAGTTCGGCTTCCTGCGGATGTGGTCGATCTACCCCGCGCAGATCCGACCGATCGTCGACGCGATGGCGCCCGACCACTCCGAGGTCACGGACGGCGCGAGCATCCTGCTGGCCGCCCAGAAGGCCGACTGGGGTCCGATCCAGTACGCCGGCGAGCTGCACGACCGCGCCACCTATCGGTACTTCTGGGACCTGCTGCGGCGCGCCCACGCGGCGGGCATCAAGCTGCCGGAGGAAGCGGAGCGCGCGTTCTTCGGCTGAGCGGCCGGCGTTGCGCGCACGCGGGTGCTAGAGTGGCGATGAGCCCCGAACCCACCGCGCCCCAGCCATGGATACCGCCCTGCTCGTCGGCCTCTGCGTCCTCGCCATCTGGTTCTGGCTGGACAGCGCTCGGGCGCGCGAGATCGCCACGGAGCGCGCGCGGGTCGAGTGCCGGCGGCGGGGACTGCAATTCCTCGACGATACGGTGGCATTGCGCAGGCTGCGCCTTCGCGCGACGCCGCAGGGCCTGCGCTTCCGGCGCCAGTTCGACTTCGACTTCAACGACGGCACCGAGGCCCGCTACCGCGGCGGCGTGACGCTGCTCGGCGCGCAGGTCGCCGATTTCGACCTCGGCGGCTGGCGTGACCTGCGCGTCACCCCGGCGGGCGTCGGGCCCGGGATCGAGGTGCCCGTGCCGACGCTGCCGCCGCCCATGCCGCGCCCTGACGCCTCCCCGCCCGAGTACGGCGGCAACGTCATCCCGCTGCGGCGGCGGCAGTAGCTGCCCCACCAGTCGCCAAGTCACCCGACCCGGCGGCGGTGCGCAGGACCCGCTCGGACACGCCGTGAATACATCCCTGTAGGCTCGTAAGCGGCATCCATGCCGCTTACGGTCCTCGCACGTCCTGCGCACCGCCGCCAGCCGGGGTCACCGCAACGCGTCGAGCGGGCCGGCGCCGGGCAGCCGCGAGCAGCGCACAGGGATGTGCGCGGTAGCGAGTGGATCCTGGACGATCCATCGAGCGGCGAGCGGCTCCCGGCGCAAGGCCCGC
>Ga0208980_10000437_pt1 | contig 23274 bp, 23 predicted proteins | sample WetSurMetagenome_3_FD_187993 | JGI IMG/M metagenome (GOLD analysis project Ga0208980, IMG submission 187993) | Wetland microbial communities from Twitchell Island in the Sacramento Delta, sample from surface sediment Aug2011 Site A1 Bulk (version 2) | ecosystem: Environmental > Aquatic > Marine... | reverse complement strand
CCGCGGGACGGGCTCCCGCATGCTCTTCTGGGCCTCCGGCGGCATCGCCGTCGTGGGGAAGGGGGGAGCTTTCGAGACCGTCGTGACCGCCTCGGGCCAGTTCTTCGGCGTGCCCGCGCTCACGGAGCAGATGCGTACGGAACTGATTCCGCAGGAACTGACGCGGCAGGCCTTCGGGATCGCCGAGTCAGGTCTGCCTTGACAGCCCCGGGCGATCATGTTAATTTCCTTTTTCCCTCGGAACGCCCTTGTCCTTGATCTCCCTCTCCCTTGAGGGGAGAGGGTTGGGGTGAGGGTGAATGATCCTGTTCCTTTCAGTCTAGAAAGTGCCCCCTTAGCTCAGGTGGATAGAGCAACGGATTCCTAATCCGTGTGCCCCGTGTTCGAGTCACGGAGGGGGCACCAAGAAATAGAGGGGGTTTCGGGGTTTTCAGCCGAAACCCTTTTTTCTTGTTTTTTGTTATCTGTCCCCACTTTGCCCCCACTCTGCAATTGTCTGTCACCCCCGGAGAAAACCGCGGTCGGCCTTCTGGTAAAAAAGGACGACGGGCCTACGACTTTTTTCGTAGGAAAAATTCATCTTTTCGGCTGATTGACCGCAACCCCTCTCTTTCAATAGACTGACCCGCACTTTGATCTCTCAGATAGCTGCGCCCCCGTTCCGGAGGACGGGCATCCCCATTGAGCGCGGATTGCACTGCATCGGCCCCGAATCGCCTACTACAAGGAGGACCCGCATGTCGCCAGCCAAGTCCCTCACGCTTCTGATTCTCGTTGTCCTCATGACCCTGCTGACTCCGGCACCCCCCGCTGGAGCCGAACTGAGGGGAACCTACACCTTCACCCTCACGGAAGGCGGGGCGACGAGCGGCATGACCTGCTTTTCCCGCCAGGACGGCAGCAATGTGGCCGTCACCTGCGAGTCGAGCGCGACGGCCGGGACCTGCGGGTTGACCGTCACGACCCTGAGGGGGGAGGTGAAGAAAGGTGGAAAGACCGTTTCCCTGACCGGCACCACGCCCGTCAGGAACGCCGACTGCTCCGTCCAGGGCATCGAGTGCATGAAAATGACCCTGACCATGAACGGGTCCGCCGCGGCCGCAGGCTATGGGTTCCGGCGGTTCTGCACGGCGGGCGCAGATTCGAGCTTCACGGTCGCGGCAAGTAGGACCAGCCTCATTACCGTCGACAGGAACCAGGATCTGGATCGCAACGGCACGCCGGAACTCCTGTGGGAAGATGTGTTCGTCGCGAAATTCTACGCATGGTACATGGACGGAAAGAACGTGCTGAGGAAAAAGGACATCTACAGCAGTTCTTACCGGGGACGATTCGTGGCCGCCGCCGACTTCAACTCCGACGGCAAGCCCGATCTTCTCATGCAGGACGTAACCAAGGGCGGGGTCAGCATCGTGATGCAGAAAAACGGCGCCTTCAGGAGTGAAAACAGGGTGACCGCGATGAACCACGAAGGGCACTGGAAGGTCGTGGGAGCCGGTGATTTCGACGGAGACGGCTATCCCGATATCGTTGTTCAGTACATCGACACCGGCAAACTGTTCGTTTTTTACTGGGACGGTTCACACTTCGTCAACGGCAGGCAGATCGGCACCGTCGACGACAAGGCGTGGCGGGCCGTCGGCGTGGGCGACTTCGACTTCGACAACCGGCCCGACATCCTGCTGCACAACGAGGTGACAGGGGCGGTCGCCGTGTGGCACATAAACGAATCGAACGTCACGGCAATCTCGTCCATCGGTATCGCCGATCCCGTGTGGCATGCCCACGCCGTTTACGACATGAACGCAGACGGACACCCGGACATTATCTGGAGAAACCATTCCACCGGGGGCGTCGCGATCTGGTACATGGACAGGACCCACCATGTGCTCAGCGAGATCATCACGACCGTCAGCGATCACAACCTGCAGCTGGCCGGCGGCCTTGCCTATGCCAGCTGCCCTGGCTTCTCCCAGTACAGCCAGATCCTGTGGCGCAACCAGTCCACGGGCTGGGTCGCGGTCTGGGTGATGTCGGGGACAACCTTTGAATCTGTAAGCTACATTCCCGATACCCAGGCCATTCCCTCGTTGAAGGATCTGAACTGGAGGATTGTCGCCACGGGGGATCTGAACAGCGACTACTGGGAAGACATCCTGTGGCAGAACGAGGTGACGGGCAGGATAGCCGTCTGGTACATGTGGGCCGATGCCGTCCTGTTCAGCCAGGAGTTGCCGCCGGTTGCGGACACGAGCTGGAAGATCGTCGGCACCGGTGATTTCGACGGTGACGGCTACAAGGACATCCTCCTGCACAGGCCGGCCACGGGCGGTTTGCGCCTCTTGCTCATGAACGGAACCTCGATCGTCCGGCAGGTCAGTCTCGGCGGCGTCGCGAAGGGCTGGCGGGTCGGTGGAGTCGGGTCCTTTTACCCCGGAAAGATGGACATCTACTTCCAGGAAATCGCCACGGGGCGAATCGCCGTGTGGCACATGGACGGCACGAACCGCGTCAGCTCCAGGGCGGTCGCAACCCCGGGCGACAAGGACTGGGTGCTCGTCGGCTTGAGGCAATTTTCGGGGGACCTCACCCGCGACCTTCTCATGCAGAACCAGGAGACGGGCGAGGCGGCTGTCTGGCTCATGTCGACATCCGAAGCGGTCTGGGCCGTGAGGAGCATCGGCACCGCGGCGGATCTGAACTGGAAAGTCGTGGGAGTTTACAGATAGGTCTCAAGAAACGTCACCACGCCAGGAAACAGGGCTGGTCCTGACTGATCGTTGCCGGCTCCGCCCGCGAGTGCGGGGCCGGTGACATTCCATTCAGGGCCCGGCCCCGATTCTCCGTGTTCGAGTCACGGAGGGGGCACCATTTTTTTCCTCCTGTTCACTTCTGCCTTGACTCTTTTTCGCTTCCCCTTTATTTCTTTATGTGTTGCGGGGCGTTTCCATTTTGTAACCCAACCAGCAGCTGCAGGGAATCCGGAGATGAACTGGAAAGACCTCATCAGCCTGCCCCCGAAGAAACTCCTGTCCGCCGGCATCATCGCCGGTGCACTCCTCGTGGCCGCCACGGTCGGAGGTTACCACGCCTCGGGCAGTCCGAAGATGTGCGGCGCCTGCCACAGCATGGACCACGTCTACAGCCGCTGGCAGATCTCCACCCACAAGCAGTTTGCCTGCGTCGAGTGTCATCTTACTGATACCCACATTGTCGGTAAAGTCGCCTACAAGACCAAGGCCGGCCTCAACGACCTCTACCATGAAACCCTGAAAATCTATCCCGCCTCCATCGCCCTTTCGGCGGAGGGTCGGGAGATCGCGAATGGCAACTGCCTGAGGTGCCATTTCTCGACGGTGCAAAACACCCCCATGGGGGCAGGAGGCGCCGACTGTCTCAAGTGCCATCGTTTCTCCGTCCATCAGCGGGGGCTTGAAAAGGGAGGAGGGATCATCGTTGGACAGCAATAAGAAAATCTGGATGACGCTCGGTGGGATCGCGCTGGTGATGCTGTTCATCATCGTGCTCCAGGTCTTTGTGCGGACACCCTACACGACGATGAAGATCGCCGTGATCCCCGACGGCGAGTACGACCCCGCCGTGTGGGGACAGCATTACCCCCTGGAGTACAAGAGCTACCTGAGAAACAAGGAAATGGCCGCATCGCCCACGGGTTTCGGCGGCAGCGAGAAGGTTCAAAAGTCCATCAAGGAGCCCGAGATCCTCATCAACTTCAAAGGGATGCCCTTCAGTGTCGATTACACGGAGGACCGGGGGCACGTGTATGCCCTCGAGGATATCAGGGAGACGAAGCGTGTCAACGAGACCACGGCCGGCGCCTGCATGACCTGCAAGACGGCCCAGCTGGCCGACATTTTCAAGCAGAAGGGCTGGGATTACGCAAAGATTCCCCTGCTGGAGCTTCTTCCCCAGCTGAAGCACCCCATCGTCTGCGCAAACTGTCATGATCCGAAGACGATGAACCTGCGCGTCATCAACCCGGCCTTCATCGAGGCTATGGAAGCGCGCGGCATCGATGTGAAAAAAGCCTCCCGAGAGGAGATGCGCAGCTACGTCTGCGGGCAATGCCATGCGGAGTACTACTTCGTACCGTCAAACAAGAAAGTCGTATTCCCCTGGGCCAATGGCCTCCACCCCGAGAAAATGTACGAGTACTATTCCGCAATCCCCAGCGGCTTCGAGATGGACTGGAAGCACCCCGACTCGGAGGCGAAGATGCTCAAGGCCCAGCACCCCGATTTCGAGATCTGGAGCGGAGGCGTTCACGCCGGATCCGGCGTCTCCTGCGCCGACTGCCACATGCCCTATATGAGGGTAGACGGCCAGAAGTACACCTCGCACTGGGTGACAAGCCCGATGAAGCACGGCAAGGAAGCCTGCAGGACCTGCCATACCCAGACCGATCAGTGGCTGCTAGACCGGGTGAAGACCATCCAGACCAATGTCTGGGAGATGCAGCGCACCGCCGGGCAAACCGTGGCGAAGGCCCACCAGGCCATCGGGTTGGCTTCGAAAGCGCCGAAGGCCAACAAGGGGCAACTCGACAAGGCCCGCGAGCTCATCCGGAAGGCGCAGTGGTACTGGGACTACGTGGCCGCCGAGAACAGCATGGGTTTCCACAACCCGACGATGGTCCTCAACACCCTGGGGCGCTCCATCGATCTGGCCCACCAGGCCATCGCAACGGCCGAGAGGGCTGTGGGCGCGCGGTAGCTTTCCGTGGAAAAACCGAAACGGCATGGACCCGCGGGGCCCATGCCGTTTTTTTATGAATCGTGGCGGAAAAAGGGGACTGTCCCCTTTTCCCCGTGCTGTCAGAACTTGAAATTCCCGAAATTGGATTCCCGGATCGGCTGCAGGAGCGCGACCTCGAAACCCAGGGCCAGGGCGTCGCGGCAGTCCTTGAGTGGGAGCGTCCCGTCGTTGAAGAGCCTCGCTTCCATGTAGAAGGGGTGCGCCTCCCGGTTGTACTTGTCGACCATCCCCTGCTGGAATTTTTTTGCCGCCTCCTCGTCCATCTCCTGGCCCCGCTTCTTGCGGTTGACGCGCTCCAGGCTCGTGAGGATGAAGCCCGCCGTCTCCCCGGACATGACCGACGTCCTCGCCCGCATGGTGGCGAAGATGAACAGCGGGTCGAAGGTCCTGCCGCTCATGCCGAAATTCGCGGCGCCGTGGTCCGGGCCGATGATCCACTGAATCCTCGGGACCTCCGTGCAGGCCACCGCCCTGACCATGCCGGAGCCGTACTTGCCGATGCCGGCGTACTCCTCGGCCGTCCCCACCATGTAGCCGGGGGAGTTCTGGATGTAGAGAAGGGGGATCTTCATCGTGGAGCAGCGGATGACCCATTCGATGGCCTTGCGGGCCGAGTCCACGAAGATGACGCCGTTGTTGTTGCTGGCGATGACCCCGACGGGGATCCCCTTGAGGTGGATCTTCCCGCAGACGACGTTGTCCCCCCGCCCGATGTTGTACTGGCGCTTGTACTCGCTGAAGTAGCTGTCGTCGGCGATGCAGGCGAGCACCTCGCGGACGTTGATACCGCGGGCGGTCTCCTTCGGAAGAACCGAGTACAGGTGATCGGCCGGGACTTTCGGATCGACAGGCTTGCGGCGCTCGCAGCACAGGGTCTGCTTCGGGTCGAAGGCCAGGAGCTCCCGGAGCTTTTCGATCCCGTCGTCCTGGGATCTCACGAAGTGATCGGCCCCGCCGGAGATGTGGGTGTGGACCCTGGCTCCCCCGAGGTCCTCCATGCTCACCGTCTCCCCGATGGCGGATTTCACCATGGGCGGCCCGCCCAGGAAGGAGTAGGACATCTTGTCGATCATGATGGACTCGCAGGCCAGGTAGACGATGTAGGCCCCGCCGGCCGTGTTTCCCCCCGTGCTGAGCGTGTATTGCTTGAGCCCCTTGGCTGACATCCGGCACATGTTGTAGAAAAAGTGGCCGAACTGGTTGCGGCCCGGGAAGATCCGGTCCTGCAGCGGCAGATAGGCGCCCGCCGAATCGGCGATGTAGACGAAGTTCAGGCCGCAGCGCTCGGCGATTTCCTGGGCCCTCAGGTGCTTCTTGCAGCTGATGGGGTAGTAGGCCCCGGCGCTCACGCGGCTGTCGTTGGCGAGGATCATGACCCAGTTGCCGTGGATCTTGCCGATCCCCGTAACGAGCCCGGCGCTGGGGACGTCGTTGACGCCCTCGTAGCCGATCCCGAAGCCTGCGCCGCGGCTCAGCTCGAAGAACTCCGTTCCCGGGTCGATGAGCTGCCGGACGAGCTGGCGCGGCGGTTTCTTGCCCTGCTGGGCCAGCCTGTCGTTCTGGGCCTGGCCCCCCGGGTTGTAGGCCTTCTCCCACAGCTCGTGGATCTTTTGCTCTTCGGCAAGCCAGTGTTCCCGGTTCTCACGGTGCTCCTGTTCTTTTTTCTGCTGGCGGCTCGATCTCTTCTCGTCTGTGTCAGCCATCCTCGATCTCCTTTCGTCTCTTCTCGAACGTCAGGCGGGCCTTTTCCCGCAGAACAGTTTCATCACGAAGGTAGCCGCCGTTTCGCCCTTCTGGTTCACAATCTGATTGCGGACGGTCAGAACCCCCGTGCCCTTGCCCTTGTCGGCGATCTCGATGACCTCCACCTCGCAGTGGATGGTATCCCCGATCCGTGTCGGCGCCGTGAAGCGAACCGCCTCCATCCCGTAAAAGGCGATAAACGACTTCGGGAGATAGCTCGAATAGGCGCCCAGCCGGAACGGCAGCGAAAGGCCGATGCTCAAAACGAGCATGCCGTGGGCGATTCGGCCCTTGAACGGTCCCCCGGCCGCGTATTCCGCATCCGTGTGAAGGGGATGCCAGTCCCCGGTGAGGGCCGCAAAATTCACGATATCCGCCTCCGTGACGGTCCTTGCGGGCGAGATCATCCTGTCGCCGACCTGATAGTCGTCGAGATACAAATATTCCTTTGCCATCTTCACCTCCCGATCTTTCGGACCGCTGGCCCGTCCGGCGCCGGTGAGGCCGGGGCGCGCATGTCACGCCCCTGAGACGCCGCGGCCGGGTTCAACGTACTACCTGTACCCGAAAAGAGTCATATCGTCTGTAGGGGATGTTTGATATTCCGTGTGGGGGAAGGCGGAAATGTGGCTGTTTCGAGGTTGGTCCTACTCCAGGGAGGTCAGACCGTGCTGGATGGCGAACTTGATCAGTCCGGGGATGTCCTTGATGCCCAGCTTCTGCATGAGGCGGCTCCGATAGGTCTCGATCGTCTTGACGGAAAGAAACAGGGTGTCGGCGATTTCAGCGCTGGTCTTCCCCTCGACGACAAGCTGCAGGACTTCCCGCTCCCTTCGGCTGAGGGTGGCCAGGGGGTCGCGGATTTCTTCCGTTTTGTTGAGGTACGCACCGATCACCTGGTCCGAAACCTTGGGACTCAGGTAGCGACGGCCCGTGTGGACGTCATGGATGGCATTGACCAGCTCCCGGCCCGCCGACTCCTTCAGGAGATAGCCGCTCGCACCGGCTTTCAGGGCTCTCAGGATGGACTCCGACGAGGACTGCATGGAGAGCATGATGACGCGCGTGGAGGGACACTCCCGGCAGATCTGTCCCGTCGCCTCGATCCCGTTGAGCTCCGCCATCAAGATGTCCATGATGACGATGTCGGGCTGAAGCATTTTCACCTTCCTGACCGCATCGCGGCCGTCGGCCGCCTCGCCGACGACACGGATGTCCTTCTGCGCTTCCAGCAGGTAGCGGAGGCCGTCCCGGACGATCGTGTGGTCATCGGCCAGAAATACCGTGATGCTCACAGGGAAACCTCCACCGACACGATGGTCCCCCTGCCGGTTCGGGATTCGAGGGAGAAACGGCCGCCGATCATCTCGGCCCGTTCCGCCATGGTCATGAGCCCCCAGCCGTGATGCTCTCCCGACTGCTTCACCCGGGACGGATCAAAGCCGACGCCGTCGTCCTCGATGCGCAGCCTCAGCCGGCCCTCCGCGGCGTCGATGCCGATCCTCACCGTGCGGGCCCGTGCGTGCTTGCTGATGTTGGTCAGCACTTCCTGGACGATGCGAAACAGGTTGTTTTCAATGGCGGCCGCGGGACGGGGATGGATATCCTTTCCTTCCATGACGACCTCGACACCGGTCCTCATGGAGAACCGTTTACCGTACCAGCGGATGGAAGCGGCGAGACCGTAGTCGTCCATGTCCGGCGGCCTCAAGTCGGACATCAGGCTGCGCGTGTACTCCGTGGTCTGCTCGACCAGAGTCACGGAATCCTCCAACAGGCGCGACGGGACCGGGTTCATGCCGTCCGCGGGCAGCAAGGACCTCAGGACGTTGAGGTTGATCCCGACGACCGTCAGGTTCTGTCCCACCTGGTCATGCAGTTCCCGGGCGATCCTCCTTCTTTCAACCTCCTCGGCTTCCGAGAGTTTTGCCGAGAGCGTCCGCAGCTGCTCTTGCTGTTCCCTCAGGGTTTTTTCCACCTGCTTGCGCTCGGTGATGTCCTGCATGGTGCCGAAAAGCCCCTTGACCTTCCCGTCCGGCCCGAGTTCCGCCTCTCCCATCGCAAAGATATGGCGCGTCGATCCGTCGGGACGCAGGATACGTATCTCCAGTCCGTAGGGTGTTCCGTCGAGCGCCGCCCGGACGGACGCGTGGAACTGCGGCCAATCATCGGGGTGGACGAACGTTTCGAGGTCGCCGTCAAACCCTGCACCCTGCCGCGGGTCCAGTCCGAGGATTCGAACCATTTCCCCGGACCACAGGGACTGCTTCCTGTCCCTGCTGTACCGCCAGCTGCCGACATGGGCCAGTTCCTGCGCCTTTGCCAGGTCCGCGGCGATCTGCCGCAGGGCATCGTCCGCTTTTCTGCGTTCCGTGATGTCGCGGCCGATACCGAATCGTCCCGTTGCCCGACCCTTGGCATCGTATTGGGTCGTCACGAGGAACTCCACCGGGATCCTCTCGCCGTTCTTGTGCAGGAGCTCCGCCTCGTAGGGCGGGGTGTCCTGGCCCCGGATCCCTTTCTTGAACCGTTCGATCGTGGACTCGATGTACTCCGGCGCGACAACACGGGTGAACGGCTGACCGGCCAATTCGCAGGCGGAGTACCCCGTGACGTTTTCGAACCTCGGGTTGATGTAGGTGTAGGTCCCCTCCTCGTTGACGACAAAGATGAGATCCAGGGTGGACTCGACAAGATTCCGGTATTTCTCCTCGCTTTCCCGCAGCGCCTCCTCTGTTTTGCTGCGCTGCAGCTCGGATTTCTCCAGCCGCGTGATTTTCCGGCGCAGCAGGGCGATCTCATCGATGAGCTGCTGCCGGGTCTCGGTGTTGTCTTCCCTCTTCCGCATCAAAATCTCTACCTTGTTGCGAATGCGACGACCGCATCCCTGATCCGGCGGGACGCTCCATCCCGCCCGCGGCGCTCACCTGCCGACCTGCCCCCGACCCTCCCCGGTGACAAGCCATTTGTTTTCCTTATGCTTTCTGTCACTTTTCATCGCGGAATGCAAAACTAATCTGGCACCGGGGGGGAGGGGGGGCGACGTTTTGGTCAACACCTGCCAAATGCCCCTGCATCGGCTCTATTGCTTTCGGGTTCTTTCGGAGCGTCTTCTCTGTTAAACATCATCCTAAAATATGTTTGACAGGCGTCGTGGAGAATGCCAGAGAAATAAGAGGTTGCGTATGAAGGCATTGAGGCAAGACGTGATGGCAAATGTATTTGTCTATTCGATGGAGGACGAGACGGCATCGGCACATTTCGGCAGCGCCTTTGACAGAGGGTATGAACTGGGGACCGTGCTGCCGTCGATTCGCGATGGGGTTCAGATTGAATCGTTGAGGCGTTTTTACCCCGATGGAACATGTTATGTCTGGGGGGTTCCGGATCGAGGCGAAAACCGCTCAACCTGGAATGCCATGTCTGAAAATGATCTTGTGCTGGGCTATCGCAACCGTTCCATCGTGTCCGCCGCCACGGTTTTGATGAAGATCGACCACCCTTCGCTGGCGACCGCGCTGTGGGGAAACCATACGGAAGGGCCGCCTCGATTGATGAGTTTTTTCGATAAACCGCACGTCGGCGAAGTGCCGATCGTCACTCAGATGCTGGGTTATCTCGACCAGGAGTTCAGCGGGTTCACCAGGCTCAACCCCGAAAAGTGCGAAAACATCCTGCGTGCCTTCGGGTCGCTCGAAATATTCGTCCGGCTGGGCTTGCGATACGATTTCCCGTTCAATTTCCGCCATTCGGAATAGGGGATGGCCGTCGAGGGGTTCCCGAACGAAAAAAAAGGCAAGGTGCGAACACCTTGCCTTTTTCGTTACGATCCTGCAATACGGGATCAGTCGGTGACCTTGGCGATCTCTTTCGGCCTGAACTCGAGGTCCATGTAGCCGAACTTGTGCTCCTTCAGTTCCTCGGGTGTCGGGAACCGTCGGTCCGGGCAACTCTTCCACATCCAGTGGTTCAGCTTGATGCCGAGCTTCTCCACGGCCGCCTTCTCCAGTCCCGCACGGTCGTCCGGGTGGGCGATGGAGATGATCTTGGCCGCCTTCTCGGCGTCGGTGCAGCCCATGATGTTGACGATGCCGTGCTCCGTGCAGATCCAGGTGACGAGCTGGTCGGGGACGGTCACGGCGCTGCCCTTGTCCAGCATGTCGACAAAGCGGGACCGGCCCTTTGCGTCGCGGGACGTCGCCGCGAGGATGGCCCGGCCGCCCTTGGCCATCATTGCGCCGAGGGTGAACTGGAGCTGTCCGCCCGAGGAGGAGATGGGCCGCCCGCCGACGTTGCCGGCCGCGTTGACCCCTCTGAGGTCCATCATGGCGAAGTTGTTGACGGTCACCATGTTGTCGAGCTGGGAGAGCGACACGACGTTGTTCGTGTAGCCGATGTCGTACCCGGCGAACTGCGGGTTGCGGTGCACCCACTCGTAGTAGCGGGGCGTGTCGACGGGCATGATGTAGGCCCAGCCGCTGCGGCCCTTGTCGATGTTCTTCCGGGAGTTGTCGAGGGAGCCCGCCTCGAGGAGCGTGAAGGCGTACTCGCCGATCATCTCGCTGTGCACGCCGAGGTGCTTCAAGCCGTGATCCCGCATGCCGATGACGACGGCCGTGGGGAGGGCGCCGATGCCGACCTGGATGCAGTCACCGTCGCGCATGATGGAGACGCAGTTTGCCGCGATGGCCTTCTGGATGGCATCCGGCTTGATTTCCTTCTCGGCGATGTAGGGCCACTGGTACTTCGCGTCGTCCACGTCCACCTCGACGAAGTAGTCCACCTCGTCGATGGGCAGGAACATGCCGCGGCCGCCCTCGCACCAGGCGTAGTCGGAGCGGATTTCACAGACGAACTTCTTGCAGGACTTGGCGACGATCATGAAGTTGTTCACGCCGTAGCTGGCGTTGACGTAGCCGGCCTGGGGCACCGCACAGGCCTGGACGCCCCAGTCCATGGCGCGTTTGGACTTTTCCTTCCTGTAGAAACGGGCATACTCGGCGTCCATGCCCAGCGCCCATCCCCAGTGCTTCCAGTCGACGGCCTTGTATCCCTTGGTCATAAGGCCGCGGGTGGTGGGGAGAATGAAGGCCTCGTGCAGGACGTGGTACTTGCCCTCCATGTCGGCGGCGGCGCAGAAGCCGTTGCCGATCATGACCGCCTGGTTCCAGATTTCGATGTTGTTCAGGTCGCCTGCGCCGCCGCCGAGGCGGGCAGCCAGGGCTTCCATCAGAACCGTCGTGTCCGACCCGGGGCCGCCGCGGTTGATCCACTCGCCCGGCTTCACCATGTCCGCCCATTTCTTGGCGGTGATCGTCTTGTCCCTGAGTTTCTGCTGTACCGGGGTCGGCATCCAGATTTTCTCTTTGTTTGCGATTTTCTGCTGGGGCATATCTCGTTGTTCCTCCTTGTTCAGCTAGTCATGTCGTCATTAAGCTGTTCATTCTCTCTGTCACCGATAAATGCTTTGAAATGGATAAAAAAAGATAAGCTGCCGGCAGGCCCCCCCCCTTTCGTGATTAAATTTTTTTCAATCGAATGTGTCACCCACAATCGTATTGGCTTGCCTGTCTTCCCCTGCGCGGAAATCCCTGACGTTTCAGCGCAGGAAACGTGTGGCGCATGATTGCGTGATGCGGATACTATGCTTCAGTCGATGCCCGGGAAATCCCGGGCATGACGTTTGTCATGAGGCGAGAATGTGTGGAGGCCATCCCCCCAGGCCGCCTGTCGACCGGGGCGGTCGGAATCCCGAAAAATCCCCATTTTGAGATTTGCGACATGAATTCCGGGAATCGGCATGCGTCCCGCATTGACCCGATCCCTCGCTCAAGTTTTTCAATCCCCCGGTGTCGAGGATGTCGAAAACCTTTATATGATAAGCACTTGCCGATAAATGCCGTATCTTGCCCGCGGAATTCGGGATTGCTGAGCTGTTTCCGAGTACATGAGGTAATAACAAAAAAAACCTCCGAAATCAAATCCTTTTTGCTTGTATGGGCGCAATTTCCCGCTCCGGTTCTCGGGATGTTCCCGACGGGAGGCGGGCGCCAATCCGTTCCTCCTTTTCCCTTGACCGGCGATTTCAGAATCCCTAAACTCAACCAGCATCGTTTGCGCCTGCGTGATATGGAGATCGAAAACTCATCCGACCGGAGAATGTGAAGCTCCCCTCCAACGGGGCAGGGCTTCCCGGTGAGGAAAGAACCACTCATGATCGCGCGCCCTAACCCCGCCCGCAAGGCGGGGCTTGCGGGACGCGGCCCCGGTCATGGATTGCAGGAAGGAAAAGAACCTTGCAAGCTGCACCTGCACCTACGATCCCTCAGTCCTTCGAACATTTTGCGAAGCTGATCATGGAGAAGCGGGTCTGATCGGGTCTACTATGATCAAGCGCAGTGCAGGACTGCTTCTCTACCGTGTCCGGGAAGGGGTCCTGGAAGTGTTCCTCGTCCATCCCGGAGGCCCCTTCTGGGCGAAGAAAGATCTGGGGGCCTGGTCGATCCCGAAGGGCGAGATCGACGAGGGTGAGGACCCGCTCGAGGCTGCACGGAGGGAGTTCGAGGAGGAGACGGGGTTCAGGCCCGAGGGGATGTTCCGGGAGCTGACGCCTGTTCGGCAGAGAAGCGGAAAGATTGTTCATGCCTGGGCCGTCGAGGGGGATTGCGACGCGACGGCCATCCGGAGCAACACCATCACCATTGAGTGGCCGCCGCGCTCCGGCAGGCAGCTGGAGATTCCGGAGGTGGACCGGGCGGGTTGGTTCAGCATTCCCGAGGCAAGGGAGAAGATTCTCGATGGGCAACGGGCACTTATGGCGCAGGTGGAGCTTATCTTGCGTCAGGAAGGCAAGCTACAGTAAGGAGGTCCGGCATCGTATGAGGAAGGCGCGCGTTTCAGGAGCGATGGTTGTTGCAGCCGTCTGGATGACCCTTTTGATTTGTCCCGCATGGGCTACAGACGACGTTTTCCGTTGCGGCAGCAACACGGTAGACCGCGGGGACACGACGGTACATGTGCTGAGCCTCTGTGGAAAGCCCGATTTCAGGGAAGAGCTGGGCGACAAAGATGCCTCGCCCGGAAAACGAGTCGAGAAATGGCACTACAACCGCGGAGTCGGCGATTTCGTCTACGCGCTGACCTTCGAGGACGGTGTTCTTGAAGGCGTGGAGAACGCCGGCCGGGGATACTAGAAAAGAAACAGGAGGGGATCTATGCAGTTTCTGGTCATTGCCTACGACGGAACCGATGAAAAGGCCCCGGAGCGCCGCATGGCCGCCAGGGAGGCGCACCTGGCGGGCATCGTGAAGATGAAGGAAGAGGGCAAGGCGATTTACGGGGTGGCCATCCTGAACGATCGGGAGCAGATGATCGGTTCCGCCCTGGTGGTTGATTTCCCGACGCGGGCCGCCGTGGACGCTTGGCTCAAGACCGAACCCTACGTCATGGGCGACGTGTGGCGAAAAATCGAAGTGTTGCCGGCCAGGGTGCCGCCGATGTTTGTGAAGTAGAAGAAGCGTGCAGCGTTTAGCGTGTAGCGCGTAAAAGCGTGCGGATTGCTTTGGGAAACCTATCGGAGCAGAGGGGCGAGGGATGCCCTCAGCGACTCCGCATCGGTAAACAGCAGACCCTGAAGCCCCAAGTCCCTTGCGGCGGTGATGTTTGCCGCCACGTCGTCGATGAGCAGGATCTCATGCGGGTCGAGGCGCAGGGTTTCGATCAGGACCTCGAAGATCCTGCTTTGTGGTTTAGCCGATCCCACTTCACAGGAAAGCACGATGGGATCAAAGATCCGGTAGGTCTGCCGATTCATGATCGGCCGGGCAGGCTTTTCCGTATTGGAGAGGATACCTGTCCGATAGCCCCTGCCGTGAAGCTCATGGGCCACGGCAAAGACGTCCTTCTTTTCCACGTAGGAATGTTCAAAAGCCTCGAGCCACAGCGAAGCGGGCACCCCCCCTTTCGCCCCTGTCCGTCTGCGCACCCCCTTCCAGAACTCCTCCTCCGAGATCTTTCCTTCCTGAAAATAGGGGATCAGCTTGCGGTAGGCCGCCAGCATGCACCCGGTCCCGATGCCGAGAACCTCCCGGCAATACCGGAGGATCCCTTCCGTCGGGTTCTCGATCAGCACGCCCCCCCAGTCGAAAATTACCGCCTTGATTATGCTCAACAAATCCTCCCCGCCGTCCGATAGGATTCAGGTGCGTTCCGATTCCGTCGGCCCCCAAGCTTTACACGGAAATTGCATAATCCCAACGGGGGAAAAACTCAAGGAAAATCGAGCGGATCGATGGCAGAAACGAAGATGACAAAGGCAAAGTTGCTCGAAGAGAATGAGCGCCTCCGGGCGGAATTGGAATCGCTGCGTTGTGCAGATGCCGAACCGGCGAGCCCGCGCGACATCTTCCGCGAGGAGCGCTACCGGGCCATCCTGTACGGCATTACGGAAGGGTACTACGAGGTGGATCTCGCAGGGAACTTCACCTTTTTCAACGCAGCGATGAGCCGGATGCTGGGCTATGCCCCGTCGAAACTGGTGGGGATGAATTACCGGGTTTGTCTGGATGGCGAGGATGCAAGAAAGGTTTACGAGGTCTTCGGCCGGGTGTTCCAGACCGGCGAGCCGGAAATGGGATTCGATTACGAGCTCATCCGCCAAGACGGGTCCCGAGTCCCCATCGCGGTATCGGTCTCGCTGATCCGGGACACCGACGGACGGCCCTCGGGCTTTCGGGGGCTTGCGCGCGATATCTCTGCCCGCAAGCGCGCCGAGGAGGCCTTGCGCAAGAGCGAGCAGAAATTCCGTCTGATCGTCGAGAACATCCGCGACATCTACTTCCGCTGCGACCTCGAGGGGAAGCTCGTCATGGTGAGCCGGTCCGCCCTGACCAAGATGGGGTATGAATCGCTCGATGAACTCATCGGCCGTCCCGTGTCGTCTTTATATGCGGATCCGTCTCAGCGGGAGCAGTATCTTCGCGTGCTGCACGAACAGGGCTACGTGGATGACTTTGGGATCCGGATCAAGAAAAAGAACGGCACCTCCGCTGATGTTTCGGTTAGCAGCTCTCTCTGCTACGACGACCACGGAAACCCCAGCGGCGTCGAGGGGATCATCCGAGATATCACGGAACGCAAGCGAATGGAGGAGGAACTGCGCCGAAACGAGGCGCGCTACCGGCTCATGGCCGACAATATCCGTGACCTCATCTGGACCATGGACCTCAAGATGAACCTGACCTACGTCAGTCCTTCGATGCAGACGATGTATGGGTATACCCCGGAGGAAGCCAAGGAGATCCGTTTTGAGAAGATGCTGACCTCCGACTCCGCCCGAAAGGTCCTCGAGCTCTACCAGATCATCAGGGATCTCATGAAGCAGAAAACCCTCTCCGGCAGAGGGTTTTCGGAGACGCTGGTGCTGGAGCACATCCGGAAGGACGGCAGCACGTTCTGGGGCGAAACGCAGGTGAGCATTACCGTCGACGGCGACGGCCTGATCGTCGGCATCCAGGCGGTGACGAGGGACATCACGGAACGCAAGAGGGCGGAGGCCCTGATCAAGGACAAAGAGGCCGCCGAGATCGCCAGCCGCGCCAAGAGCGAGTTCCTTGCCAGGATGAGCCACGAGATCCGCACCCCCCTGAACGGGATCATCGGGATGACAGAGGTTTGCCTGGGGCAGAATCCAGATGAAAAGATCAAGGGGCTTCTGGAAACCATTTACGGCGAAGCCCGCAATCTCTCCGGCATGATCAGCGATATCCTCGACCTGGCCAAGATCGAGGCGGGAAAGATGGTGCTGGAGGAAGCGCCCTTTGACCTTGCGAAGCTCGTTCGCAACGTCACGGACGGTTTTGCCTTGCGGGCAAAGCAGCAGGGGCTTGATTTTGCGGCCGTCCTGGCGCCCGGCATCCCGACGGGGATGTGCGGCGACGCCGTAAGACTGCGCCAGGTGCTCGTCAACCTCATCGGCAACGCCCTCAAGTTCACTCCCAAGGGGAAGGTGTCCGTGAGGGGCGAATTCGTGCGCGACACAGGCGACGGGGTGGTGATTCAATTCTCCGTCAGCGATACGGGGATCGGCATCCCCCTGGACCGGCAGCAGAGGATTTTCGAACCCTTCGAGCAGGCCGACGGCTCGACGACCCGGCAATACGGCGGGACGGGTCTCGGGATCGCCATCGCGAAGGAGATCGTCAGGATGATGGGCGGCCAGATCGGAGTGGTAAGCGAGCCCGGCGAGGGGAGCACGTTCTGGTTCACCGCGGAGATGAAAAAAGGCCTGGCGCAAACCCCCCGGAGAAGAAAAGAAAACACCGCCGGTCTTCCCGATTCCGGGGTGCACGGGCGCGAGTCCCGGCAAGGCCGCCGGATTCTTCTGGCCGATGATTACGCCACCAACCGGGAAGTCGCCCGGAGGCATCTCGAGGCGGGAGGTCACTGCGTCTCGCTGGCGTGCAACGGGCAGGAGGCGCTCGAGGCCTTCGAAAGCGGGAATTACGATCTCATTTTCATGGACATCCAGATGCCGGTCATGGACGGTATCGAGGCCGCGAAGCGCATCCGCGACCTCGAGAGGGGCAGCGGGAGCGCAAGCCGCATTCCCATCCTTGCCTTGACGGCGCACGCCGTCAAGGAGTATATCGATGCATGCCTCCAGGCGGGGATGGATGACTACTTGATCAAGCCTGTGTTCCGGCAGGACCTGCTCGATAAGGTGGACCGCTGGATCGACAGCGGGCAAGCGACAGCCGGCACCGTGGTGCAGACGCCCGGGACATCGGTGGGTCGCGCGGCTACTGCGGAGCCCATGGATTTCGCAAGGGCCCTCGACGAGTTCGAAGGCAACCGGGAATTCCTGACGGGTCTCCTGGAGAAGTTCCTCGAGAACGTGCGGGCCCAGCTCGGCACTATCCGCGAGGCGCTGGACAGGGCCGACGCGGAGATCCTGAGGAGGGAAGCCCACGCCATCAAGGGCGGTGCGGCAAACCTGGCGGCCGCGGAGCTGTCATCGGCTGCGGCCGAGCTCGAGAAGACGGCCAAGTCGGGATCGTTGGGAGAAGCCCCCAGAGGCCTGGAGAAACTGGAAACGGCATACCGGCGACTGGATGAGTTTGTTCACAGACCCTGAGACTGCGAGTCGGGACAGAGGAGAGCGCGATGAAAATCCTGGTTGTGGACGATGAGATGGTCAGCAGGGAAAAGATGAAGATGATCATGAGCCATTTCGGCGAGTGCGAGGCCGTCGAGAGCGGGGCCGATGCCGTGGAGAAGTTTGTCAGCGCCTGGAACGGCTGGTCCCCCTATGATCTGATCTCCCTGGATGTTCAGATGCCGGAGATGGATGGCCTGGAGGTGCTGAACCGGATCCGCGGGATGGAGCGCGAAAAAAACGTTCCCGAGAGCAAAAGGGCCAAGATTATTATGGTCACGGCCCGGTCCGACAAAGACACTCTTATGACGAGTATCCAGGCGGGCTGCAACGACTACGTCGTCAAGCCCTTCGACAAGGCTCTCGTTGCGAAGAAGCTCACCAAACTCGGCTTCCACGTCCACCTGTTCTGATACGGCGGGCAGGGTGACCGGATTATAAAAGACGCCGCAAGCCTCCGCTTGCGGCGTCTGTCTTGTCGCCCGTCATCGATTTCTTTTCATCATACCCTCAGGCGCTCAATGCCCCATTCTTTTTCCGCCCCTGTACCCTTGACCCTGAACCCTGGCCCCCTTCTCGTTTACTTCGTCGGCGGAAAGCTTTTCAGGATCCCCTCTGCCGCGCTCTTCAGGTCGTTCGAAGCCGCATCGGCATTGATCGTGCCCGTTGCGGTTCCACGCCAGATCAGCTGCTTGCCGTCCGCCTTTTGAATGCCGAGCGTTAGCATCCGGAGCTGGTAACCGTACTGGTTGATGCCGATCTCGTATTCGTAGTTGACCGAGACCAGCATGTCCGGGTTCTCGGCTGTCTTCCGGAAGCCCTTTTTCTCGAGGACCTGATCGGCCTGATACTGGACGTTTTTCACGACCAGGTCGCTGGTCTGCCCCAGGGTCCCCGTCGGCACCCAGTTGTAACTCTTCAGTCCCGTGTAGCCCACCGCGGGGTCGAAGGAATAGTTGAACCCCGTGGCGCAACCCGCGAGGATGACCCCTGCCGCAAGCAGGACCGTGAAAATGCAACCCAACCGTGCTGTTTTCTTCAAACCGCGCATGTCTCCTCCTTAATCCTTGAAAGGTGTCTCATCGGCCGCCGTAACCGCACTCGGAACGGTTGCGTCCCTGTATTTTATCGCATGATCTTCCTGACCTGTTGGACGTACTCGTCCTGCGTGATGACGCCGTCGCCGTTGGCATCCCAATACTTGCAGTTCTTTTCGCCCGTCTTCTTGTCCTTCCAGACGGCCAGGCACTCGCTCATGCTCAGCTTCCCGTCGCGGTTCGTGTCGGCCTCCGCAAGGACTTGCTGATAAGCCCCCTTGATCCTGTCATCGGATGGGCCCTTCTGCTGTGCCGCCGAAATGCCGGGCACAAGAACATAAATCGCAATGACCAGGCCGATCAATGCCGGTACGGCAATCCGATTCATTTTTTCCCTTCCTTGATGTCCGTTGTTTGCGGTTTGTCGAAGTGCCATGACCGACAATTTTATAGCGCGGTTGCAGGAGGGGTTGCAACTGGAATTTTATAAGAAGGAGAATTCGAGCTGGCTCGGGGGTTATCCCTTAAAATTCATTCGCCCGGCACCGGGAAACTGTGATAAATTTCTGCAGCGATAAAACGGGATGAGGGCTGAGCCATGGGCGGAAAAATGGTGGGCCGGTTGAGCAGACCCCGGGCGTGGGCGGTTGTTGTCCTGGTCTTTTCTGTGCTCGCGTGCGGTTCCCCTCAGGCCCCTCCGGCAGAAGTCCAGAAAGGGAAGGCTGCACGCGAGGGGATCGCTGCGCCTTCGCACGTCAAGCGTCCGGACATCGGGTTCGCCAGTCGGCAAAAGCTTGTCGATCACTACAGGAAGCACGGCCGTGAGTTCGACGCGATCACCATGGAGCAGTACCTGGGGAAAGCCCAGGAGCTTCGCGACCGGCCGGCAGGAGGTGCAATTCTGGAGTCCGCCCGGCCCGACGGAGTCGTGACCCGGTTCGACCGGGAATCGGGGGATTTCATCGCCTTCAACCGCGACGGCGTGATCCGCACGTACTTCAGGCCGGCAGACGGGGAGGCTTACTACAGGCGCCAGTTGGGGAGAAGGCACTGAGGACCAGGGTTCAGGGTCTCGGGTATAGGGTATAGGCGAAAGAAAAGATCAGTCATCGAATCTGACGCTCTTCTTGAGAGGTTGTTATGCAGGGTAAAGATCCGGTCGGAGAGTTTCTGAGGAAGCGCGGCTGTCCGGAGCACGTGGTCAGGGGGGGGCTGCGGGGGCTTGCGGAGAGCTGGGAAGAGGTCGTCCGGTCCGTCGAGGAGGGTTACAGTCTCGGGCTTGACGACTACCTGAACGATATGGACGGACGGCAGCTCCTCGACGAGACCCTTGCTGTCGCTCCGGCAGAGGTTAAAAAAAACTGCCTCAAGCAAATAAGGCAGGCCGATGCGAAAATGAAGACGCTCGTCAGGCCGGCGGCCAGGTGTCTCTGGGGCGACGAGACGGCCCGGCAGGAGGGATGGACGTTAAAAAAGAACTGGTGGTACTTCACCCGGCCGATCCGGGCAGGGGAGGATCTCCTGGCGGAGATCGAAGAGGACTGAGCGGCCCGGGCTTCAGCCCGGTCGTTGCCTGCCCGGCAGGTGCCGCTTCATCCCGCCTATACTGACGGGCAAAAGAGCCCTTTCCCGGATCCGGATCTCGTCGGGGAGAGTCGAAAGCCTCTCCAGCCCCGGGTCCGTCACGAGCAGTTCCTCCAGTACGCGCTCCTCGAACTTCCCGTCCGCTTCGCCCGCGTGCTTCATCGACAGGGCCATCCAGAGATCGGCCTGCTCGATGGCCACAGCCATCACCTTCCTGTATTCCCGCGTCGAGCCCCAGTGTGCAAAGCACAGCAAGGAAGCGTCGAGCGCGGCAATCGTCTCCAGCGAGCGTCGGTAGGCAGGATAATGAAATCCCCCGGGAGGGGCGCCGACGCGAAGGTAAAACCCGTCATCGAGACCCAGGTAGATGCCGGCAGCCTCCCCCGCAAAAACAATGTCCCCTGCCTTGAATGCAAGGTGATGGGGGGCATGGCCGGGAGTGTCGATGCACTCGATCGTCACCCCGCCGGTCTCGATCCGTTCGCGAAAGTGGAGGCATTCCTTCGGGACCGGTCCCGGTCTTCCGTACATCTCGGCAATCCACCCAAGGTTTTTCAACGAAACGTCCCAGAGCCTGACGGGGTTTGCCATGTGTTCCATGCCGCGGGGGTGGCAGATCACCTGGGCACCGGGATAGGTTTTCAGAAGCTCCGCCACGCCTCCCCCGTGATCGAGATGGATGTGGGTCAGGAGGATCAGGTCCAGGCGATCGACATGAAGCTCCCCGAGGGCGTTCGTCAATTGTGTGATGGTGCCTGCAGGGCCGGGGTCGACGAGGATGTTCGTCTCTCCCGCCCGGAAAAACCAGCTGGAGATAAAACGGCTGAACCCCGTGCGTGGCTGATCGAGGTCAATCAGGGAGAGGCTCTCATGGGGTGTGATCTTTTTCATCGTTTCATGGCCGAACCCGGACGTTCGCTGCCGGGCGGGTGACGGCCCGGATAATGTAATCCAGCAAGCACCTGCCGTCAATGGTTATCGCAGCCGTCTCATGCGCTGCGGCTGCGCACAGACCCTACCCCTGGAATTGCACCGCCTGCGGTTCATTCCACGTCCGACTGGCCGAAGGTTCGACTCCGGGTCATCCCCTCAGACTTTCCTTTCTCTGAACTTCTCGATCACCTGGAAGGCGACCAGGATCAGGACACAGATCAGAGTCATCGCAGCCAGGGCTTCCCACATTTTCAACCCTCCCTTCTTTCTTGTTATCGGCCGGATCGCCCCCGGGGGGCATACGCCCGGTCTCCGGCCCTTACAGCGCGTGGTGCCGTCGGGGGCATCGGGTGCTTCGGGAGCCGGGATGGAGTTGAGGGGGAAAGGGAGCCTTCCGAAAGGTCAGGGAAAAACAGGACGGAGTGATTTGAAGCGGCGCTCTTCTACAAATAATCTACATGACCCGGAAGGTTTTTCAAGATGCCGGGACTTCAGGGTAGGGGGCTTTCCTTCCTTTTGCGGGGTTGAACAATCCCGTTGACTCCAACGGCATGCGCGAGTATCTTTTAGCGTAAGCAAGGCTGCGGGGCCTGCTTTTTTACTCGGGGCTCCAAACCCCGTTAATCTCGACCGGGGGCGCGTCCCGCAGGACCCGCCTTGCAGGCGGGGCCGGGGCGCGCAAGAATGTTTGGCTCTTTCCTTGCCGGGAAGCCCCGCCCTATGAGCGGGGAACTTCAATTGCCTGGAGGCATCATGAAAGCGGTCCTGATGGAAGGGTTCGGAGGCGTCGATGTCCTGAAGGTGGGGGAGGTTCCGAAGCCGCAGCCGGCAGCGGGCCAGGTGCTCATCCGGGTCATGGCCACCTCGATCAACCGGCCCGACCTGGTCCAGCGCGGGGGAAAATACCCCCCTCCGCCCGGGGAATCGGACATCCTGGGGCTCGAAGTGGCGGGTGTCGTAGAGGAGACCGGTCCCAGTGCAGGCGGGTGGAAGAAAGGCGACCGAGTTATGTCGCTGGTCGGAGGCGGCGGGTACGCCGAGTACGCCGTGGCCTATGCGAATCACCCCATGCGCATCCCCGACAGCATGAACTTCGATGAGGCCGCCTGTGTCTGCGAGTCCTATATCACGGCATTTTTGAACGTCTTCATCCTGGGTGAGCTGGGGGATAACCAGGTGGCGCTTCTACACGGCGGGGGCGGCGGGGTCAACACGGCGGCCGTGCAGCTGAGCAAGGCCCTTGTACCCGGGACGAAGCTCATCGTCACGGCATCCCCCGAAAAGATGGACCGGGTGAAGAAGCTTGGGGTGGACCTGGTCATCAACTACAAGGAAACGCCCGATTTTTCCGAAGCGGTGAAGGACTTCACCGGCAAGCGGGGCGTCGACGTGATCCTCGACCACATCGGGGCGAAATACCTGGAGCCGAACATGAACTCGTTGGCCTATGCGGGCAGGCTCGTGCTCATCGGGGTGACGAGCGGGATCAAGGCCGAGTTGAACCTGGCCCTCATGATGGTCAAGCGTCAGCGTATCATCGGCTCTGTGCTCCGCTCCCGGCCCGTCTCGGAAAAAGGGGAGATCGTGGCCGAATTCACACGGCGCGCCCTGCCGAAGTTTGCCGACCGGACCGTCGTCCCTCTCATCGAGAAGGTGTTCCCCATCGAGGAGGTGCAGGCGGCCCATCGGATGATGGAGGAAGACCGGCACTTCGGGAAAATCGTGCTGCGGGTGGGCGGATAATGAGGTAACAGGTAACAGGTAACAGGTAACAGGTAACAGGGTTTCCTTGTTGCACATCTTTCCCTGTCACCTGGCACCTGCAACCTGACACCTTCTACACCGCTACGCGGCAGGGCGCAAGAGTCGCAATGATCGTAGGATGATCGAAGGAGGAGTTGATGAAGGTCATGACGCGCAGGGGATGGTCGCCCTATATTGCCGGGGGACTGGTGGGGGTGCTGCTGGTGGCATCCGTCTTTCTGACAGGCAAGTATTTCGGTGCCTCGACGACCTTTGTCCGCACGGCGGGCATGATCGAGCAGG
>Ga0208980_10000436_pt1 | contig 23305 bp, 19 predicted proteins | sample WetSurMetagenome_3_FD_187993 | JGI IMG/M metagenome (GOLD analysis project Ga0208980, IMG submission 187993) | Wetland microbial communities from Twitchell Island in the Sacramento Delta, sample from surface sediment Aug2011 Site A1 Bulk (version 2) | ecosystem: Environmental > Aquatic > Marine... | reverse complement strand
AACCTGCCCCGCAAGGTCATGTCCTGCCGCGAACGCCTTCGCGCAGTCCTCAGCGCGATATAGCCGGGATGCTCCGAGCCTTGGAGCCCTGGCAGCGTAAAGGATCAACCTCCGGGCTGCAAAGTCTCCGGCATTCCGCAGCAGGAACCGGTTTATTATGTCGATTCTTTATGGGATTCATGCGGTCGCAGAGGCGTTGAAGGCGGCGCCGGACAAAATCGAGCGGATATCGGTTGAGCGCGGGCAGAAAAACCCCCGCATCCGGGAAATCCTGGAACTGGCGCGGAGGAACAATGTCCGCGTATCTCTTGAAGAGAGGTCCTGGCTGGACCGCAAGGCAGGCGGCGCCCGCCACCAGGGAATCCTCTGCTATGCGGCCGAGATGGCCACGTTCGACAGCGAGGAAATCCTGCAGCAGGCAAAGTCCCCGGGATTCCTGGTAGTCCTGGATGGAATCGAGGATCCTCACAACGTCGGAGCGATTCTTCGCTCGGCCGAAGCCGCATGCGTCGACGGCGTTTTTCTGCCGCAGCACCGCAGTTCGAGCCTCGGTGCGGCCGTGGTCAAAGCCAGTGCAGGCGCGGCGTCCCACGTCAGGGTGGCCCGCATCCCGAATGTCGCGCAGCTGCTCGGGTCGCTTAAAGAAAGGGGGTACTGGACGGCAGGTCTGGATGCCGGCGCCGATACATCCATTTGGGAAATCGATCTCACCGTGCCCCTGGCGCTGGTCCTCGGGAATGAAGGAAAGGGGCTGCACCGGCTCGTCAGGGAAAAGTGTGATTTTGTCGTCTCGCTGCCGATATGTGGGAATGTGGGATCGTATAATGTCAGCGTGGCAGCCGGCATTGCTCTATACGAGGTTCTTCGCCAGCGAATCATGCAGAAAAAGGAGTAATCCCGAATCTCTCGGACCGGTCAGCCGCCTGTTACCCACCAAGGTTATTAATAATGCCCGTAGTCGAAATCGATCACCTCACGAAGGACTTTTACGTTGGCTTCTGGAAAAAGCGTCCGGTCCGGGCGCTGGATGGCCTCTGCCTGCAGGTGCAGAAGGGGGAAATATTCGGTTTTCTCGGGCCCAACGGGGCAGGCAAAAGCACTACGCTGAAGATATTGATGCATCTGCTGCACCCGACGTCGGGCGAAGCCCGTATCCTGGACAGGCCCACCGATTCGGTGGCGATGCACCAGAGCATCGGATACCTGCCGGAAAATCCGTATTTCTATGATTACCTCACGCCCGAGGAGCTTCTGACCACCATGGGACGGCTGTTCGGATTCCGGCAGCCTGCCTTGTCCCGGAAAGTCGACGCATTGCTCGAGAGCGTGGGCCTCGCGGAAGCGCGCAAGCTTCAGCTGCGCAAGTTCTCCAAGGGCATGGTCCAGCGGATAGGGATCGCCCAGGCAATCATCAACGACCCGGAGGTTGTCTTCCTGGATGAACCCATGTCGGGCCTGGATCCCCTGGGGCGCATGGAAGTGCGCCGCATCATCACATCGCTCAAAGCCCGGGGCGTGACTGTCTTTTTCAGTTCCCACATCCTGCCCGACGTGGAGGCAATCTGCGACCGCGTCGCCATACTGAGCGGAGGAAAGCTTCAGGAGGTTGGGGTCCTGGAGGAAATTCTGAAAGCGGGAATTGAAGGACACGAGGTCATCCTGGCGGGCGGGACGGATGAAACCATGGATTCCGCCAGGAGATTCTGCAAGGAGTTGAGGCTCATGGGGGATCGTCTGCACCTGCGGGTTGACAATTCCCGGCAGCTGGAGGATCTGCTCGCCTTTGCCTTCGCCCGCAAGCTGGAACTGATTTCGGTAAACCCGATCCGTTCCTCCCTGGAGGACTATTTCCGGTCGGCGGTGGACCGGAAGGAGCCGCCGGATGTGCGCGGGAAAGCGGCAGCCGGAGTATCGAGGAACTCATGAAGCGCATACTGGCAATCGCTCACAACACATTCCGGGAGAACATACGCGACAAGATTCTGTACAACCTGATCCTTTTCGCGCTCATCATGATTCTCAGTTCGCTGGCGCTGGGCCAGCTGACCCTGGGCAACGAAGACAAGGTGATTCTCGACCTGGGCCTGGCATCCATTTCCATATTAGGGATGCTGATCGCCATCTTTATAGGGATAAGTCTTGTCTACAAGGAAATCGAGAAGAGGACGGTCTACGCCCTGCTGGCGAAGCCGGTCCACCGGTACGAGCTTATCCTGGGCAAATACGCCGGGCTGCTCTTCACTCTCCTGGTGAACCTGGCCATCATGACCGCAGGCCTGGAACTGGCACTCCTGTATGTCAGCCGGGCCGGTTTGGGCGCCCACCTGCGGATACTGCCGGCCGCCTACATGATTTTTCTCTCGCTGGCGCTGGTCACATCCCTGGCTCTCCTCTTTTCCACATTCTCCACGCCCGCGCTTTCCGCGGTGTTCACATTTTTCCTGTGGGTTGCGGGACACTTCGGCACCGACCTGATTCGTTTTGGAGAGATCACCCAATCGGCTGCCGTGAAGTGGCTTTGCCGGGTGGTGTATTACGTCCTGCCCAACTTTTCCAATTTCACGCTGATCGACAGCCGCCACATTATTCAGAGCGCATCCTATTCCCGGCCCATCGATCTCTGGGCCATATCCTGGGCCACGCTTTACTGCGTGCTCTACTGTGCCCTTGTTCTTTCTCTCACAGTCTGTATTTTCATGCGCCGGGATTTCAAATGAGAGCGAGCGGGGTTTTGGGGGATACACGGATCGTATGGATTTCTCTTGTGTTCCTGGTCTGTGCCGCCCTCGTAAAGCCCGTACAGGACCGGATGGACGCGCGCGTGGGCGATCCCGGCCTGGATCCCGACCTGCTTTATTTCAGCTCCCCGGCAGCCGTGAAAAGGATGGCGCTGGGATATGACTGCCTGCTCGCTGATTTCTACTGGATGAGGACCATACAATACTACGGGCGGCGCGATGAAGCCGACCGGAGGGTGGTGCGCTACAAAAACCTGCCCAAGCTTCTGGACATCACCACGACTCTGAATCCCGATCTTTTGGATGCCTACCGCTCGGGCAGTTCCTTTCTTGCCGAAGCGGATCCCATAGGGGCGGGCCAGCCCGGGGAAGCGCTGAAACTTCTGGACAAGGGACTGCGGACTCACCCGCAGGAGTGGCGGCTGATGTATGACAAAGGATTCATCTACTATTGGTTTTTAAAGGACTACAAGGCCGCCGGGGACACATGGCTGGCTGCGAGCCGCCTGCCGGAAGCGCCGCATTGGATGGAGGGACTTGCCGCCGCATCGCTCACAAAAGGCGGCGCCATGGATATTGCGGTGTCGCTGTGGGAGCGTCAGTACCGGGAGTCGGGCCGGGCAAACATCAGGGAAAATGCGCGCAATCATCTCCTGAGCATCCAGGTTGCCAAAGATCTCTGGACGCTGGAATTTTTGCTGGAAAAATACCAGCTGGAACACGATTCTTTCCCCCGCAACCTGCAGGAACTCGTGCGCGGCAAAGCGCGCAAGTACTCGCTGGCCGACCCGTTGGGCACGCCGTACGAATATGATTCGCGAACAGGCGAAGTGAAGCTCAGCGCGGAAAGCAAAGTGAGGTTTTTGAAGATACCGCAAGATTTGCGATTTACGATTGACGATTGACGATTTGGAACAAATACTGCTGGCAATCCTCATCTGATGATCGTTACGAAAACCAGGATTTGCGATTTACGATTGACGATTGACGATTTGAAGCAAACACTTCTGTATATTGGCACTTCAGTTTTTTCCCTCGTCCTCGAATTGCTCGCAATGCCGGATTATTCCGGAGTGCAGCCCCAATAACGATTTATGTTTCCAATCGTCAATCGTAAATCGTAAATCGTCAATATTGCTACTCGGCGAGGGTCACGCAGTCGCGGCCGGCGGCTTTGCTGCGGTACAGGGCCTTGTCGGCCGCCTCGATCAGGGCTTCGGCGGTCCGGCCGTGGTCCGGAAATACGGCGACTCCCATGGAAGCGGTAATTTTGCCGAGCGGATGGCCGCGGTGATGGACGTCGAGGCGTTGGATGGAGTCCCTGAAAAATTCCGCGCGCTGCAGGGTGACGGAGCCCGTGCCTTCCGGCAAAATCAAGGTGAACTCTTCCCCGCCGTAGCGGCAGGCAATATCCTCGCCCCGGATGTTCCCCTTGAGCAGGGCTCCGAGTTCCTTCAGCAGCTGATCGCCGGCTTCATGGCCGAAGTTGTCGTTGAAGTATTTGAAGTAATCGAGGTCGATCATGATCATTCCCAGAGGCCGCTGGTTGCGCGCAGCCCTGCGTATCTCCAGTTCCAGGGATTCCTCCATGAACCTGCGGTTGAAGAGTCCCGTCAAAGGATCGCGGATGGACTGGCTGCGGAGCGTTTCGTGCAGCCTCAGGTTCGAAAGGGCCATTGCTATATGCTCGGACATGGTGACGGCCATGCGCTGCTTGGTCTCGGTCATCTTGATGCCGTCGGGCTGCATGAGGTGAAGAACCCCGAGGGCTTCGCTTTGCGCCATCATGGGAATGCACAGATAGCCGGCTTCCGACGGGTGATGGATATGCCGGCAGATCAGGCCGGACTGCGAGTTGTCCACCCAATGGGTGCGGCCCCGGCGCAATCCCCAACATTCATGAGGCGAGAAGGAATGTTCCGCCAGTGAAGAATCCCCCCATACCGCAACGGCTTCAACGAGATTGCGCGAAGGGGCGATGACGTAAAGGGCGCCGACCTGGACGGGGAAAATCTGCTGCGCCACCCGGACGATGACGCCGTAGGCTTCTTCCACGGTCAGACATGCGCGCAGAATGTCTCCCATTTCATTGAGCAGGGTCATTTCGCGCGTGCGCTGCTCGAGCTCGTCCACCCAGGCCTCAAGCTTCTGATTGGCCTCCTGAAGCGCGGCCTCGGTTTTTTTCCGCCGGGTGATGTCGCGCGCGATGCCCTGCACCGCCACGGCTTTTCCGCCGCGGAATATGGGCCGCGTGCTGATGCCCAGCGCAACGCGGTTCCTGTCCTTGGTAAATATCTCAAGTTCGCAGCTGAAGGGGACTTCGCCGGCTATCTGCGGATCAATCATTTTCCGGCCCAGGTGCGCGTATTCGGGCGCAATGGGATCCATAATCTTCATCTGGAGAGCCTCGGCCCGCGTGTATCCGGCGATCCGTTCGACGGCCCGGTTGATCGATATCAAATTTCCTTCGAAGTCGTGCGAGTATATGATATCGCTGGCATTTTCGAACAGCTCCCGGTAGCGCTCTTCGCCTTCCGGCCCCCCTTCCTGGACGTCCGTTTCGGCAAGGCTCCGGCCGGCAGTTTCGCTATGGTTGCGGAATCTATCCACCAGAAGGGGCTCGGCCTGGACCAGGGGCAGAAAGCAGTCGCGCACCGCCGGGTGGTCCTGGTAATTTATCTCGGGATGAGCCTCGATCCACAAATGGGATGCCTTGATACCGGCAAGAAGGGCCGCAAGATACTGGTACCTTGGGGACCCGAGCAAATCCTTCAGGCGGGCGGTGCATCGGCCCGATTCGGACAGGCCCAGGAAAATTGGCAGACCGCAGGTTATGAGGCTTTCTTCGAAAGCCGTGTCGTCTTCGGGCCAGGAGTCCAGAGGTTGCAGCAGCCGGCCAAGAACTTCGAAAGACTTCTCGATGCCGGCGGAGGTCAGGGCAGGCCTTTCCACCAGGTCCCTCACTTCATGCGGCGTCAGTCCGAGCTGATGCAGCGTGCAGGCATGGGTTACGACAAAATACGGGGACGTGCAGAAACGGCCAAGCCTGAGAGAGAGTTTCTCCTTGAAACGCTCGGGGAGCGGATTATCGAAATAGGCAACCGCCTGCTGGCGCCAGAAGCTCTCGAGCAGCGCCGGTATCTCGAGCGCCGGCGCAAAAAGGGGCGGAAAGAAACCGAGCCGATTTTCGATTTCAGCCTTAAGCCGCAGGCAGGCAGGCGGAGAAGCGGGAGCGTCTGCGACCGGCAAATCGGCCTCCATACGCTTCAGATCAGCCAGCTTGTCCCAAAGAGGCCCGAACTGGTCGTCGATCCGTCTTCTTTCCATTTCGATACAAATCCATCAAGGACAGCAGATCGCCTGGGAATACACCTTTCCCCTCTCAGGCGGAACCAATGCAAAAAAGTATTGGGCAAGGGGGACGCTGGTATACCCGAACAAGAATTCTGGACCTTATCCCCGAAAACGCAAGCAAAAAGTTCATATGGCCGAATTGACACGCGGAGCCGCGGTGTTCGCGGAGGCCAGGCATCAATTCCGTCCCGGCTACGTGTCTCGGCGCGAGCTTCTTTGGGCTTTGGGCTATGGCATTACAGGAGCAATTTGTTTGGCCCTCAGGACCGGAAGCATGTGTCATATGGCGACTATTGCGCAGTCTCCTCCGCTGCCTTTGGCCCGGCTGAGGGCAGACTCCGCCGACCGGAGCAATGCTTCCACGGTCTGCCCGTGATCCGGAAAAACCGCTAACCCGATCGACGCCGTAATGTGACCGACCTGTTCGCTCTGATATTTGACCTCAAGAGTCCGGGCCAGATCCCGAAGCATCTCCGCCCTTTTAAAGCTGACTTCGCAATTGCTGTTGGGAAGAACCACGACATAGGTCTGGCCGCTGTACCTGCAGGCGATGTCTCCTTTGCGGACATTGGCCTGAAGCAACATCCCTGTCCTGCGCAGGACGGAATCCGCTATGTCCAGGCCGAAACTGTCGCTCAGCATCTGGAAGTTGTCCAACGACATCATGATCACGCTGATGGGGCGCTGACTGCGGGCGGCGCGCCGCAGTTCAAGCTCCAGCGATTCCTCCATGAAACTCCGGTTGAACAGTCCAGTCAGCTGGTCCCGGATGGACTGGTTGCGCAAGGTCTCGTGCAACCTGAGATTGGACAGCGCCATGGCCACATGTTCCGCCATGGCCACGGCCAGGCGCAGCTTCGCCTCCGGCATCGGGGAATTATCCGGCTGAATCAGGTGCAGGATGCCAACGGCTTCGCTTTGCGCCATCATGGGAACGCACAAATATCCCGCAGGCGGCTGGGCATGAAGGTGCTTGCAGAGCAGGCCGGTGCGGGTATCTTCCACCCAATGGACCCTGCCTCTGCGCAATGCCCAGCACTCATCGGGCGAAAACGTGAGTTCCACCCTTGAAGTGTCGCCCCACTCCGCGACGGCTTCCACGATGTTCCGCAGCGGGCCAAGCACAAACAGCGCGCCCCCCTGGAGCGGAAAGATTTCCTGGGCAACCCTGACGATGACTTCGTAGACTTCCTTTGTAGTAAGACAGGCTCGCAGGATATCGCCCATTTCGCTGAGCAGGGTCATTTCACGCGTGCGCTGCTCGAGTTCGTGAACCCAGGCTTCCAGCTTTTTGTTGGCCTGCTGCAAAGCTTCTTCGGTCTTTTTTCGCTCCGTGATGTCTCTGCCCAGGCCCTGGATCCCGACCGGCTTTCCTTCCTGAAATATCAGGCGGTTGCTGACCTCCAGCGTCAGCCGGCTGCCGTCCTTTGCGAGGATATCCAGTTCCTGGGTCAGCGGCGCCTGGTCTGAAAGCTGAAGGTCGATCATCCGGTGCGCTATCTGCCGGAACTCCGGAGCGACGAACTGGCTGAAGCGCATCTGGAGCGCTTCGGCCCGTGTATATCCCGTGATTCGCTCGGCTGCTTTGTTAATGGAAGTGATCTTTCCGGAGAGGTCGTGGGTGTACATCATGTCGTAGGCGTTTTCGAACAATTCCCTGTAACGCTCCTCGCTGATGCGCTTGCCCTCTTCCGCCAGTCTCCTTTCCGTGACATCGCGAATGATCGCCAGCCCGCCGATCACTGCTCCGCCGCCCGTGTCATACATGGGGCCATAGTAACCCTCGAAATATCCCTGCCTGCCGGTTCCGGGAATCTGGTAGCGCTTGTCCCTCGAGATGACTTTTTGACCGCCGAGAGCAGCAGCAAAGTTTGCTTCCTCGCCGAGTTCCAGCAGAAACGGGCATGCTTTGAAAACAGGCCTCCCCAGCGTCCGACTGGAACTGACGCCAAAAATCCTCTCCATGCCCGGATTCCAAATGGTGAAGACCAGGTTGCGGTCAAATGCCAGGATGCCGTCCACGCTGCTGTTGATGAGCCTCTCCAGCAGCTGTTTCTCAGCCTGCAGCGCCGACTCGGCCCACTTTCGCGCGCTGATGTCTTCCAGAGTTATGAGGCAGCAGTTTTTGCCGGGAACCGCCGATGCCGCAATGCGAACCCAAAAATCTGCCCCATTCTTTTTTCGAAATTCTCCGTCCAGCCTGGAGATGGGAAGAACTCCATCGAGGACCTGCCCGATCATCTGCCTGCAGGCATTCTGCTCCCGGGCCATGTCCGGGATATGCAATGAAATGATTTCGCTTTCCGTGTAGTCCAGGATATGACAAAAGGATCTGTTGGCCTTCAGGATTCGGAACTGGCTGTCCACCAGAGCCATCCCGAGAGGTGAATCATCAAACAGGTTCAGCGGCAGATGACTCCCTTCTTCCTGAAGAGAGGCGGGTGAAGTTACGGCAGGCTTTTCCTCTGCGGGATGCTGGAGGATCAGGCTCTGGAGGTGCGCAATATCCTCACGCAAAGACTCCAATTCCTCTGCAAGTACCTTCTTGGGCTTGCCATCAGTATCCATTTACCCCTGCCCTGCAGGCCAGGCTCTGGACCGGGTTTCCCGATGATTCCGGATGGCGGCCTTTGGAAGTCCAAAGTCTGATGCCAGAACAGCTTATCTCACTCTTAGGTCGCATTCTGGTTATCGTAAGCGGAGGGTGAAACCTTTAGGCAAATCCATCGTTATGACCCTTCAGGAAGGTTAGCATAAATTCCCTGCCTGCCCCATTGCACCGTGTGCTATTTTTATTGGGGATTCGTAAACTGCCCAAAGGAGATTCTCATGAAGTACGAGGGAATGATTTACAGGCCGCCCAGTGAGGCCGACAGCCTGATTCTTCAGGTGGCGGTGGGATGTTCTTATAATCGATGCACCTTTTGTCATTCATTCCAGGGGAAGTCTTTTCGCATCAAGTCTTTCGATGAAATCAAGGAAGACATTGACGAAGCGGCCGGCTACGGGGCGATTCCACGCGTTTTCCTGGCGGATGGAGATGCGCTGATCATACCCCAGCCGGATCTGGTCCGGATTCTGAATTATCTCAAACTGAGGATCCGGGGACTTGAACGGGTCGGCATTTACGCAAATGCGGGGGATATCCTCAAGAAAAGCACGGAGGAATTGAAAGAGCTGAAAAGTCTAGGACTGGGAATCATTTACCTTGGACTTGAGTCCGGCAATCCGGAGGTTCTCAAGAGAATCAAAAAGAACGCAAGCGCCGGGCAGATGATCCGGGCGGCAAAGCGTGTCAGGGAGGCAGGAATCCTGCTCTCGGTGACCGTGCTTCTGGGAATCGGGGGAGTGGAGCTAAGTCAGGCCCATGCTGAGGATACGGGAAAAGTGCTTTCCCAAATGGATCCTGAATACGTCGGCGCGCTCTCGCTTATGGTGGTTCCCGAGACGCCCATCCATGAAGAACTGCGAACCGGAAAGCTTGTGCTTCCGAACCCTTTCGAGCTGATACGGGAATTGGGAACCATGATTGCCAACTGCCAGTTCACCAACTGCTTCTTCGCGTCGAACCACGCCTCCAATTACCTGCCCCTTCGAATTCGAATGCCACGGGAAAAGGAAAAAGCTCTTCAACTGATCCGGGAAGTCCTCCAGAGGAAGGATCCGGATCTGCTGCGGCCGGAATACATGCGGGCCCTGTAGCTGCGGCCCACCTCCCGGCCAGACATACCTTCAATAATCAACGCAGACGAACTGACAAAGATATATATGGGTTTTTGTCGGCGTTCTTCGGCGTTTCTTTCGGCGAATGTCAGCGTTACAGGTTATGGAATCCGGGCGCCAGTGTTTATTCCTCGCCGGGTTCCAGGGACACCTTCGGTATCGTCACGATCAGCAGGAAAGCCAGCAGCATAGTCAGCGCGGCAATAAAAAAGACCGCCCTCAAACCCGCTTCCATGGAAGTGCGGATAGCCCGAATGGTCTGGTCCAGCAGCGCCGCCCCGTTGTCTTTTTTGAGAAGGATCTCCTGGAGGGATTTCATTGCCGGTTCGGATAGCAGAACCCGCGGATTGCCCAGGGACGTCATTGTGGCCTCATCCGCAACCTGGCTTAATTCGGAAGGAAGCGTAGCCTGGAGCGCGGTGTTGTATCGGGTATTCATGGCCGAACCAAGTATGGCCGGCGCGATAGCCATGCCCATTGCGATGCTGAAAAAGAGCGCCCCGGTGGCTATGCCCAGCAACCTTCTCGGGACAGCAGCCTGTATCACCACAGTGTTCAGGGTGGGGATGGTGCCTTGTCCTATGCCGCCCAGGATGGAGACGATAACTCCCCATAAAATGGGAGTGTTCGCGCCGAAAAAGATCATGCTCCCCATTACGACCGTCAGCATGCCATACCCGACGACATACATCCATTTATAGGATTTCGTCCGTGCAAGTATGTAACCTGTGGGAACGCCTACCAAAGCCATCAGCGCCGAAAAGGGCGTGATGATCTGGCCGCTTGTCATTGCGCTGAGGCCCTGAATGCCCTGCATCAAAAGGGGGTAATAAAGAGTCACTCCCATCATCCCGAAGAAGGAAAGGAATCCCGCGGCGGAAGCTGTGAGAAAAGTCCGGTTCTTGAATACTTCGGGATCCAGGATGGGCCCCTCCGTTTTGGATTCATATCTTATAAATAGAATCCATGTGATAAGAGACAAGGCCAGCAGGCTGATAACCTGGACGGATCCCCACGGATAGGTTGTTCCGGCAAAGGAGAGGCCGAAGATCAGCGTGGACGAAGCGATCGTAACCAGAATGATGCCGAGAACGTCGATTTTGTGGTCCCGGCTCATGATCAGCGCAGGCATGCCGTAAGCGATCAGGATGCAAACAAAAATCAACGGCAGGATCCACCAGAAAATATGGTGCCAGGTCAGCTTATCCACCATCCATCCGCTCAGAGTGGGGCCGAACAGAGAAGGGATGGCAAATGGAATGTTGAGCAATCCCACCCATTTGCTCCGTTCTCCTCCCACGAACAAATCGCCCACCACCGCGAAACAGAGCGGAGCGATTGCCCCCATACCCAGGCAAAGGAGTGTGCGGGCGCCAATCAAAGCCAGGAAAGTCGGGCTGATTGCGCACAGGACCGTGCTCAGCAGGGAGATTATTGTGGATGCGATCAATATGGCCCGGCGCCCGAATATGTCTGAAAACTTGCCGGCCAGCAGCGTTCCCATCGCCAGTCCCAGCGAAGGGATGGAAACGCTCCAGGAATACAGTGCCATGCCATTCAGGTCGGCGGCTATCTTGGGCGCAGCGACATTCCAGGTCTGCAAGATATAAGCGTAGATAAAATAGGCCAGCATGACGGCGGCCAGCGCGATCCAGACCTGCTTCCTGGTGTATGGAGAATTCGCTGCCTGATGCTGCGCCTGTGACATTCTGATATCCCCCGAATCGGTTAAAAATCCAGCCTGCTCTATTTTGGGTACCGCCTTTTGTGCCATTTATGGGACCTGGTTGCAAGCATATTATGGGCGGCTTCAGAGGCGATAACGCTGACGCATGTCGAAAAGACCTTTAGGGAACACTGACAAAAACAAAGAAACCATATTCGAAAAGCGGAATTGCCTCTTTTGCCGAATCCATCCCCCGATGGTATACTCCGGAAGGTACCCGGGAGGGTAAATCCAGGGGGATAAATGGTCACGCGGATGAAATTCATAGTGGGCGGACTGGTGGTTGTTGCGGCCCTGGCCTGGCTGGGGTTCGTGGGATTTCAGGAAAGCAAAGCCTACTACATAACCATCAACGAATTCCGAACCATGCAGGGGGACCTCGAGGGAAAAACCATAAAAATTGCCGGAGAGGTGGTAAACGGCTCCATTGACCGGGGCAAGCCCAAGATGGAGTTCACCCTTGGCGACCAGAAAGAGAGCATCCGGGTCCGCTATGTAGGAAAAGATGTGATTCCCGACACGTTCAAGGACGGCGCCAAAGCGCTGGTGGAAGGGGACGTCGCACCCGACGGAGTGTTCCAGGCCCGTCATATCGAGGCGAAGTGCGCATCCAAATACGAAGCGGAATTCGAAAAGAAAAGCTCCTCACAACAATAGCAGCCCAGGGATGCTTGCTCGGCGTGAAGTCTGAAAATACCGATCCAAAATTCAGCTGCAGGTAGGGTTCATGGCCAATTTTGGCGACTTTTGTCTACTTTTCGCGTTGTGTCTGTCGTTATATGCGATGTTCGCCGCCCTCTTGGGAGCGTCGCAAAAGCAGGACCGCATGGTGCGAAGCGCCGAGCGCGCGGCTTATGCCTCCGCGGGCAGCATTGCCCTCGCTCTTTTCGCATTGGTCTACGTTCTGCTTGCAGACGACTTTTCCGTTTCCCATGCAGCCAATAACAGCAGCCGCGAACTGCCCATCTTTTACAAAATTGCCGCGGTCTGGGGCGGTCACGACGGGTCGATGCTCCTGTGGGTTTTTTTTACCGCCTGCTTCTGCGCACTGGTTATATATCAGAACCGGTCCCGGTACCGGGACATGATGCCCTACGTTCTGGCCGTCCTGATGGTCAACCTTTCCTTCTTTCTCTGTCTCAATCTTTTTCTCTCGAATCCTTTTGACCAGTTGATGCAGGTTTTTGCCGACGGCACTCTTCAGCCTTATGTTCCCGCCGACGGCAGGGGGCTGAATCCGCTGCTTCAATACTGGGCGATGGTGATCCACCCGCCGATCCTGTATCTCGGATTCATCGGTTTTGTGGTTCCCTTTGCATTTGCAATCGCCGCGCTCATCACCCGCCAGCTTGGGGATACCTGGATACGGACCACGCGCCGCTGGACTCTCCTGACCTGGCTCCTGCTGGGGATCGGTATCGTCCTGGGAGGAAAGTGGGCTTATGTCGTACTGGGCTGGGGGGGGTACTGGGCCTGGGATCCGGTCGAAAACTCATCGCTGATGCCCTGGCTTGCGGGAACGGCATTCCTGCATTCGGTGGTAGTGCAGGAGCGCAGAGGGATGCTGAAAATCTGGAATATGATCCTGGTTGTCTTCACCTATCTGCTGGGCATCTTCGGCACATTCATTACCCGCAGCGGGATCGTCAGTTCCGTCCACGCCTTCGCCGGCTCGAACCTGGGAAAATTTTTCATCGGCTACATGACCTTTGTCCTGCTTGGGAGCCTTTGCCTCATCATCGGCCGGCGTTCGTATCTGAAAAGCGAGCGGCGCCTCGATTCCTTCCTCTCGAGGGAAAGCGCATTCCTGTTCAACAACCTGGTCCTGGTTGTGTCCTGCTTCGCGGTTTTCTGGGGAACGATGTTTCCCGTGCTTTCGCGATGGATCAAGGGGACGCAGATCACGGTCGGGCCTCCTTTTTTCAACAACATCAACATACCCATCGGCCTTCTGCTTCTCTTTTTGACCGGCGTGGGACCGCTGTTCGCTTGGCGCAGGACGTCTCCGGCCAGCCTTAAAAAAGCGTTCCTCTGGCCTGTTGTGTTCGCCGCCGCCACCTGCATCGGGCTTCTCGCCGGGGGAATGCGGAATTTTTACACGGTTGTCTGCCTGAGCTTGTGTGCCTTCGTGCTTGTGACCCTCATCGAGGAATTTTACAAGGGCGCGCGCATCCGCTCGAAGAGCAGGGGAGAAAGCTTCCCTGCGGCGCTTTTGAATCTGACGCTTAAAAACAGGCGGCGCTACGGCGGATATATCGTGCATTTCTCGATGATATTGATTTTTGCGGGCCTCACCGGCAATGCCTTCAATCGCGAAGACACGCGTCAGCTATCGGCCGGCGAAGCGCTGAAGATCGGGGATTACGCCATAAAGATGGCCGGATTTGAGGAAGGGCAGACCCCGAATTATCAATTCGGGAGAGTCATCCTGCAGGCATACCGGGACGGGAAGCTGGTCCGGACGCTGAAGCCCGAAAAACGGGTCTTCAAAACCGCCGATCAACAGTCGACGACGACCGTCGCGCTTCACAGCACGCCCAGGGAAGACTTATATGTGGTATTCGCCGGAACGACCCGGGACTCGAAGTATGAAATCGCGGCGCACTTGAACCCTCTGGTGTTCTGGGTATGGTTCGGATCGGCCGTAATGGTGATTGGGGCTATCGTAACATTGTTGCCGGATAGGTTCGCGGTTGGCGGTTAGGCTGTTCGCCGGGGAGTGATTCCGATGCTTTGGGTGGCGTGCACGGGGGTTGTGGTTCTGGCGGCCTTATACATCCTGGCCCCGCTGTTCAGGGAAACGAAGGACACCCTGGACATTGAACTGCTGGCCGAGACGGAACTGGACCGGCTTCTGGATCGCAAAGCGGTCGTCTACAGAAATCTCAAAGACCTGGAGCTCGAGTACAAGATGGGCCGTCTGTCCGATGCGGATTTTGAGCAGCTGGGCGCCGGCTACAAAAACGAAGCGGCGCTGATCCTTCAAAAACTGGATCAGATGGATGCATCCGAAAACCTTGACGACCTGATCGAAAAGGACATCGCCTCGCGCAAGGCGCCGAAGCCGGCCGCCGGCAAGAGGCGTGTGCCGGACTCGCTCAAATGCCCTGCCTGCGGCGCCGAGGTTATTCCGGGCAAAAAGTTCTGTGCCGATTGCGGACATTCGTTATAGAAAATGAGAACAATGCGCATTACCATCGCTTGGCTCTGGCTCGTCTCACTGACCGCGGGGTACCCGCAGGCCGGCGGGACCGTGGAAGGGAACCTGGTCAATCTGACGGATCCGTCGATCGTCGCGCGCGCCGTTGAACTGGATGTGGTCGAATTAGGCCAGGGTATGAGCATCATCAAATCCGCCAAAACCGATTCCGCAGGCAAATTCCGCATCGAGGGGCTCCCTCAGGATCAGCCCCTGATGATACGGGCAAACTATAAGACTGCAAATTACTATGCTCCAGTGAGTTTCGATGCAGAAGGCAAGGCCCGGGCAAAGATAGAGGTTTATGAGCCTGTGAGCTCGATGAAGGATATAGAGGTTGAGGGAATCCGGATGGCCTTCCAGATGGCCGGCGATCAACTGAAGTCGCTGGAGTCGATTACGTTCAACAACAAAACCAGGCCGCCCAGGACCTTTTCGAGCCCCGAGGGGAGCTTCCGGTTTTCCAAGGCTCCGGGAATCCTGGAAACTCCCATGATCAGGGTTACCGCGCCGGGATCCTCGATGCCCGTGGTCCAGGCGGCGTTGGAGAGCCCCGATGGCAAAAGCTATTACAGCCAGTATCCCCTGCGTCCCGGCGTCACCACCTTTGAGGCCCAGCAATCGCTTCCGTACACAAACCGGAGCTACACCTTTCGGAAAAAGTTCTACCTCGATTCCGGCCCCGTCGATATAGGCGTGATCCCCAAAGATATGGTTTTGTCGGGACAGGATTTGTCGAAAATCCAGGAAGACGCCCAAGGCAATTTCGCCGTTTACAGGAGCACCGCCATAAAAGCCGGATCGGAATATGCATGGACCCTGTCCGGCGGTACTGCCCCGCCGGAACCGGCGTCCTCCGAAGCGGCCGGTGAATCTGCGGTGGAAGCCAGATCCGGCATTATCGGCCGGAATGTCCTCGTGATCGGCCCGCTGCTCCTGATGGGTTTCATCACCGTGTTGTGGTATGGCTTCAACCGCGCCAAAGCCGGGCCGCCCAATTCCTGGGATACCCGCGCGCGTCAATTAAGGGAGCGGCGGGAAGAACTGCTGGGCCAGATTGCCGCCCTGGATCAAAGGTATGAATCCAAAGCCCTGGACCGTCAGGAGTACCTGAGGCAGCGCGAAGAACTCAAGCGCCGGCTGCGCCGCATTACCCTGCTGATAAAAAAACGGTGACCCGGGCGCCGGCGGCGGTCCCTCGGCTCTTTATGAATATGATCGAAGTCCGCGGACTGGCTAAGCATTTTGGCAGGTTTTCCGCCCTGCGCGGCCTCAACCTGACCGTGGGCGCCGGTGAATTCGTCGCACTGTTCGGAAGAAACGGCGCGGGAAAGACCACTTTCCTGAGAATCCTGGCCGGATTGTCCCGGCCTTCTTCCGGCAGCTTCAGGATTCAGCCGCACGGCTCCGGGCCTGCGCGCAGCGCCATCGGCTATCTTTCGCACAACACTTCCCTCTACCTCGATCTGACGGCCCTGGAAAACCTGCGCTTCTACGCGCAGCTTATGGGTTTGCCCGCGGATACCGGGATCCTGGAGCTGAAAATCGGTCAGGTCGGATTGGCCGGACGCGAAAGAGATCCGGTGCGGAACTATTCGAGGGGCATGCAGCAGCGCCTGGCTATCGCCAGGGCTTTTCTGCACAATCCCTCCATTCTTCTTCTCGATGAGCCCTTCACCGGACTGGATCAGGCCGGTTCGAGCTTTCTGAGGGGCTACCTGCACAGTGCACATGCCCAGGGAAAAACCTGCATTATGGCGATTCACGACGCGCAGCTGGGTTATGAGCTGGCCGACCGGCTTGTGGCCATCGAGAAGGGCGTTGCGGCCCTGGACGTTGCCAGACCGGATGTGAGTTTTTCAGAATTCCAGGAAGCTCTTTCGCATATTTCGGCGGGCGGTGATACGGGGAGACTGCCTGAAGCATCATGAAGAAAATCTGGGCGATATTCCGGAAGGACATGCTGATCGAGTTCAGGACAAAAGACTCGCTCAACTCCATGCTGTTTTTCGGCGTGGTCGTCCTTGTTATTTTCAACTTCGCCCTGGGATCGCTGCACGACTCCCTGCGTTCGGCGGCGCCCGGCATCCTTTGGGTAGCCTTCGCCTTTTCAGGCACACTCGGCCTCAACCGTGTTTTCGCCGCGGAAAAGGAAAACAGCTGTCTTCAGGGCCTGCTGATGGTCCCGGTCGACCGCGGAGTCATTTATCTCGGCAAAATGCTCGCAGCCACCGTTTTCATGCTGATCGCCGAGCTTGTGATCTTCATCTTCAGCCTGGTCTTTTTCAACCTCACCGTATGGCCGGAGATTCCTTACCTCATCCTTGTGTTCGCGGTCGGGACTCTCGGATTTTCAGCGGTGGGAACCTTGCTGTCCGCGGTCACCGTGAACACCAAAATGAGGGAAGTTCTGCTGCCGCTGATATTGTTCCCGGTCATACTGCCGGTCCTGATCAACGCCGCGGAAGCGACCAACATCATTTTGAATAGCGCGGATTACGGGCAATTGAAGCTTCCGCTTACCATAATGTCGGTGTTCACCCTCGTGTTCGGCACGATATCCTATCTGCTGTTTGAGTACGTACTGGAGGACTAGCGATGAGTACAAGGCTTCAGTCCCGCCTGGACACCGCTCTGGAGATCGCCCTTTTCCTCAGCATGGCCTTCGCGCTCTACATGGCTCTGATCGGGGCGCCGCGGGAGAGGACCATGGGAGACCTCCAGCGGATCTTTTACTTTCACGTCCCCTCGGCGATCAACGGTCTTACGGCGTTCGCAGTCAATTTCGCGGCTTCGCTGATGTATCTGATCCGAAAAAACCGCTGGTGGGACAACCTGGCCCTGTCGGCGGCGGAGGTGGGAGTTTTGTTTCTGGGCATCGTCCTCGTAACCGGCCCGATCTGGGCCAAGCCCGTCTGGTTCATCTGGTGGACCTGGTCGCCGCGCCTGACTTCGTCGCTCATATTGTGCCTGCTGTATATGGCATACCTGCTGATTCGCAATTACATCGAGGATCCGGAGCGCAAAGCCCTGGTTTCGTCGGTTTTCGGAATCATTGCTTTTGTGGACGCGCCCCTGGTTTGGTTTTCGATCCGCTGGTGGCGCGACATTCATCCGTCGCCGATGCTGGAAACCGGCGGATTGTCGCCATCGATGCGCCCCGCTTTTTGGGTGTGCGTGGCTGCCTTCCAGATCCTTCTGATCTACCTTCTCCGCCGGCGGTTTTACCTGGAATCGATGCGGACCGAGGTCGAACGGCTGGAGCGCCAGTCGGATGTTCTGCGCTGAAAAGGAATCGCTATGGATACCATGCATTTTCTGTTTGCCGCCTACATGGCCATCTGGATCCTGCTGGCGGTCTATCTCTTCTCGATCCATATGCGGGAAAAAAAGCTTCGGGAAGAGGTCCGCCGCCTTCGGCAGACGCTTGAAAAATCGGCTTTCGGGCAATCACCTGGAAAGGTCTGATTGCCGCGAACGACACGAACAGCTCAAGAACAGATTCAAATTTCGTATGCCTCTGTTTGCCCCCGGCTGCCCCGCCACAGGGGGCCCTGCGGGACGCATTGCTTCGCCCGATCAGGACGCGGTACTATTGCTGTTTTAGGCGGGGAGGAGAAAAGGCAATGCAGCCAAAAGTACCAGCCCAGTCCGGCACGCTTGAATCCAGCGATGCACTCGTTATGGTTGAACCTGTCGCCACAGGCTCGGGCAGACAGATCGAGCTGGAATCGAATGTGATGATGCAATACGGCCGGCGCATCCGGCAGCAGGTGATCCTGGCCCTGGAAAAGCTATCCATTTCGGATGTGCGGATTCTTGTCAAAGATAAAGGCGCCCTGGATGCCACCCTGCAGGCTCGCGTTGAAACGGCTATTCGCCGATCGATTCGGGCCGCATGAGAGGCGCGCGATGCTGAGGCACACAAAAAAACGGCGGAGCATGCTGTATATCCCGGGCAACAATGCGGCCATGATCCAGCAAGGCGGCGTGTTTGGGGCGGATTGCGTCCTGCTGGATCTTGAGGATTCCATTTCTCTCGCAGAAAAAGACGCAGCGAGGATTTTACTGAAACATGCCATCCCGGCCGTGGACTTTTACGGTGCGGAAGTTGTTGTGCGAATCAATCATCAGGACACTCCCTTCGGATACGAGGATCTGCAGGAGATTGTGCCGATTCAGCCCGACGGGTTGCGGCTGCCAAAAATCGAATCGGCGGCTGAAGTCCTGCACGTCATCCGGCTGATCGAAAAAATTGAGGACGAGCATCATCTGCCTCACGACAGGCTGACTGTTGAAGCCATGATTGAAACCGCCGTCGGGGTGGAAAATGCCCTGGAAATTGCGCATTCCTCTCCCCGGGTCACCGCCGTTGCCATCGGCGGCCAGGATCTGGCAGCAGACATGGGCATTACTCTGGAACACGGCATCGGCAGCCTCGAATACGCCAGTCAGCGGATCGTCATGGCGGCGAAGGCGGCGCATATCGATGTGATGGACACGGTATTTGTGGATATTGACGACGAGGATGGTCTGCGCGCATCCGCCCGGCGTGCCAGACATCTCGGCTTTACCGGAAAAGCCGCCATCAATCCTCGTCAGATCGATATCATCAATGAGGTATTTTCGCCCAACGAGAGCGAAATTGCGGATGCCATCGACATTGTCTCGGCCTATAAACGACATAACGCCGCGGGCGTAGGGGTATTCGCGCTCCAGGGGAAAATGGTGGATGCGCCGGTGGTTGCGCGGGCAATGCGTATCCTGAACCTGGCGGACATCGACGCGGATACTCTGTGAGGTGAGGCAGCCGTGAAAACAAGCATTGGAACGGAAGTTCCGGAGTTCATAGAAAAAAAGAAAGGCCGTGGAAAACTGAAGCCTTTCGAGGGAGCATGGACGAGGCTCCGGAAGGGGTGGATGGATGAACCGACTGTTTCGCTGCCGACGAAAGCCAAGATGCCCCATGCCAGCAAAATGGAGAAGGATTTAAGGACCGCCATCGAGAAAGCCAATCCTCGCGACGGAATGACCGTTTCCTTTCACCATCATCTGCGCAACGGCGACGCGCTCGTCAACCGGACGATGGACATCCTGGCTGAACTGGGCATCCAAAATATCACCCTGGCTGCCTCCTCGCTGTCGGCCGTCCATGCGCATCTGATACCTTATCTGGAAAACGGAACCATCACCGAGATATGGACCTCCGGCATGCGCGGCGAACTGGGCAAGGCGGTTTCCGCCGGTAAGCTCGCCTACCGTGCCGTGATTCACTCCCACGGCGGACGCGCCCGCGCGATTCACACCGGCGAATTGAGCATCGATCTGGCGGTTCTGGCCGCCTCGGCCGCCGACGAGGAGGGGAATGCGACCGGATGCTGCGGCCCGTCGGCATTCGGCTCGATGGGTTACGCCATCATGGATGCCCGGTATGCCAAACAGGTGATCGTGGTAACGGACCATATCGTTCCCTATCCCTGCATTCCCATTTCCATTGAACAGACGGATGTTGACTATGTCGTGAAGGTCGATCAACTGGGAGACGTGGGCGAAATCGCATCGGGAACGACGCGCATCACGAAAGCGCCTCTGGATTTGCGCATAGCCCGCCTGGCTGCCCAAGTCATCGAGCATTCCGAATTCATGACAAACGGCTTTTCCTTCCAGGTCGGCGCGGGAGGAGCTTCGCTGGCGACCGCGAAGTATGTCCATGAAATCATGAAAAAGCACGGCATCAAAGGCAGCTTTCTTCTGGGCGGCGTAACCTCCTACGTGGTCGAGCTTATGCAGCATGGATTGTTTCAGAGCGTTTTCGACGTCCAGTCCTTTGATGCGGCTGTCAGTTCATCCTTGTTCAGCGATCGCAATCACATCGAGATATCGTCGGATATGTACGCGAATCCTTTCAACTGCGGAAGCATGGTCAACAAATTGGATATCGTGGTGTTGGGAGCGCTGGAAGTTGATGTGAATTTTAATGTGAATGTTATCACGTCCTCGGAGGGAACCATCATGGGCGCTTCAGGCGGGCATTGCGATACGGCCGCCGGCACGAAGCTGGCTGTCGTTGTGTGCCCGTCGTTCCGCAGCCGGATTCCCACCATCAAGCGCAAGGTTCAGCACGTCGTCACACCGGGGGAATCGGTAGATGTAGTCGTGACGGAACGCGGCATCTGTGTCAATCCCATTCACCCTCATCTCGAAGATCGCCTGAGAACAGCCGGGCTGCCCATCCGAAGGATCCAGGATCTTCACGATGAGGTGGACGCCATTGTGGGGGTGCCGGATGCTGTCAGCTACAACGACCGCATCGTGGCTGTCATAGAGTACCGTGACGGAACAACCATCGACGTAATACATGAAATCAAGCACTAGCAAAACAGCCTTAAGCCATTGCCTTGGGACCTGCAAAGTGAACCTGCATTCCGGGATTGGCCGCAGCAGCAGGAATTCTGTGATGAAGATGGGTTAAGGGGTTGCGTGTTCATAAAATCTGGTGAGGCATGCTCCCAAAGGCAGGAATGTCCTGAAGTGGCCTCTCTATCATAGCGCCCGCCCGGATCCGCCATGAACGTTGATGAAATACGAAACAATATCCTGATCGCGCGGGAGAAACGAGCACTCATGAGGAAGCAGTGCTCCCGATCCATACGCAATTCGCTCAGCCTTTCCCTCAACATACCGGGATATCCGAAAAGCATGCCGCTGATTTCCGCGTTTTTCGACGATGTTCTTTCGGAATGCATCGGTTTTCTGCAAGCTCACGGAATCGCGATAGATAGAGCCCATGAAATAAAGCATGTCGACGAAGCCGGAAATTTCTATCTCGCACCGTTGCCGAACGGGCTCCGGCTCGCCGACATAAAAGCCTTAGCCGAAGCCTTCGAAGAGTCGCATCCCTTAGGGCGGATTATTGACATCGACCTTGCAGATCCGCAATGCCAGCCGCTCTCCTCAGGCAAGCTGAAGCGGTGCCTGTTGTGCGAACAACCGGCTATCGTCTGTATGCGGGAAGCAACGCACAGCTATGAAGAATTGCGGGACAGCCTTGTTCGCAGTATTCGTGGCTATCTGGCAGAGAAGGATAAGAGTCAGACCTGCAAGCAGCTCGCCGCGCTTGCCTTGAAAGCAATTCTGTACGAGATCTCCGTATCGCCGAAGCCGGGTCTAGTCGGGCGCTTCGAGACCGGTTCGCACTGCGACATGAACTATTTTACTTTCCTCTCCTCCACATCGGTCCTCGCCGGGTATTTTGAAGAACTGGTGCTGGCAGGCTACGCGTATCCAAGGGACGATCTCCGCGAGGCTCTGCCGCTGGTCCGCACGGTCGGATTGAAAATGGAAGCTTCCATGTTTTCCGCTACTAATGGCGTAAACACCCAGAAGGGGCTCATCTTTCTGATCGGGCTCGCTCTGTTTTCTTCCGGCTTTGTAATCGCCCGCGATCGCAGATTTGATGGGGCGCGCTGCCGGAAGGTGATCGCCGCAGTCTGCGCAAATCTCGTGCAGAACGAATTGGCAACGGCGACAGGCGATGGCCAGACGCATGGACGGACCTGTTTCCAGCGATACGGATTGGAGGGTGCGGGAATCCGCAGAGAAGCGGAAACCGGAATGCAGTCGGTGTTTGAACACGGGCTGCCGGAATTGAAATCTGCCCTTGCGAACGGTGCGGAGTCCAGTACAGCGCAGATAAACAAGGGCCTGATCAGGACGCTGCTGCGGCTTATGACCGTGGCAAACGATACAAACATCCTCTATCGCAAGGATATTGAGACGCTGAAAACAGTCCAGCGCATGGCGCAATGTGTCCTTGATGCCAGGGATGGAAAAGATGAAGCGGAGAGGTATGCGCGGCTGCTGACCTATTGCCGGCAGGAATACATTTCTCCGGGAGGATCTGCGGACCTGCTTGCCGTAACGCTTTTTATATATTTTGTCGAGCGCGCTTTTTCATCTCCTTCGGAGCCGGTACAAACGGATTAGATAGAATGCCCGCCTTCCAGGAAAAGATTCTGAACCTCCGCAATCCGTATGCGCTGAAGCAGATCCATGCATTCTTGACGCCTCTCGGGTTTCATTTCGACCCGCGGACGGTCGATTACACGATGGTCCTTCACGATGCGAAGGGCAGGATTGCCGGCACCGGATCCTGCCAGGGGCAGGTAATAAAATATGTCGTAGTAGCGCCCGCGCATCGCGCGACCAATGCGTTCTCTACGATTGTGACCCATCTCATCCGTATCCTGATCAAAAAGCATCCGCAGATTTTTGCTTTCACGCGGCCAGGCAATGCCGACAAGTTCGAGCGGCTCGGCTTCAATAAGGTGGCCACCGCTGAACCTCTCTATACGCTATTGGAGTTTGGCTATCGATCGATCCAGGACTATCAGGATTACCTTTTCTCACAAAAAGTAAGCCGAGCCACGCACCCAATTTCCGCCATTGTGGTGAACTGCAATCCCTTCTCCAATGGGCACAAATACCTGATTGAGACCGCCGCCTCGCAAAGTACGGTAGTTTACCTCTTTGTCGTCGAGGAAGACCGGTCTGTGTTTCCATTTA
>Ga0208980_10000435_pt1 | contig 23314 bp, 18 predicted proteins | sample WetSurMetagenome_3_FD_187993 | JGI IMG/M metagenome (GOLD analysis project Ga0208980, IMG submission 187993) | Wetland microbial communities from Twitchell Island in the Sacramento Delta, sample from surface sediment Aug2011 Site A1 Bulk (version 2) | ecosystem: Environmental > Aquatic > Marine... | reverse complement strand
TCAAACATATCCTCGCGGTCGCTGTAATAAAATCTGACCAGGTCTGTTTTTGCACTGTTGCTGTACAGATAATTCTGCATTGAAGTGAAATTATGCTCATCAGCTGCGTCCTTTCCATGTTTATATTCTTCCCACAGAACCTCGCTGAAGTCAGCAAAGGACTCATTAATAGTAAGATTGCTCCAGCTTTCGGTTGTAACGTAGTCCCCGAACCACATGTGAAAAAGTTCATGGCTGATTACATCTTCCCAGCTATTTCCGTCAACAAGCTGTCTTGCATCCTGTTGCGCAGATTCACCATGAACAGTGGCTGTTGTATTTTCCATGGCACCACTTACATAGTCTCTTACAACAACCTGGGAATATTTTTGCCATGGAAAATCCACTCCGGTTAATTTTGAGTAGAAACCGATCATTTCAGGTGTAAGACCAAAGATCTTTCTTGCAACCGGTGCATATTCTTTTTCAACATAATAACTGACCTCTTTGCCTTTATACTTATCCTTAATGATTGAATATTCTCCTATTGCCATCATCATAAGATAGGGGGCATGAGGCAGATCCATCTTCCAGGTGTCGGTGCGGGTACCATCTTTCTTTTTTTTCTGCTTTATCAGCAATCCATTTGAAAGTGTCTGGTATTTGTCGGGAACAGTAATGCTGATCTCATCTGTTGTTTTTTGATTTGGCTTGTCGATTGTCGGAACCCAAACTGAATTGGATTCAGTCTCACCCTGGGTCCATATCTGGGTAGGCTTATTTTTGTCCTTTCCAAGAGGATTGATGAAATAAAGGCCTTTTGCACTTGAAATAGCCGCACTGCCCTTTGCTTTATAATCATTTGGTTTGGCAACATAATCAATAAAGATTGTATATTTTTCTCCTCCCTTGTAAGTTTTATCGAGGGTGATATAAAGATTTAAGGAGTCATACCGGTATTTCAGAGGGATGTGCTTGTCCCCTCTAACAATTGATAACTCATTGACATTCATGTTTTTTGCATCAAGAGTCAATGAGTCTGTCGGATAGAAATGCGGATAAAGAGTGATCCATGCTTTCCCATACATCCATGACTTTGAAAAATCGAAACTGACTTCAAGTTTTGTATGGACCAGGTCATTAATTTTTGCCGGAGTGCTCCGGTACAGCGTTTTCCAGGTTTCAGACTTAATATCCTGAGGATTTTGTGAAAAGCATGTAAATGAAAAGAGCAGAATCACTGTAGCGAGGATCAGTTTCATGATTTTAGTTATTAAACAATATGCGGCTGCAAAAGTATATCAAAATACTAAATAAATACAAGAAGGGGAAAAAGATAGTGAGACTTTGAGACTGAGGTGATGAGGAGAAGCAATGAAGATGTGAAGAAGCCAATTTCTAAATTTGGGAAAGATCTGATTTAAGACAAATATCTTTTCTCCAGACCACAGAATGGCAGGTTTGCTAAATAGATAAGCACTATTTGATAATACAATGGTAACTAAACCTGGAAGATTGCAATGGGAAAAGTATCACTCCCTGTTTAAATCCTGAATTCTCCTGTATTAATCCAGTTACTTTTCACTAGCGACCACCAATCAACCGCAAGACCAGTCATCACATAATCATATGGCAGCCAGCCATAGCCACTGCTACCCCACCCTGTACCCCATGAATTTCTGATCAGTAAGGCTCCGGTAGTCTGAACAGCTCCGGAAGCGGAGTTTGTAATTTTCATATTGTCATCATAACCTGCTGCAACAACTGCATGACCACCGACAATTTTCTCACCAGCTGTCGGATAGGGTATCTTGCCCGTATTTGCAGCCTGCACATAGGAAGAATATACTGTAAATCCGAACATAGAGGGCAGACCAGCTGCAAGATTTGTTTTAATGCTATTCAGAAGATCCGGTTTAGTTGTTCCGGGAGGATCAAGACGGTAATAATTTATTGCCTTATAGTTTTGAGCATAGGCATAACAAAATGGTGAAGGCTCCTTATCAAAATCTGCAATGACATAAGGCCAGTATTCCTCGGGAGGAATGCCAAAAAGTACCATGGCGCCCATTGTTGTCCGGAGGAATGCCCCTGAATCTCCTGTCCATTTCGACATATTTCGTGTTGCCTTGTAAAGGAAAAGCCTTGATGCGTCGATATGTTTTCCGAATGCCCTTTTCTCAAAATACTCTACTATACCAACCCCTGCATTTGCTGTGCATGAACCAAGCGAACCCTGGTTTTCGACCGGAGAAAACCATTGAGTTAAATCTACGGCATCTGGCAAGTTCGGTTTCTTTGGTTTTTTTACATTCTTTGAACTCCTTGTCTTCTTTTCATCCTCTACAACTCCTACCTTAGTAAGCATTGCATTAATTGACTCAGTTTCTCCGAGAGCCTTCATTTTCTCAGATACCTCGGTTGTTTCAGCTGTGCAATCCCTGAAATCAGGATAATCAGGAAGCCAGCCCATTCCTAATTTTTCATTCATTTCATCCATAATTTTCTATCTTTTTCATTAATAATTTATCATGCAATTAATTTCTAAGGGAATGTATTCTGTCATCAACAAAATCCTTATAATTTTTTTCATTTTAAATCATTATTTTTCACCTCCTTTCTGATTGTTAAATATCAATTCACCATTAATTGAATTTTAAACCGTCACTATAAAATTTAACAAGGATGATTAAGATTATAATTGTTTAATATTCAAATAATTCAATCTATAATAAAATATTTCAATTAGAGGCTCCATCCTTTACGATATTCATAATGCAGGAATTTATTTGCTTCCGGCATATTAGGAATTGTGAGTTTTTCAGGATCAAAAGTAAGTACCTGTCCGCTAAGTTTTTCTCTCAGCTCTTTCCTCAGAGTTATGTTTCCGAGAAGCACTGTTTCAGTAAGAGGTCCGGCCCAGTCAAAGTTTGAACCTGCTGGTTTTCCCCCTTTACTTGCAAGTATCCATTCCATTTCATGTCCGGGTGACGATGGAATATATGGAACAGGAACTTTATATGATTCACGGAGGGATTTAGGAACTATCTTGTCATCAAGTATTTTTCCTTTATCACCTACGAAGAGAGTTCCTCCGGGACCCATCTTCATACCCTCTTCCAGTTCCTTGATTAGAGGAGGCCTCAGACCACCGTCATACCAGGTCAGAGTTACAGGAGGCATGTTTTCACGCGCAGCAAACTCGTAACGGACGATTGATCCCAAAGGGTATGTTTCCTCATTTACCAGAGTCGATACTCCCTGGAAGCTGACCGGATATTTAAGTTTTAACGCACGGAAAACCGGATCGAGAGAGTGGCATCCTATATCACCCAGAGCGCCTGTGCCAAAGTCCCACCATCCGCGCCAGTTGAAAGGATGATATGAAGGATGATAAGGACGCATTGGAGCGGGTCCTATAAAAAGATCCCAGTCGAGAGTTGCAGGTACCGGAGGAGTCTCCGCCGGACGTCTGACACCCTGGGGCCAGTATGTATCAGACAGACCTCTGTTAGGCCTGTCGGTCCAAACATGTACTTCCCTTATAGGGCCAATAGCACCATCCCAAATCATTTCACGTAACCTTCGTGGTGCATCTGCAGCCTGACCGCCATTACCCATCTGTGTGGCAACCTTGTATTGTTGTGCAGCCTGAGCAAGAACCCTTGCCTCATGAACAGTATGAGTCAGAGGTTTTTCGGTATACACATGTTTGCCACGTTTAATCGCCTCAAGGCTTATTATTGCATGTGTGTGGTCTGGCGTGGCTATGATAACTGCATCTATATCTTTATCTTTATCAAGCATCTGCCGGTAATCCTTATGCTTTCTTGCAGCCGGGTATGCATTGAATACATTCTGCACCTGTTCACTCCAGTCGACATCACAGAGTGAAACTATATTCTCAGTTTTGGCTACAACAGCCAGAACATTTTTCCCCCTGCCGCCGATTCCTATTCCGGCAACATTTAATTTATCACTGGGAGCGGTATACCCTAATCCCGAAACAACATGTCGGGGAACAATTGTAAGACCTGCCAGGGCAGTAGCGGAAGTGCCGATGAATCCCCTGCGGCTTAATCGACTTAACGGTTTGTCATGCATAATAATCAGATATTTAAGATTAAGTTTAATGTATAAGAATTGCCTTTTTATATATCAAATTTCGTTAAAAAAATTAACAACAGGCTAAAATCAGGGATTTTTCTCATAGTATGGGGCTACAGGATGATATGGTGATGGGGTGATGGGGTGATTGAGCGAAGTTGGGGAAAATTTTACTAAATTTGGAGAAGCCTAATACCTGAAGGATAATTATTTGTATATTAATAATATATAATTCAGAATCAAATAAATTAGCCTTCTTGTGCGCGGGTTTATGATCTAAGAAGATTTGATAACATATAATAATTCTGTGTTATGTCATTAAAAAGTATTAATCCATTTACAAACAAGCTTATTGAAGAATTTCAGGAGTTTTCAGAAGCCAGAGTTGAGGAAACACTTTTACTCTCTGCTGATGCATTTGAAAAATGGAGTAGAACAGATTTCAAATACAGGAAATCACTTATGAATAAGGCTGCTGATTTGCTGATAAAAAATGTCATGGAGTATGCTAAAACTATCACAATGGAGATGGGGAAGCCGATAAGCGAATCAAAAGCAGAGGTTGAAAAGTGTGCATGGGTATGTGATTACTATGCTAAAAACTGCGAAGATTTTCTGAAAGACGAATCCGTTGATACTGATGCATATCTGAGCTATATAAGATATGAACCTCTTGGGACAGTATTAGGAATAATGCCATGGAATTTTCCATTCTGGCAGGTATTCCGGTTTGCCGTTCCCACAATTATGGCAGGGAACACAGTCCTGCTAAAACATGCTTCAAATGTTCAGATGTGTGCACAACATATTGAGAATATCTTTGGACAATCAGGTTTTCCGCCATCTGTATTTAGTAATCTTACCCTGGGATCGGACAAAGTGCGCAATATTATTGAACATAATGCTGTAAAGGCAGTTTCGCTGACCGGGAGTGAAATTGCCGGACAAAATGTAGCTGAAACTGCCGGCAGGAATATAAAAAAGTGCTTACTTGAGTTAGGCGGTAACAATGCATTTATTGTACTTGAAGATGCAGATCTGGAAAAAGCAGCAGAAACAGGAATAAAGGCCCGTATGATGAATGCAGGGCAGAGCTGCATTGCAGCAAAACGTTTCATTATTCATACAAATGTAAAAGATAAGTTTATTGAGTTGTTTCTTGAAAAACTAAATGCCTTAAAACAGGGCGATCCAGAACAAGAGGGGATTAACATTGGCCCACTGGCAACAATTCAGCAGGCTGAAACAGTTGAAAATCAGGTAAAAACATCAGTTGAGATGGGAGCCAGGATAATTGCCGGAGGTAAGCGAATGGATGCGTTTTATACTCCAACCCTGGTTGCTGATGTCAGACCGGGTATGCCTCTGTTTGATGAAGAAGTATTTGGTCCTGTCGCTCCGATTATAATTGCCAGGGATACTGCTGATGCCGTTTCGCTCGCCAACCTGACAAAATTTGGTCTGGGAGTATCCCTTTTCACAAACGATCTTGAGAAAGCACAGAAAATGGTCAGTGATTTTAATGATGGTGCAGTTTTTATCAATGACCTGGTCAAATCTGATCCACGTTTGCCTTTCGGTGGAACAGGCCGATCAGGATTTGGAAGAGAACTGGCTATTCATGGAATAAGGGAGTTTGTAAACATAAAAACTGTTTACGTCAGGAAATTTTAATTATATGATGCGAATTATCTATTCAGGATATCCTACAGACTGAGCAAACAGCACTTTCTGTGTTGGTTTAAGTTTGAATTCCTTTACAGTATTCTCTTTATCACAATTATGAAACCAGGCTGCCAGTCCAAAGGATGCTGCACACAGGTAAATATTCTGGGCTATAAAACCTGTATCGGTATAATAATATGATTTTTGTACCTCCGGGTCTCCGATGGAACGGTCAGGCTGTGAGGGGCCAAGGTCGTAGCGACTGAGATCAGCTATAAAAAAGATATTCAAGGGTGCTGTGGCAGCACCTCTTCGGCCCGACCTGGCACGAAAGTCGCCTTCCGCAACTGGCACCAGCTGGTGACCTGAAGCATCGTAGATAAAGACTCCCTGCTTTAAAGCAACATAAAGGTCAATCTCCTGAGAGTTGGATGCTGAAGGAGCTGTTCTCCCCTTCTTACCCATTATGACACTATCACGGTTCACTCCAAAACCGGCCCACAGAAGGTTGGATAATACCTGCATCGGCAGATCTTTGGAGCTTATGGTACGTGTGGTTTTTCTCTCGAGCAATGAAGCTAAAACAGATTTACCTCCGTCTTTTTCAGGATTTGGAAGAACAATGGACTGTAATTCCTGCCCAAACGAAACAGACCTTGAAAAAGCAGGGGATGAAGCTGCAAGAACAGCCACAGGCGGAACTGACATTAAAAATTTTCTGCGGTTCATTTCAATTTTATTTAGTGGTTTAATTTCTATCAATTACCTTACTTTCAACAACATCAGCATGGCAAAATAAAAGTGAAAAATTATTATTAAGATATGAATACAAATCAAAATTAAGAATCCTGGAATTAATTGACATCCCTTTCTTAAAGTTTTTTTGGTTCTAAATCAGTATAATTTATTAAATGCCAAATCAGAAAACTCAGACTATCGTCTAATTAACAACAGGGAAGTAGAACAAGAAATGTTTGGAGAAAACTGCGATCCGGGGCAGGAAGATTTTAAAAATAATAGTCTATCTTTAAGAGTGTTTTTATGAGCATATTATCAATTTATTGTGATCAACCTGAATGTATGCGATTAAAACTTTATTGAATCAGTACCTCAGATTCATCATTACTGTATTCGGAATTGCCCTGTGTGTAATTCTTATGCTGTTCATTCTTTCAGTCTATAAAGGTTCAGCTGATGGCGCGGTACAATATATACGTTCAAGTGATACGGATATATGGGTTTTACAAAATAATGCAACGAATATCCTTAGGAATACCTCCCTGCTGTCATCCAACTATGGTAAAACTCTTACCGGTATTGAAGGTATAAGATCAGCATCTCCTGTTCTTTTCATGCTGGCCTCTGTAAAGACCAGGGAACATCCTGCTTCAATTTATCTTGCCGGATATGACATTCAATCAGAAAAAGGAGGACCGCCTTCAATTACAGAGGGAAGAAATATTTCAAATGACAACGAGATAGTGCTTGACCATTCTTTTGCAGCCAAATATAAGATCAGAACCGGCGATCAGGTATTTATTAAAAATGATACTCTCATTGTAGCCGGACTGAGCTCAGGGACAAATATGTTTGTTCTGCAATATGCGTTTATAACCCTCGGCAAAGCTAAAGAACTGTTCGGATTTTCAGGATTCGTATCTGCTTATTTGATAAACACATATCCTGGAATTGAAAATGAAGAAGTAATTAACAGCATTAAGGAAAAGATCCCGAACAGTGCTGTTTTTGATAACAGTTCTTTTCTTGAAAATAATAATTATGAAGTGAAATCCGGCATCCTGCCCTTGTTATTCATAGTTGCATTGATCGGGGGTATAGTACTTACAGCAATCCTGAGCCTGATTCTGACTGTATACGTACTTGAACAGAGGAAGGATTACGCGATAATGAAGGCTCTTGGTGCATCTGCAGGTTTCATTCCCGGAATGATCGTAAAGCAATCGCTGATACTCGCCGGATGCGGGATGATTATGGCTCTTGTTCTGTTTTTTCCGCTATGTAATCTTGTGGAAAAGATATCTCCTGAAATTTCTGCCGTTTCGTCCTTTCGCCAGGTTGTTTTGGTTATTATGGGTCTGGCAGTAATAAGTCTAATCAGTTCCCTTATTCCGGGACTGAAGCTTCGAAATATTTACCCGCTTGAAGTTTTTCAATAGCATCAGAAGTTATGAATGGCTCACTGGCTCAAATGTATTCAGTATCAAAAACATTCAACCGTTCAGGCACGAAGACTGACGCTTTGCACAATGTCTCATTTCAGGCGAATGCCGGCGAACTGACACTTCTTTTGGGACCGAGCGGAAGCGGAAAAACAACATTTCTGACTCTTCTTGCAGGCCTCCAGAAACCAACGGAGGGTACCATTACTATTTTTGGTAAAAATGTAAAAGATTATTCTTCCAGAGAGCTTCAGATACTAAGGTCCCGGCATATAGGCTTCATTTTTCAGACTTTTTATCTGCTCGATTCACTTACATCACTCGAAAATGTTATGCTGGTTATGAAATTTGCAGGTATAAGTAAAAATGAATCCAGAGTGCGCGCTGAGGAATTTCTGGACCGATTTGGGGTAAAACATCTCGGGAATGCATATCCAAAAACGCTCAGCCAGGGTGAAAAACAACGGGTAGCAGTAGCAAGGGCTCTGGCCAACGGAGCAGAGCTTATCCTGGCCGACGAACCAACAGGCAGCCTTGCAACTCAACAGGGTATGACAATAGTTCATTTTTTGAAAGAAGCAGCAAAGACAGAAAACAGATGTGTCATTATTGCCAGCCATGATGAAAGGATCAAAACTTTTGCAGACCGTGTGTTGCACCTGTCTGATGGTGAGATTATCTGAAAGTATAAAGATGGTTGTTACTGAGATTAGAACCAGGCAACAATATCTATCCCTGCTTTTAAATGCTGACGTTCACCCACATTGAGCCTTACTGGAAGGTAAGTATCAGGAATAAAAAGATCTACCTGTGATCCCATTCTGATCAGCCCGAATACCTCCCCCCTGGCAATATTTTCCCTGTCTTTATAAGTGACAATTTTTTTAATGTACTTATCGGCTATCTGGGTAACGTATATTTTAAGTTTGGGATTTGAAATAACATATGAGGCCCTCTCATTATGCACCAGGTAAGAACAATCATTATAAGGCTGCTCATTTCTGAAAAACAGGTTCTGCAGGGCAGGGAACATATTTAGATTCTTTCTAAGAGATGAAGAAAATTCATGACTGCATTTCTCAATGAAACCTTCAACAGGAGCTCTGTTAAAGTGAACATCGAGAGGGCTCATTACAATTCCGATGAGCCAGCCCGATTTCATATGATGATCTGATTGTCTTAGTAACATAAGCTCACTCAGAAAGATTCTTTTTTCATTTTTTACCGAAAAAACCTCTGAGTCATGACCCTCTATATATCTGACATACAGAACATAACCATCTGCAGGAGATAAAATTGCATTTTCGGGAGCTGAACTTTGCCTTGGAGGATTGCGAAAAAAAAATATAAATCTCCATAGAATGAAGAGAATTAATAAAGTCAGCACTGATAGGTAAAAGACATTCATTTCCCGGCAATTCTCTTAATAAATCTATCAATATATTTAAAGTATCCGGCCCTGGTTCTTTTATCGATCCACCATAACGGTCTAAGCAAAAAAAGAGCCAATGGCCAGTAAATGATCAGCTGAATGAAGAATAAAAGATCAGTCAGGATGTTTTTGATTTTTTTCATAAACAGGCAACATCGATATATGGCAGGTATTTATTTATACCTTCATCTTCAATAAGTTCGGGGGTTGTTCCAAAAAGGATAATATTTGAGATAACAGATTGCTGAAAAAATCCACCGGCAGCCTTCAATAAAGGGTCATCAATAGAACTGCCCCATATCATTGTGTGATAGCCTTTCTTTCGATAGTCATTATATATCATTTTTAGCAATGCTTTCATAATATTCGGATCCCGTCCTTTAACTGCATAATCGGTAATGGTTATATCCCTGAAAGAATCTCCAGTTGCCGGTAAAGAAGGTAATCTGTAAAGTCCTTCCAGTATCCAATGACCGATTCTGGCGGGCAGGAATTTCTTCCCATATCTGATTACACGGTTCTGCTTGAAGGAATTACAGTCCCAGGCTGCACAAACGCCACACACATCCTTAAACTTATTAACCGCAAGGTAATAGTTGTCAATTGTAAAGCCAGGACGTTTCGATATCAGACTTTGAAAGGTTTTTTCAGAATAACACATTCCGAAGAGCCGGTTTTTATGTTCCTCATTCAACAATTTAACAATCGTCGGGATATCTTCAGCAGTGGCATGGCGGATCTCATACAAAGAATCCTCTTTAACCGGCCAGGCGAGCACTATTGATTTTACTTCAAGTTTGTTGATGAACCTTGCCCATGGCATATAGGGAAACCTTGGATGCCTCCTGCCAATGAGTCTTAAAGCTTCATTATTTCCTTCCATGATTATACCATAACCCAGCCGTGTATTATTGTATGTTTCCCTGTAAAAATAGTCACTGATCCTGTAACTGAACCCTTTCGCCCTTGATTCTGGTTTTATATAAAGATCAGTAAAATGGAAAACTGATTCCGGTTTTCCGTTAATCATTGCCTGATGATATCCGTTCATGGCAAAACCTTCCAGAGTGTTTTCTCTGAAAAATCCAAGATAATTAAACTGCTCATATTTAATCTCAGGCAATATGAAAATATCAGGTTGTCTGTCGAAACAGAGTGTAATAGCATCTGTAGTTATTGGTGCTGAACGAAGTATATCAAGCATTTGCCCGTTAAACGACTTATCCAGGTAACTTATCCTATACATGATTGTTTTCTTTCCTTATTAAAGGTACAACAGAATAAAAAGGGTATCTGTCAGAAAACTCCAGGCTTCTTCCCAAAGGATAGTCAGCCACAAGAGTAGTCAAATCATTCGGGACTGAATGGTTAAGGTGAATATACCGCATAACTGCCCTGGCTCCGGGATCTGTTTTGTCAGTGATAAGCCGGAATAACTCATTCATTTTTTCAACTGACTGCCAGTCACCTATATTAGAAATATGAATCTTGTTGAATTTCCCTGCCTCAGCAGCCTCAAGGACTTCCTCAATTTTACATATTTTATATTCAATATTTGATACATTCCGGACAAACCTTTCATGACATGCAGGCTTTAGGAATTCCGGGAGAGCTTCCGGAAACAAAATTCTGTTAAAAAAGGTGTATTGAAGGTAATAATTTTCCCTGGAAAGAGTATTGCAACAGAAATTACGAAACCGGTTGAAAAAGAATTCTCCTATATTCCTGGCACCGCTGTGTGTAAGTCCCGCAGGATCAATTCCCCGGTTCTTGTATATCCATGGATGAAAGGCAATCCTGAATATGCCTTTTACCAGCATTCCGTTAATTCTGCTATCGAAGATCTTTTTCTGATCCTCAATCGAATTACATTCAAAAAGACGATACAGGTTTTTCTTCCCAACAAGTAACTGACCAGCTCCTGCTACCTTACGGATATACTTTTCAAACCTGGCTGAATTTATTACTCCGCTTTTTACAGCATCAATATTACTTTTCCAGAATTCCCTGTCCTCTATTGGCAGATTATTTATAATGCCTGTCCTGAATATTCTTTCCCTTTCATTCTCTTGCATATTCATATACCCTAAAAATGAAGCGGCTGTTGTTGCTTCAAAATTCAGTGCAGTCATCTGTTTAATCCTGCATAATCTAATCTGATTTACAGAGATATCGGCAGCAGTAATTTTTACGTCTGCCATTGCTGCAATATTCAGGGGGATCTCTCCGGCACTGGCAATACATATAAGAGAATCGCCTTCTCTAAGTTTAAGTGCTTTGAATTCGGTAATGGCATCCTCCTGTGAAATGCCATAATTAAAAAGAGAATCCATACTCTAAGTCCTGAGTGTTTCGAAACCTGGCAAGTTGTATGAACTATTTTATCATATAAAAATAATTAAAAGAAATGACTCAGACTTCTGTTTTATTATTTAACTCAGGTAGCCACTTATAAACAACGAAAAGAATAACGAATAAGGACTGTCTGCAGCAAAGCCTCAGGTCGGGTTGACAATTTTTTGCTTAAGAAAATGGCTTAATCCAATATAGTATTGATAATCTGAACTATATGTCTTAAGATTCATTTATCTTAAATTGTAAATCAGCACTTGTTGTTTAATATTTTAAGAAACTTCTGCTGCAGATAAGGTTGTTTATTATCATTCCTCCATAGTACTAAGATCTCCCTCGGGCAATCCGAGTGCCCTGGCTTTTAAAACCCGCCGCATTATCTTGCCGCTTCTTGTTTTAGGCAGGATATCAGCAAATGTGATTTCCTCGGGACGGGCAATAGGTCCCAGATGTTCGATCATATATGCGGTAAGTTCGTGTTCAAGTTCTTTTCCGGGTTTAAATCCTGTTCGCAACACAGCTGTAATATAAATTCCGTTCCCTTTCAGTGCGTGAGGCAAACCGATTGCAGCAGATTCAGCTATGGCAGGATGTCTGGCCATAACACTTTCAATCTCAGCACTGCCTAAACGATAACCGCTTACCTTGATTACATCGTCAGTACGACCAATGATCCAGAAATAACCATCTTTGTCCCTTTTAGCGGCGTCTCCGGTAAGATACCAGCCAAATTTCTGGTATTTCTTCCAATAAGTGTCGATGAATCTCTGGGGATCGCGATATACACCGGCAGTCATTCCGGGCCAGGGTGTCTTAATAACAAGGTTACCCTCCTCCCCGTCTTTCACCTCATTTCCCTGTTCATCAACAATACCAATTACATTACCGAAGAAGGGTTTTGTTGCAGAACCTGGTTTCAGAGGTGTAATGGGTAATGGCGTTAACATGAACCCTCCTGTTTCAGTCTGCCACCAGGTATCAATAATCGGGCAATTCTCGTTGCCAATCACTTTATAGTACCAACGCCATGCTTCAGGATTTATTGGTTCACCAACCGACCCTAAAAGTCTCAGGGAACTGATATTGTTCCTGTTTGGCCATGAATCGCCGAACCTCATTAATCCTCTGATAGCCGTTGGGGATGTATACAGAATATTCACTCCGTATCTGTCAATCATTTTCCACCATCTGTCGGGGTAGGGATGGTTGGGAGCGCCCTCATAAAGCACTATTGAAGCCCCATTAATAAGCGGACCATAAACAATATAACTATGTCCTGTTATCCACCCGGGATCAGCTGCACACCAGAAACGATCCTCTGGTTTAATATCAAAAACCATACGATGAGTGGTAGCTGTATAAACACTGTATCCGCCGTGGGTATGTACCAGTGCCTTTGGCTTTCCTGTTGAACCCGAAGTGTAAAGAAGAAACAGCATATCTGATGAATCCATTGGTTCAGTATCGCATTTGGTGGATGCTATAGGTAAAGCTTTTAAATCATGATACCAGTAATCACGGTCATTCTCCATATATACTTCAACACCTGTACGTTTTACTGTTATGCAGATCTCCATGGTTGGAGATAATTCCATGGCTTTATTTACCACACTTTTCATTTCAACCACCTTGCCACGCCTGTATCCGCCATCGGCAGTAATAACTACCCGGCTGTTTGCATCATTGATCCGGTCGGCCAGAGATTCGTGACTGAATCCTCCATAAACGACACTATGGGCTGCACCTATCTTGGCACAGGCAAGCATGGCAAATATCTGTTCAGGGATCTGAGGCATATAGATGGTAACTACATCACCTTTTTTAACACCCATACTTTTCAGGATATTGGCAAACTGGCATACCTCGCGGTTTAAAGCATGATAAGAAAATGTACGGGAATCGCCAGGTTCACCTTCCCATATCAGAGCCAGCTTATTCCTGTTTGCAGTACCCTGATGCCTGTCGATAGCATTTAAAATTATGTTAGTCTTACCTCCTTCAAACCATTTAAAAAAAGGAGGATTACTTTTATCAAGCACCTTGTCCCATTTCTTGTACCATGAAAGATGACCAGCCTGTTCTTCCCAGAACTTTTCAGGATCTTCAACAGAATGGGCGTACAATTCGTCATATTCTTTAATGTTCGCATTGTCTCTTACCGATTGTGAAGGGTAATAAATCATTTCTCCGGAATTGGTTTCCATGTTATTGTTATTGTTATTTATTTGATAAAAATAATTTATTGATAGCAGAAAAATAACGGAATATATCGAATATTTAATTGATTATTAATTAATTAACAGATGTTCTTGTTCGGGTTTTTACCATATGGAATAAAGCTGGCCGATTATTAATACGACTCATTACTTACAACAAACAAATAAACAAGCTGGAGGTTCAGCAGAAATAAAAATTGAGGATCACCTTCCGAATAATCTTTTGAAAAATGGCTTTTTCTTCTGTTTGGATTTATTGACCTGATTATCAAAATTTATTTTATCCTTTTTAAAAAGGTCCCTGAGCTTATCGAAAGTATTCTTTTCTTTAAAATCAGGGCAATCAAGGACCCCTGCCAATTCAGGTGGTAATTTTTTAAAATCAACAATAAGCTCTTCCCTTAATACCGGATCTGACTGAACCTGTTTTAATGTCAAAGCTACAAGTGGCAATGCCAGTGCGCTTCCCGAACCATTAGATCCGGTATTGAAATGAACAGATGGAGAGGAGGCTCCTACCCTGCTTACAATTATCAGTTTCGGATTAACCGCAGCGAACCAGGCATCTGCATAATTCTGTGATGTTCCGGTTTTTCCGGCAAGGGGAAGTGTAACACCAAAGACAGTCTTCATTGAAGCTCCGGTTCCTTCCGTGACAGCTTTTTGCAATATGGCACTTATCAGCATACTTGTTCTTTCAGTGAGCACCCTTGGTTTAATTCCACTGAATTCATTTTGCCAAATCACTTTCCCATCAGCAGATTTGATTGATACGATGCTTTGCGGACTTACTTTAAAACCTCCGTTTGCAAATGATGAGTAAGCTGCAGCCACTTCCCTGATGCTTGCTTCGGCTGTTCCAAGTGCAACTGACGGATTGTTATTCAAAACAAATGAAAATCCCATTTTTTTCCAAAGGGAATCGAGTTTCAGAAAATCAACTTTTAAGTAAAGGTTGAATGTTGGGACATTCATCGATTGTGCCAATGCACCGGCAAGGGAATATCGTCCGCCATAGGAATGATCAAAATTCTCAGGACTCCAGTCTTCAAATCCTGAAAGTATAATGGAATCATTATCAAGATATTGACAAGGCTCCATCCCTTCCTCAAATGCCTCGGCATATAGAATGGGCTTAAATGTGGAAGCAAGCTGTCTCCTTGCCAATATCTGATCGTAGGGCTGGGTTTTAAAATTAATGCCACCGACCCAGGCTTTAACTGCCCCGGTTTCCGGATCAATAGCAAGCAATCCAGCCTGTAATAATTCTTCAGTCTCTTTCAGCTTGTACTGGTTGCTAAGTCTTTTCTGCATCTCCGGCAAATGATCACGAAAAGATCTGGTCGCATAGTTTTGAAGGGTTAGATTCAAAGTTGTAGTAATAAGCAATCCGTCTTCTTCAATATTCCATTTTTCACCTGTTTCAGATTGTATGTTCTTAAGTATCTGTTCAGTTTCATTTTTTACCTGGAACAGGAAATAATCAGCCGGTCCTTCAATTTCAAGATTAGTATAATTCTGTATCAAGGGGAGGTTACAGAGCGAATCCGTCTCGTCTTTATCGAGATATTTATATTTTTCCATCTGCTTTAATACCACATTCCTCCTAAGCTTTGCATTTTCCGGATGAAGCCGTGGATTGTAAAAATCATTTGCCCTCAGGATACCGATTAAAACTGCAGATTCTTCAGTGTTCAGTGATTCAACTTTTTTATTGAAATATCTTCCGGCTGCAGCTTCAATACCAAAAACGTTCTCTCCGAAAGAGACAGTATTAAGATAAAGAGTAAGTATCTCTTCCTTTGTCAATACCTTTTCAAGCCGGTGAGCCAGTATTGCCTCTTTTGTTTTTATTATCAGGATTGACAATGGACCGGAACTTTTCCTTCCAAACATGTTTTTTGCAAGTTGCTGTGTAATAGTACTCCCTCCACCGGAACGCCGGTCCTTCAATAAAACTGACTTTATTATGACCCTGAAAAGACTTCTTGAATCAATACCAGCATGCTGAAAGAAACGGGCATCTTCAGTAGCAACCAGAGCATTTATAAGAGTGGAAGGAAGCTGACCGTATGTAACATTTGTCCTGTTCTCCGAAAAGATCTTACCGATAAGTTCTCCTTTATCAGAAAATACGAGTGAAGCAGTTGCGTTTTTAAAACTTAATAACTCCTTTTTGCTCTGCAAGTGGCCAAAGGCACCAAATGCAATACTAAGGATATATATTACTAATATCCCTGTGATTACCAGTCCGGTTTTCAGAAGAATTATGCCAGTTTTTCTAAACATCCTCAGCTAATTTTCACCATTAAAACGAAATATATTCAGGAAAAGTACTTCATAAAATCAGGTTTTATTATAACATCAGGCGGTAAGTTTATTTATGTTAACTTATTGAAAACAAGAATCCTCCTTAAATTAAAGGAGGATCAGTATTAATAATGCAGTTAAAATTAAGGTTAAGGTTTAGGTTAAGCAAGACCGGCTTTCTTCATTATTAACGCCAGGTCGTATTCCTGTTTGCGGGCTTTACGGGAGAGCATTGCATTTGCTTCCTTATCGCCTGTAAACACTTCTTTTTTAGCATCCCATGTAAGTTTACGTCCGAGCTTCATACCTATCCATGCAACAGCACAAGCTTCAAGGCTTCGTGACGACTGATCGACAGGTGCTATAGGATCTTTTCTGCTTATGATGCTCTCAAGCCAGTTACGATAGTGGTCGGGGCTGGGCATCCATATTTTCCCTTCAGGGCCTACACGGGGATAAAGAATCTTGTCATTGCTCGCCCATAAAGGTCCTTTTTTACTGTCTGTCGTTGAAACAGGGTCACTTGCAGTCACTTTTTCACTGCCACGGGCACAGAAAACTGTTCCTTCAGTACCTTCAAAAAGAATCCCGTTTGTAAAGCTATTATCCAGGATGACTTTAATATTACCCGGATAAATCATTTCAGCGTGATAGGTAGTGTGCACAGTCCAGACATCGTCATGCATAAATTCAGCTTTTGCATCAACTGATAATGGTCCGCCAAGTTCCATTCCAAGAGCCCATTGGGCAATATCCATATGATGTGCTCCCCAGTTGGTTATCATACCCAGACCAAAGTCTTCGGTTGTGATCCATCCCGGTCTGCCTTCAATACTGTCCTGGGGATGGCATCTTAATTCCATGTATGGTTGCTCCGGTGCGGCACCCAGCCAACGCTCATAGTCAAAGGTTGCAGGTGGTGTCTGAGGGGCAGGCTTAACACCTTTGATCTTATCTATCCCTATTCCTATTTTCACAGTCTGAACTTTTCCTATACGGCCATTCCGCACAGCTTCACTGGCAACACGGAAGGTATTCCATGGCTTTTCAGAACGCTGCTGACTACCTGTCTGTAAAATTCTGTTTTTGGCTTTTACAGCGGTACGAAGGGCAATAGCCTCAGATATCGCATATGTCAGTGGTTTCTGAACATACACATCTTTCCCCGCCAGTACTGCCTGAACTGCTACCAGAGCGTGCTGGTGATCAGGTACGCTGACTATAACTGCATCAATATCAGGATTTGAAAGAACATCGTGAAAGTCGTGATAGGTTTTAACTGTAACATTTGCCTCCCCTTTGTTTCTGTAAAAAGTCTCAACAGTGTTTTTGGCAATTTCAACTCTTTTTGAGTCAAGGTCACAAACGGCAACCATCCTGCAAAGATCTGTATGACGCATTGTTCCGTTATAGTCGCCTGTTCCCTGGCGTCCGCAACCGATCTGGGCGAACTGAATAAGCCTGTTTGGTGAACCATTGGCAAATGATGATCTTCTGATTATTTCAGGAAGAACAATAAGACCTGCCCCGGTAAGAAGGGACTTTTTTACAAAATCACGACGAGTTCTGTTTTCCATATTGAATTGAGTGAAGGTTAACTAACTAAGATTGCGGAGTTAAAAATATATTATTTAAGATATAATACCAGATATAAATATAAATATTCTTAAAAATATGCCAACTGAGCTTCAAAATATGATCTGTCAGTGCTCAGATACTCTTTCGATTATCTCCAGACACATGCGACCATTGTGGTAGGGGCATGTCCAGAAACCACCTTTATCACCCCTTCCAACAACTCCTTCTGAATTTACTGACGGATACCACCCTCCGTTCTTATCATCGACAAAATGATTTTTAGTATAGTTCCAGTTGTTAATGGAGTAATCCAGGTACTTCTCATTACCAGTCAGTTCATATGCGTTCATATATCCCACAATAGTCTCAACCTGAGGCCACCAGCTTCTGCCAGTCCTGACACTTCCTGTACCATAATCCCTTTCGTCGATCATACTGCCATCGGGTTGAAGCCCTTCAGCAGCAGCATTTGCAATTTTAATACTGGTCTCCCTGACCCTTGCAAGGAGCACAGGATCTTTGAGCAGACTTGCCGCTTCATAAACCAGCCATGAAGATTCAATATCATGTCCGTAAGAGTCAATAGTTGAAGTACTGTTCCAGTCTTTATCAAGGAAACAGATCAGATGGGAAGATTTCTTATCGACAATCTTATCGAGAAATAGTACAACCATATTTCTTAATCGTTCTGCCATTCTCTTGTCAGGCCATACCCTGTAAAGATTTGTATAAGCCTCCATGACGTGGATGGAGGTATTCATTGTTTTTTCGTCATTGTCTGACTTCTCACTGATCAGCTTGTCGTGCACGCGTTTCCAGTCGCGGGTAAAGACCTCAAAATAGCCGTTTGATTCTTTATCGAGAGCATATTTCTCAAGGCATTCGAAGATATCCTTAGCCGTTTTCAGAGCCACATTATCACCGGTTGCGCGATAATACTCTGATAATCCGTATATAAAGAAAGACTGTGTATAAGTCTGTTTCCTCGTATCTGCAGGCTCACCATTTGATTTGACACTCCTGAATGCCCCGCCAAATTCCTTATCGATGAAATGAGTCATAATATAATTCTTTGCACGGGTTGCCAGCCGCAGGTATGCTGTATCTTTCAGAACACGGTACGCTGACGAATAGGTCCATAGTATCCTGGCATTAAGTATGCCTCCCTTATCTTCATCCGGAAAAACCTGATCTGTTCCACTAATCCTTCCATAGAAACCGCCATTGACGTAATCTACCATTTTACCCGACCAGTATGGCAGGAGATTTTTCGTAAGATTTGCCGACACTTCAGTTTTCAGCTGATTCATGCGGATTTTCGGATCAGTTTTCTCAATTGTTTTGTCACTGCCGTTAATGAAGTCTATAGAAATCAACAGAACAATTATTACCGATAAGAATTTTTTCATGTCCCGGTGTGTTAGTTGTAAGTTATAAATTCATATTATGCAAAATACGAACAATAACCGGAAATAAACATGAAAAAAGTTAAATCAGCTGGATGATTTAAGATACTTTAAAGGTTTTATCTTCTCACATTTCTCCTGTCAGGAATGACGTTTCTTGGCAGACTAGTCCTGGGACGTGAATGATTGTCACGTTGCTGCTTTGGAGCTTTCACAGGATTGTGGTCGATAAGCGGGTATGGATGATCATCTATGACATTAAGCTGTTTGGCTATAAGTCTTTCTATGTCCCGGAGATATGCTTTCTCCTCCGCATCGCAAAACGAGATAGCCGTTCCGTTTGCTCCTGCTCTGCCTGTACGCCCTATGCGATGAACATATGTTTCGGATATATTCGGGATTTCATAATTGATTACGTATTCAAGATCATCTACATCGATACCACGTGCTGCAATATCGGTGGCCACAAGAACACGTGTTGCCTGTGATTTGAAATTTGACAATGCACGCTGCCTCGCATTCTGTGCTTTATTACCATGAATTGCTTCTGCGCTGATATTTCTCTTTTTAAGAACCTTAACCACTTTATCCGCACCGAATTTAGTACGGGTAAAAACCAGTGCAGTTTTAATTTTTTTATCATTTAAAAGCTCAATAAGCAAGGCATTTTTATTTCCCTTATCAATGAAATAGACAAACTGGTTTACAATATCTACTGTTGACGCAGAAGGTGTTACTTCCACTTTAACAGGTTTATAAACTATTGACCCGGCAAGTTTAACAATCTCCGGAGGCATTGTTGCGGAAAAAAACAGTGACTGTCTTTTGTGGGGAAGTGCTGCAATGATTCTTCTGACATCGTGGATGAAACCCATATCCAGCATCCTGTCTGCTTCATCGAGGACAAAAATTTCAACATCTTTCAATGAAATAAATCCCTGGTTCATAAGATCAAGCAATCTGCCTGGTGTTGCAACCAGTATATCAACCCCGTTTCTGAGTGAGCTGGTCTGAGGATTCTGATTCACTCCACCAAACACAACTGTACATGTAAGGCCCGTATGACGACCATATGCCTTAAAACTCTCCTCGATCTGTATTGCCAGTTCCCTGGTTGGTGTAACTACCAGACTCCGTATTTTTCTTTTTTTGTCAAATGTTTTATTATTACTTAAAAGCTGTAGAATTGGCACTGCAAAAGCACATGTTTTTCCGGTTCCTGTCTGGGCGCAGCCTATAAGATCTGTCCCTCTGAGTATAATTGGTATCGCCTGTTCCTGTATCGGTGTTGGTATTGTATAACCTTCTTCTTTAATGGATCTAAGTATTGGTTCGATAATGTTTAATGATTCAAAATGCATATAATATAAATAAGTGAAAATTTTTGGGATCTAACTGTTTCCCGGTTAAAATGGGTGCAAAGGTAGTCTTTATAAATCAGTTTAAGGCAATTCTCCTGATCTAATGCTCCAATATGGTAAGAATGACTAAAGTTAGAAGGTAAAAAGGTAAAAGTTGAAAGTATAAAACTTTACATTTGAATACTTTTCGACTTTACACGTTTATATCTTTATAACTCAATTACATCATCTGGAACAGACTCAGAAAACCTACGAGGAAACTGATCAGGATTGTAATGTAGGCAATCCACCTCAAACTGCTCCTGATCTTATTTAAACTCAGGGCACTTAGGAAAAAGGCTGCAGTACAACTAAAAAAGGCTATTAAAACGAGTGGATAGTTACCTTGAAGAAATGGCGGAAAATGACTGTTATAAAATGCAGATTTCTCTTCCTGGGTCTTTAAATAATCAAGACCTGAGATGTATATCCATAAGCCCTGGATATAGAGTGGCGCAATCAGCAGAATGACAGCAATTATAAGAAATAAGTTTTTCCGGGTTGTTTTCTTGTCTTCCATTAATGATTTAGTTTTATTCATATTGGATTATTAGTCAGATTAAAGCCTGTTATAGTTTTAAGGACTAAGAAGCCGGATGACAGCAAGACTGCCAGACATAAAGACATTAAGACACCTTCTGATCTATCCTCTGACAGTGTTCTTTACTCCTTCCTGATAGGTAGTTGTTTTAAAATTAAACCTCTTATCAAATTTCAATGAATCGAAAAAATAATCTCTATCATACTGGTACATCATTTCAGGCATCTCCTTCATAATCGGAATAAAGATACCCAGCACTTTTATCAGCCACATAGGCATAACAGAAACTCCACCTTTTGCATGCATCTCTGTGGCAAAGAGGTTCACGAATTCCCTTCCTGTAAGAGTGTTTTTGTCTGTCGGCAGATGCCATACCTGGTTATAGGCATCATCAGTATTACCCAGAAGTGCTGTTGCCTTTGCAGCATCGTGAGTGTAGGTAAATGAATGTTTCTTGTCTGCATTTATAAGCCAGTTGGGAGTCTTGCCCTTTTTAAGGTTTTTGTAAACCATCTCAGTCACAAAGCTCTTTTCATTTCCAGGACCATAGAAATCAGCAGAACGGGCAATAAGGGCCAGAAGTTTCCCTGATTTAACTTCATCTAGAAGCATCTGTGAAATCTGCTTCCTCACCATCCCTTTTTTGCTCGGTGGATTTATCTGAGATTCTTCCGTCATATGAGGAATGGCAGCTTTGTCGTACATATAGACATTATCAAAAAAGACAAGTCTGGCGTTATGCTTTATACATGCATCTATTGTGGCTCTCATCAGCTTTGGCCATTTATCTTCCCAGACATTCAGTTTATAATCAAATCCAACGACAAGATAGACCACTTCTGATCCTTCTACAGCTTTGTCCACATTTCCAGATAGTGACAGGTCGGCCGGATAAAGCTCATCTGATTCATTTACCCTTTTCGGATTACGGCTCACCAGCCGGATTTTATCGGTGTATTGCCTTAACTCTTTTGCAAGGACAGAACCAATTGTTCCGTTGGCACCTAAAATCGTTTGCATTTTCTTTATTTTTATTTTAACTAAAGGCTAATGCCATTGTTTATTATTAATTGAATTTTAGTATTTCTTAGCCTGAACTTTTCGTGCCATTTTCACAACAAGTGACCGTGGTGCTAATCGTACAGAATTGGCTAATATTGTATTCTTCAGTCCGTGTATAGCAACAGTTTTGCCCCTCATCATGGCCCGGTAACCATATTCCGCAACCTCTCTCGAGGATGGAAAGTCATTTCCTTCAAATACACTGCTGTCCCGCAATGAAGCTGCAGCCTGGAAACCACTACGGGTGGCACCGGGACAAAGAGCAGTAACTGTGATACCATGTTCGGCGACTTCGTTGTTTATGGCCTCAGAGAAACTGAGTACAAAAGCCTTTGTTGCAAAATAAACTGACATTGTCGGGCCTGGCTGAAACGATGCTGTAGATGCCACATTCATTATCTTTCCGCTTTTCCTGGCTATCATATCTGGCAGGAAGAGCCTTGTTAAATGAACCAGGGTGATAATATTTAGATTTATCATCTGTTCCTGCCTTTTCCAGTCGCTCTCCGCAAACAATCCATAATCGCCAAAACCGGCATTATTTTCAAGATAATCAATAATTATATTCTGCTTTTTCAACTCGTCATATACTTCTGTTGCGGCCCCCGGAACGGAGAGATCTTTCTCAATATTATATACTTTTATTTTATGCTTTTCCTCAAGCTCAGTCTTCAGCTCATTCAACTTGCATATGTTCCTTGCCACAAGCACAAGATCATCGCCTTTTTCCGCATGTACCTTTGCCAGTTCGTATCCGATTCCGTTCGATGACCCTGTTATTAATGCCGTTTTATTCATATTTGAAACATGATTATTTTAATTCCTTCCTGACAGTTTTTAACTTTCTGTTGATTTAAACGAAATTTAATACAATTTGTTCAGTTCAATCGTTTTTCCTGAATCAGTCAACAATATTTATTCACCTGAGTTGTTTTCTCTCACCAGGTTTTCTGAGCCTTACTTCAATATCAGTATTCCGTAAAATTTATCATTAGTGTCCATTAAAGATTAAATATTGTTCTTTGAAATCCTTGATATATCAGGCTTGTAGAGCTTTTAATTGGCGTGACGATTTGAAATGGAATA
>Ga0208980_10000434_pt1 | contig 23322 bp, 20 predicted proteins | sample WetSurMetagenome_3_FD_187993 | JGI IMG/M metagenome (GOLD analysis project Ga0208980, IMG submission 187993) | Wetland microbial communities from Twitchell Island in the Sacramento Delta, sample from surface sediment Aug2011 Site A1 Bulk (version 2) | ecosystem: Environmental > Aquatic > Marine... | reverse complement strand
AACAAAGCCATTGGTGCAAAAATAAATTATAAACTCAATCCTATTAACTCCATTCTGATGAGTGGCGATCAGGTGGAAATAATTACCTCCGATATTGCTAAACCTGAGAAAGACTGGCTCGCATTTGTCAGAACTTCAAAAGCAAAGGAAGCTATTAAAAACGCGTTAAAGGCAGAATCAAAAGACAGTATTCAGACAGGGATGGAAATCCTTAACTCAAAACTCAAAGAGATCGGTCTTACTTCAAATCCCGAAATCTTAAATGATCTTATAACTTCGTATGAGGTACTGAATAAAGAGGAGCTTTATTCAGGTATCGGAAATGGTATGATCAGTCTGGAAAACATTAAGAAAGTAATCAAGAAAAATTCCCCAAAGAATGTAATTAAATACTGGGAATTAAAACTCATCGGATCAAAAAAAGAGAAAAAGGAAGTTTCATCGGAAAAGATAGATAAAAGTGTCCCCTTCCTTCTCAGGGAAAATGTTGAAAATGCAGAACAGTCATATGAAATAGCAAAATGCTGCAATCCAATACCAGGTGATGAAGTACTTGGTTACCATTCTCCTGAAGGAGTTATCGTAATTCATAAACCCAAATGTCCGGTTGCTATACGGATAATGTCGAACGAAGGCAACCGGATTATCGCAGTCAGATGGGCTATACACAAACTTGTTTCATTCATTGCAAGGATAAGTATGTCAGGAATTGACAGGATAGGACTTGTTAATGACATTACAAATATTATTTCTTCGGAACTCAAGGTCAATATGACCAACATCAATATTTCGGTAAAAAACGGAATTTTTGAAGGGACAATTGACTTATATGTTCATCATACAAAAGACCTTAATAACCTGATCTTGAAAATTTCAAATATTAATGGAATAGAAGACGTAAAAAGGGTCGAAGAATTCTCAAAATAACTTTCGCACCACTTCATCCTGTTAATCCGGTAAAAATACTTATTTTTGTCATTGTTTTAAATTAGACCAAATATGATTAGTGACGATACAAAACTGACTGTAAAGAAAATCTTCACTGAATATCTCGAGAAAAAAGGGCACAGGAAGACGCCGGAAAGATATGCAATCCTTGATGAGATCTATTCCCGTTCAGGCCATTTCGATATTGAGTCGCTTTATATTTTTATGAAGAATAAGAATTACAGGGTAAGCCGTGCAACATTATATAATACTATTGAGATTCTGCTTGATTGTAACCTGGTTATAAAACATCAGTTCGGCAAGAATATAGCTCAGTTTGAAAGAGCCTATCAATGCGGACAGCATGATCATCTTATTGATATTGAAACCGGAAATGTAATTGAATTTTGTGATCCACGGATCCATGAGATAATCCATACTGCCAGTGACCTTCATAATTTCACTCCCTCATATCACTCCCTGTATATATATGGTACTTTAAGAAATAAGGAGAATAATCAATAAAGAGCTGATGACACAACCCCTCTTTTAATCAAAAAGATTACATATTAAGAAAGTGAAACCGAGTGCAATCCCCAGTACCGGAAGGAAAATTGCTAATTTTTTCATAATCATCCTTTTTCAGTTAATATTGGTGTATTTAATGTAGACTTTTACCATGTAGAAAACTTATGGTACACATTAACCTTGTTTTTTATAGATGCTCTTTCCATTTATTAACATTATTTTTATACCCTGATTTTCGCTTGGATTATTTTGTAAATTGTGTGCAACTAAAATTCTGAAAACATAAAATGAAAATTGATATATTATTAGGCCTGCAATGGGGCGATGAGGGAAAAGGGAAGATAGTTGATGCAATTAGTCCGGATTATGATATTATTGCACGTTTCCAGGGTGGACCAAACGCAGGACATTCGCTCGAGTTCAATAATGTTAAACACGTTCTTCACCTTATACCATCAGGAATATTCCATCCCGATAAATTAAATATTATTGGAAATGGTGTTGTAATTGATCCGGCTGTATTCAGAAAGGAAATTACAGAATTAGGTCCTGGTGTGGATGAGCTGACAAAACGGCTTATAATCTCTACAAGGGCGAATCTTATCCTGCCTTCGCATAGAATACTTGATGCTGCATATGAATCCCAGAAAGGCTTAACGAAAATCGGATCAACCCTGAAAGGCATAGGGCCGGCATATACTGATAAAACCAGCCGTAATGGATTAAGAGTTGGAGAAATTCTCAGGAAAGATTTCAGAGAGTTATATGACATTCATCTTAAGAGACATATGACCATACTTCAGAATTACGATCTGAAATTCGATCTGAATGAGTATGAGAAAGGATGGTTTGAAGGTATTGAAATGCTTAAGAAGTTCAGGATAGTAAATACTGAATACCTTGTCAATGAACTTTCGGGAAGCGGGAAAAGGATTTTAGCAGAGGGGGCTCAGGGTACAATGCTTGATGTGGATTTTGGCTCCTACCCTTTTGTTACATCCTCAAATACCATAAGTGCCGGAGCCTGTACCGGCTTAGGGATCTCACCAAAACTGATCGGAGATATTTTCGGAATATTCAAAGCCTATTGCACAAGAGTAGGAAGCGGACCTTTTCCCACCGAACTTGGTGATGAAACTGGAGCCTCACTAAGAAATATTGGAAGGGAATTCGGATCAACCACAGGCAGACCACGCAGATGCGGCTGGCTTGATCTGCCTGCTCTGAAATATTCCATTATGATTAACGGTGTTACAAAACTTTTTATGACCAAGGCAGATGTATTGTCTGGTTTTAATACCATTAAAATTTGCACATCATATAAAATTGACGGAAAAGAATGCCTGGAAATACCATTTAACAACGATTCTGTAATTGAACCTGTATATTCGGAATTGAAAGGGTGGGAAGAGGATATTTCCGGGATGAAGGAATTTGCAGAACTACCTGACTCACTCAAAAAATTCATTGAATTCATTGAAAAGCAGACAGGTGTACCTGTAACTATGGTCTCGGTTGGACCAGACAGGGAAGAGACAATAATCAGAGCCTGATCACAGCTGATCGGAAAATGAATGATTTTACTTCTTAATATACAGCCAGGCATCAATTGTAACAGTATCCTGGAATTGATTCAGACGTGTTACTGCAGTTGTGAAACTTTTATGACCTTCAGCTGCAACAAGTTCAAAACTGGTCCCTTCCAGTTTTAGTATCTGTGCATCATAACCAAGTTTTCTGTATTCTTCGGCAAAGCCTTTCGCATATTCGGGTGTAATAAAGGCACCTACAATGATATTATATTTGCTTTCCATAGCCAGTTTCTCTTCATCAGCTCTCCTTAATGAATCAATTCTTGCATTTTCAATAGCCAACAAATTATCCTGAACTTTTTTTAAAGAGTCAGCAACCCTTATACTGTCCTGTGTGGCTAACAATTCATCCAGCGCCTTTTGTTTCCTGCCAAATAATCCTCCATTTTTAAAATATTTACATGAGGGAAGAATAACAATAACAACTATAAAAATCACTGCAGATAAATGTCTCATAATAAATTATTTAAGATGTTAATAAATCTTATTATTTATACTTTAAGAAACGATAATGACCAAAGATACAAATTATTGAAACCCAATCCAAATGATAATATTATACCTCCCGCAGATCAAATTTCAGTGAATTGTGTATATTGGCATACTATAAAATAGTATCCAAAATATTTAAAACGTAATTAATGAAATCTTTAATACAATTCTTCGAAGAAAGCGTTGAAAAATTTAGTAATAATGTTTATCTGTGGGAAAAACCTTCCGATAAATATGAAGGTACTACTTATGGTGAGACTCAAAAGCAGGTATATGAATTTGCTGCAGGACTTATTAAACTGGGAATTAAGAAAGGAGACAGGTTAAGCCTGATTTCAGAAGGACGAAACAGCTGGGTTATAGGGGAATTAGGTATTCTTTATACAGGTGCAATGAATGTACCTCTTTCAGTCAAACTCAATCCTGCAGAAATAAAGTTCAGGATTAACCACTCAGGATCAAGAATGGTATTGGTATCATCAATTCAGGCCCAGAAATTAAAAGAAGTCATTGCAGAATGTCCTTTAATAGAAAAAATAATTCACTTCGATACGCAGGAAGAATATGCAGAGAACGAGATCCATTTTAATGAAGTGAGAAAGTCAGGGAGAGAATGGCTCGAACTGGCTGAGAATATGACACAATTCCAGGAGATATTCAGAAGCATTATACCTTCGGACTTTGCTAATATCTGCTATACTTCAGGCACCACTGCCGATCCAAAAGGAATCATCCTTACTCACGGGAACTATGTCACAAATGTTTACCAGTCTTATAGTCTTATTGATCTGCCTTCATTTTACAAAACACTGCTTATCCTTCCCTGGGACCATTCATTTGGTCATACATGCGGAATATTTGCTTTTATGGGAAAAGGTGCAAGTATTGCCTCAGTAAAAACAGGCAAGACTCCAATGGAGACACTAAGAAATCTTCCGGTGTGTCTTAAGGAGATAAAGCCTAATATGCTGATGAGTGTGCCTGCGATTGCCAAGAATTTCAGAAAGAATATCGAGAAAGGTATAAAAGAAAAGGGTCCTGCTATCGAAATGCTTTTCAATCATGCACTAAAAATATCATATTCATACAACAAAGAAGGCTGGAATAAAGGAAGAGGGCTCCAAAGATTAAAAAAACCTCTTCTGGATCTGTACGACAAGATCCTATTCTCAAAAATCCGTGAAGGCTATGGAGGAGAACTCGATTATTTTATAGGTGGCGGTGCCCTTCTCGATATAGAATTGCAGCGGTTTTTTTATGCTCTTGGCATTCCCATGTTTCAGGGCTACGGCCTGAGCGAAGCATCCCCTGTTATTTCCACAAATACGACCAGCAGACATAAGCTAGGGTCCTCAGGAATGATTGTTAATAATATGGACCTTAAAATATGCGATGATGACGGAAAAGAAGTGCCAGTTGGCCAGAAAGGTGAAATAGTCATCAGAGGAGGAAATGTGATGCACGGTTACTGGAAAAATGAAGCTGCAACGAAGGAAGCCATAAAAGATGGCTGGCTTTATACCGGAGATATGGGGTACCTTTCAGAAGATGGTTACCTTTATGTTCTTGGACGTTTTAAGAGCCTTCTTATTGCAGATGACGGGGAAAAATTCAGCCCGGAGGGTATTGAAGAAGCTATTTCAGAGCAATCGAAATACATCGACCAATGTATGCTCTACAATAATCAGAAACCTTACACTGTTGCACTGGTTGTTCCAAATCAGCATGCACTGAAACTATATCTGGAGGAGAAGAATCTAACAGCTGATTCTGATGAGGGGATACGGTCTGTCATAAACCTGATAGAGAGTGAGATCAATGAATACCGGACAAACGGAAAGTATGGACATATGTTTCCACAAAGGTGGCTGCCGGTAGCTATTGGCATTATTGAGGAAAGTTTTACCGAAGATAATAGTCTGATGAACTCAACAATGAAGATAGTCAGAGGGAAGATTATGGACAAATACCAGGATCTTATTGATTATCTGTATACACCAGATGCCAAAGCTGTAACCAATGAAAGAAACATTGAAGAGGTTGAAAAAATGAAATTAGGATAGAGACTTCTTTCTTCGCTAAAACTGAGGAAGGCAAAGCATTGCATAGAGCTTGTTGCAATAGATAATCATTACCAGGCATCCGGCACTGCACTAATAGAATATAAATTATTTAAAATATGAAACTGATAAGAAGTGTATCCTTCCTGTTGATTCTTGTATTATATATATCCTGTGATAATAAAAATGAAATTATCTGGAAAATTGCTGAAAATCCGCTGGTCACAAGATGGGCCGGAGATGTAGATCCGTTAAAACCCTGGTTACAGTACCCCCGTCCTGACATGGTAAGAAACTCATGGATGAATCTTAACGGTCTTTGGCAATATGCAATCACTCCGAAAGACATTAAACCCGAAAAATGGGACGGCAATATACTCGTTCCATATCCTGTTGAATCAGCACTGTCAGGAGTTAAAAAGAGGGTGGCTGAAACTGAAAATCTCTGGTATAGAAGGACCTTTAAAGTCCCGAATGTATGGAGCAAAAAACAGATACTTTTAAATTTTGAAGCAAGTGACTGGGAAACTACAGTATGGATAGATGGAAATGAAGCCGGAAAGCATCGCGGAGGATATGATCCTTTCACTTTTGATATTACGGAACATCTTGGCAATAAAAAAGTTCACGAACTGATTGTATGTGTTTGGGATCCAACGAATAAAGGATCACAACCACGAGGAAAACAGGTTTCTTCCCCAGGTGGTATCTGGTATACTCCATCGACAGGTATCTGGCAGACGGTGTGGATTGAACCAGTAAATAAATCCTATATTTCAACATTCAGAACCGTCACAGATGCTGATGAGGGTTCCATCACAATTAAACCAGATATAAAAAATGCTGGCTCTAATTCTGTTGCCTTCAAAGTAAAAAAAGATGGTAAAACTATAGCTTCTGCAAAAGGTAAAAATGGTGAGGAAATTACTGTCAGAATTGAAAACCCTGATTTGTGGTCACCGGAAAATCCATTCCTGTATGATATAATTATCGAATTAAAGGATGGCAATAAGACTCTGGATAAAATAGTCACCTATGCCGGCATCAGAAAGATCTCAATCGGAAAAACCGACGATGGTTTTACCCGCATCCTGCTTAATAATAAATTTGTTTACCAGAATGGTCCTCTCGATCAGGGATTCTGGCCTGACGGATTATATACACCTCCTACGGAAAAGGCTATGACGTACGATCTCGATATGACCAAAAAGATGGGATTTAACATGCTTCGTAAACATGTTAAGGTTGAAAACAGGATATTTTATTACTGGTGCGATAAACTCGGAATTCTGGTATGGCAGGACATGCCCAGCGGTGACAGACATATCGGAGGAAATCAACCCGATATCGAAAAGTCAAAGGAAGCCACTGAACAGTTTGAGTTTGAACTAAAAAGGATGATTGAAACTAAATATAACCATCCTTCAATAATTATGTGGGTACCATTTAACGAAGGATGGGGTCAGTTTGAGACTGGCAGAATAACACAGCTTATAACTGACTATGATCCTACCCGACTTGTAAACAGTGCATCAGGATGGACCGACAGAGGAACCGGCAATATTAAGGATATTCATCATTACCCCGATCCTGTTGTTCCTCAGACAGAAGAGAACAGAGCAATTGTGCTTGGCGAATTCGGGGGACTGGGACTTCCATTGGAAGGCCATACATGGGAACAGAAGAACTGGGGATACAGGAATATGGAGGATACTCTCCAGTTACTTTCAAAGTATGAATCTTATTATGACCAGGTTCACCGATTTGTTAAAAATAATGGATTAAGCGCCACAATCTACACTCAGACTACTGATGTGGAAACGGAGACTAACGGACTTATGACTTATGACAGGTCAATCAATAAAATGGGAATTAGAAATGTTTTCAATGCAAATAACAATATAATTCCACCTGCACTGGTTTCACCTGTCAGGATGTTCACTGATTCATGCCTTGCTGAACTTACGTCTTCAAGACAAGGGGGCACAATTTTTTATACTACTGACGGTAGTGAACCAAATGAAAAATCCAGCAAGTATACAGAGCCATTAATACTTTCTGAAACTACAACTATTAATGCTTTCACAAGATGGAATGATACAAAGAGCAGGGTGACATCATACACTATAGAAAAGAAAGATCCAATGCCTGCAATGACTGCAGGAAAAGTGAAGCCAGGGCTAAAAGCATCTTTTTACGATGGTAAGTTCACGACATTACCTGATTTTTCCTCAATGAAACCTGTTCATTCAAAAATAGTTACAGGTGTGTTCCATACCGCTGCCGGAAAAGGAGCTTTTTTTGGAATTGTATTTGAAGGTTATATCAATATCCCTGCTGACGGGGTCTATGGTTTATATATTAACTCTGATGATGGCAGTAAAATGATTATCGACGGAACTGAAGTAGTGGTTAATGATGGGATACACGGCATGAGAGAAGAAGGAAGAGACTTTCCTCTTGCCAAAGGTTTTCATAAGCTGAGAATTGAATATTTCCAGGGTGAAGGAGGAATTGGACTTGAATTCCTCGTTGTTGCTCCGGGACAACAAAAAACTGTAGTTCCAGCCACCTGGCTGTTCAATTAATTATGCGAGATTAATAATTTTATGATTTTTTTGCCCCCAAGACGCGAAGGCAAAAAGATTATACTATCAGCCTGCTTTTGAATGGCAGAAATGTCATGAAATCGGCATGATGGACAATATATGCTTCTGTTGTCCTTTTAACCAGGTCTCCCTCGTGTGCATGTGCTGCTATAATATGGCACACCTCAGGCGGTAATCCGCACTCTTCAGCAAGTGCTACTCCCGAGAATGGATGCCTGATGTATTGCCCGTATTTGCCCTGAAATGCCTTGCCATCTTTATCCAGCTCATATTCAAGCAGTTTACCTACATCGGCAAGGATAGCTCCTGAAATAAGCACATCCATATTCACCGGTAAATCAGTAGTGAAAAACTCATTGATTTTTTCTCCGCTGGCCCTTGCAATATGAACAACACATCTCTTATGTGCCATAAAACTAACCTTAAGATCAGGGCCACATAGCAGTGTAAAAGGTATCTCATCAAGCTCACAGGCTTTAATAACGCTCCTTTCCAGTGCAAGTTCCCATGCCTTTGCGGTCTTTTCCTTTAGTGATAGGTCGCTGATCCATTCCAGCTCGGGCCATAACTTCTTAACCTCTTCAGTCATGTGAAATAGTTTTGTTTACTTCAATCTTGAGATGATTGCATCGGTCATCTGTGTTGTAGAAGCAGCTCCTTTCTGAATAACTTCAGGGCTGCCTGCCATCTTCATCATGTCATATGTACGTATTTTTCCCTCTTCGATGACAGAGGCAACAGCATTATGTATCTTAACTGATAGTTTCTTTTCGTCAATATAATCAAGCATCATGCAGGCTGACTCAATCATTGCTATCGGGTTTACTATTGAAATACTGTAATCTGCGTATTTAGGAGCCGAGCCGTGAGTTGGTTCAAATACAGCAATGCCATCAGATGAAAACTGGGCACTGCAGGCAAATCCAAGACCACCAATCAGTCCGGCAAATGCATCTGAAGCGATATCACCAAACATGTTGCCGGCAACTATTACTCCATAATCTTCAGGATTTTTGGTGAGCCACATCATCTGTGCATCGATGTTTGTATTTAACAGTTTTATTTCAGGGAAAGTGCTTTTCTGGATCTCTTTAGCCAGTTTCCACATGAGACCGGATGTTTCTCTGATAACATTTGGCTTCTCACAAACGGTCACTGACTTATATCCGTATTTGCGGGCATATTCAAATGCAGCAACTAGTATTCTTGCAGTTGCCTTCCTTGTAAATATTCTTGTAGAAATTGAAAGCTCTTCCACAGGTACATTGCCAAAATTCTCAACAAATTTTTTATGGGTCATGAAAGCCTGATATACCTGTGAAGGAGGGTTGGTCCACTCAACTCCCGAATACAGACATTCGGTGTTCTGACGAAAGATAACTACATCCACAAACGGTTCTTCAATTGTATTCCCTTTCCCTCTTCTTACAAAATTAAGCGGATTGCCTTTATATGACTTACATGGTCTTACGCAGATATCAAGATTGAAAAGTTGTCTTAAGCCTACTATAGGGCTCGAGTAAGTAAATCCTTTCCCCTGAAGTTCTTTCGAAAGTTCAGCATTTGCCTCGTCATTAGGTTTCGATGTTATAGCCCCGAAAAGAGCGATCTTATGTTTTTTAATAAGGTCTATTGTTCTCCTGGGCAGAGGATTACCTTCTTTGCACCAGAATTCCCAGCCAATGTCCCCATAAATATATTCTGCATTAAAACCGGCTGCATTAAGTACTCTTACAGCCTCCTTGACAACAACTACTCCTATACCGTCTCCAGGTAAAATTACAATAGTACGTTTCGACATATCTGCAGCATTTATTCAGGTTTATTCCCGTGTTATTCGTAAAAATAATCAAAATTTAACAGGACTTGAAGCGTATCTAAAATTTAATGGCTAAAAGTCTGAAAAATGAAAAAAAGTATTAATTTCGGGGCCTGTTATTGAACCCTTCATAAGAAGCATGAGTATTTTAAGTCAGTTAAATCCACCGCCAATCTGGATCTACTTTGAAGAGATTTGTAATATACCACGTCTGTCAAAGAACGAAGAGAAAATCAGGCAATATCTTCTGGATTTTTCAGAAAAAAATAATCTGGAATCAAAAGAAGATGAAGTTGGTAATATCCTGATTATAAAGCCACCCGCACCAGGTATGGAGAATAGGAAAACAATTGTTCTTCAGAGCCATATGGACATGGTGGGAGAAAAAAATGCTGATTATCCTCATAACTGGCTGACTGATCCGATAATTCCAGTCATAAAAGACGGATGGGTTACTGCGACTGGCACAACACTGGGTGCTGATGATGGCATTGGCATTGCAGCACAACTGGCAATCCTCAAAGACAATGACCTTAAAGCCGGGAAAATTGAATGTCTTTTTACCGTTGATGAGGAATCGGGCATGACTGGCGCCATCAACCTGAAATCTGATTTCTTCACCGGGAAAACGCTTATAAACCTTGATTCAGAGGATGAGGGGATACTATTTATCGGTTGTGCCGGTGGATTAGATACCGTTGGTACATTGAGTTTTAAGCCGATGCCGGTAAAAGCCGACTCCTGCACTCTGGATATTTCCGTTACCGGACTGCATGGAGGCCATTCGGGTGATGAAATTCACAAAGGGTATGGCAATTCCGTGAAGATAATGAACAGGTTACTCTTTAATATTTCAAATCAGTTTGATATTTCAGTAGCCTGGTTTGATGGAGGAAACTTAAGGAACGCTATACCGAGAGAAGCCTTTTCAACAATTGTTATCGATAAAGAAGACTGTGAAAAAATTGAGAAATGGATTGATGGATTTTATTTAACTCTGAAAGATGAATTCGGAGACCTGGAGAAAGATTTAAAGATCTCTGTGAAGGAAGGTGATCGTCCTGCTTTCGTTATGGATAAAGAAAACCAGACAAGATTTATCAATGCCATATCCTGTTGTCCACATGGTGTTATTGCATGGTCAAAAGAGATGGAAGACCTGGTTGAGACTTCAACGAATCTTGCTTCAGCCAAGTTCACTGATAATAATACTATCCGGATTATAACCACACAGAGAAGTTCAGTCGAATCGGCAAAATACGATGTGGCAGCAATGGTTGAATCCTGCCTGAGACTGGCAGGAGCGGAAGTTGTTCATTCTGATGGTTATCCAGGATGGAAACCTAATCTTACTTCAGAAATACTTAACATAACAAAACACTCATACCAGAAGCTATTCCATAAAGAACCCATGGTAAGAGCAATACACGCAGGACTTGAGTGTGGTCTGGTATTTGAAAAGAACAAGGGAATCGATATGATATCAATCGGTCCTACTATCAGGGGAGCTCATACTCCGGAAGAAATGATTGAAATTAAAACTGCCAGGATGTTTTGGGACTTGCTGGTTGATGTTGTCACGAGTATGCCGGAAAAGCATTAACATCTTTCTATTGATCTCTAAGATTGAACTCTATTATTCGTATTCTTCGAATTCCTCTTTACCTGCTCCACATACGGGGCATATATAATCAAAAGGCAAATCACTGAATGAAACACCGGGTGGAATGTCAGCGTTAGGGTCGCCAAGATCAGGATCATAAATATATCCGCAAATAATACATTTATATTTTTTCATATTCTAAATCATTACAATTTTAATTTTCTAACCACATCAATTACCGTTCCATCAATCCACTTAACTGCCGCAACGATATCATCCTCAAAATATGGTTTTTGTGGTTTACCGCATATCTTCTCAGCTTCCTCTTTAAGCTCTTTGATAGTCTTCAACGGAAGTCCGCTGCCCTTGACGCTGTCAATAAGATCCTGACGAAGGGGATTAATAGCTATACCTCTTTCAGTAATTATCACATCAATAAGTTCACCCGGACCACAGAGCGTTGTAACCTCGTCTACTATTACTGGTATCCTGTCGCGAAATAAAGGAATAGGGAGAATGACATTCCGGGCATTAAGGCAGTTTTGCCAACCTCCTATGCCATGAAGGAGATAACCATCGGAATGTGTTACAACATTACCATTGAAATTTAAATCCACCTCGGTTGCACCCAGAATCATTATATCCATCATACTTGTAAGATTGCCTTTTGAATGATAATTGTAGGCATTATACACAGGATATGGAATATGGTTGGCATTTCTCTCAATTGAGGCTACTGAATCCAAATCAAAAGCCTGTGCATCAAGTATATAACCCATCTGCCCCTCTTCCAGCATTTTAACCATGTATTTAGTGCTCCCACCAAAACCGAACCGCGCTTTCCATCCCTTGTTTTTCAGGATTTTATGCAAAAAGACAGCTATTGCCAGGGATGTACCCCCCGCTCCTGCCTGAATGGCTACTCCATCTTTCAGGATTCCCGACTTTTCAAGAAATGAAGTAGTTAAATCAGCAATTAAAAGCCTGTCGGGGCTTTTGGTTATTTCCGTGGTACCCGATACAATTTTTTCCGGTATCCCGATCTTGTCCACCACCACAACATAATCGACATAGTTCCCTTCAATTTCCATCGGAAAGCAAGGAAATTCTATCAGGTTATCTGTCACTACGATAACCTTGTTTGCATACATTGAATCGGTTTTTGCATATCCCAGTACACCGCAGGCTGAGGTTCCTCCTGTCCCCTTCGAGTTTCCAAAAGAATCAGCGGTTGGTGCTGCAAGGACAGCAATGTCGATTTTAACCTCACCATCCTGTATTGCCTGAACCCTGCCTCCATGTGACCTGAGTACTGCCGTCCCTCTCATTTTGCCCTCAGAAACATATCTTCCAAGGGGACCGTTCATACTGCCTTCAATCCTGTTAATAGTACCGTCATCGAGATATTTGATAACAGGATCATTACAGGGGAAAGAGGCTGAAGGAAACCATACCAGGTCCTTTATACCCATTTGGGAAGCCAGCTCAAACACCTTATTGCTGACAAGATCCCCATCACGAAGATGATGATGGGTGGAAATTGTCATACCGTCGCAAAGGCCACATTTTTGAAGAGCTTCCTTCAGTGAACTGACAACTTTATTGCCATCATCAGGATAATCAGAACATGTTGGTATGGGTGGTGAGTACTTTCTGCCAACAGGTTTGTACTTCCCTACTCCTTTAAAAGGGACCACAGGCTGACCATTGATCTCCAATGGAACTGATCTGCCTGCTGCATTTATAACAGTTTTGACGGTCATATTGACTTTTTTGGAACCTAATTTTTATGATGAGGAATTTCATCAATCCAGTTTTCTGGTATAAGACCCATACGGATAGCCAGGCTAATTGTTTTTTGAGCCTTTGCAACAACAGGAGGATCAATCATTTTTGATCCAAGTGCCACGACTCCAAGTCCTTCCATCCGGGCAGATTCAAAAGCCAGGACTATTTTCCTGGATTTTTCTATTTCAGCTTCATCAGGAGCAAAACCCTGTCTGATGATCTGTATCTGTCTGGGATGAATGCAACCCATACCTTCAAAACCGAGAGCCTTTGAAGTATGAACAGTCTTGTTCAAAGCATCCATGTCAGCAACATCTGAAAAGACCGAATCAATGGGCTGTATCCTCGCAGCCCTTGCTGCTACCACAAGCCTCGTCCTTGCATATAACGATTCACTGCCTTCAAAGGTCCTTTGAACACCCAGATCGGCTGTATAATCTTCGAGTCCAATTGCGATAGCCACAATATTTCCGGATGAACGTGCTATCTCAAAGCAGTTCTCAATCCCTAATGCACTCTCAATGATAGGCATAAGAAATACCTGGAACTTAGTATCAAAGACTTTCTGAATATCCAGAATCTCTTTTTCAACAATTTTAATATCCTCAGCGTTTTCGCACTTGGGAACCAGAACAAGATGGACATTATGGGGAATGATCTGATGAAGATCTTTCAGACCTTTTTCTCCGTGGTTAATTCTTACCATTCTTTCGGCTCCGTAAAAGTTAATCTGACGTAACGCATTTCTTACAAGAATTCTTGCTTCATCTTTTTTTTCAGGTGCGACAGAGTCTTCAAGATCAAGAATAATCCCATCAGCAGAATGAAGGCCGGCATTGATCATCAATGAAGGATTATTTCCTGGCAGGTAAAGCCGTGTAAAACGGAACCTGTCGCGATCAGTTGAATAGTTATTTTCCGGAAGAAAGGCAGGAAGATAATTGAGATCTGTATTAATCAACTGTTTGACAGCAGCTTCCATTCGGGCTGCAATGACAAAAGGGAGAGCGCCTGAGTCATTGATACTGACATCAGCATGTTCTATCCCATAGAATACAAGGACATCCTCAGCCAGTTTAACGATAGATTCACCATAAAGTGTTTTCACTTTTGACAAAAGATCAACGACTATTCCACCTTCTGAATTTATTTTTAAAGTTATTTCGCAGTCTGACCTCACCTTTGGACCGGCATTACCGGCGATGGCAACGGATTTTATCATTTTGTCCAGTGGTTGGTTACCTATTACAAAATTACTGATTTTTAGAGGAAGAGCCTTGCTTGTTTTCACAAAGTTCAATAAGAACACCTGAAGTTGACTTCGGGTGCAGAAAAGCAATATCAAGACCCTCAGCTCCTCTTCTTGGTGATGAATCAATCAACTTCACTCCCATCATTTCGGCATGTGCCAGCTTTTCTTCGATTTTATTAACTGAAAATGCAATGTGATGAATTCCCTCACCTTTTTTCTCAATAAACTTACCAATAGGCCCTTCAGGATCTGTTGACTCGAGAAGTTCTATCTTTGTTTCTCCTACCAAAAAGAAGGCAGTTCTGACTTTTTGATCTGTAACCACTTCAATATTATAACATTTAAGCCCTAAAACACTTTCGTAGAACCTAATTGCATTCTCTAAATTGGTAACAGCTATTCCAATATGTTCAATATGTGATGGTTTCATATATTTTAAAATAATTAATAGTATATAATAAATAAGTGCCTAGAGTTTGGAGTGCCTAGAGTGCATAAAGTTAGGACAGGTGAATATCATCTTTTCAGTCAATTAAAGTAAAATTAGGTTATTGCCTCAATCAAGTAGCAGACAAATATCATATTTTCAGAATAAATTTAATTTGAAAGGGATGTATCCGATAAGACACAGATCAGAATGGAAACTCTACAGGAGTTTTAATTTCAGATTGCTCGTTTACAGGTTTTTTGGCAGCAGCATGAACAGCATTTCCATCAACAAAAATTGCTTTATAAGGAACAGTAGGACATGCGAATTCGCAGTGACCGCAACCAATACAGATATCCTCCGTAACTTCCGGTATAACAAGGTTTCCTTCATATGGGATCATATGTACAGCTTTAGTCGGGCAGCTTTCCGAGCAGGCACCGCAGGCTGTTTTTTCAGTTTTTACTATGCAGTTATCCTTGATGAATTTGGCTTTTCCTATCTGAGTAAGCTTTTTGGCTTCAAGTACAAGCAGATGTAAAGCATTAGTCGGACAGATCTCTGTACATACGGTGCAATTATATGTACAGAAGCTCTTATGGTAATCCATTACAGGCTGCATGATACCAGTGATTCCATACTGCCTGAATGCAGGTTGCAATACTCCGTTTGGACAGGCATTAATGCACAAAGAACAAGCTGTACAAAACTTATTAAATTCCGCTATTGCCAATCCGCCGGGAGGACATACCGGAAATGTTTTATTTTCTTTTACAGTTGAGTCTTTCTTTGGCTTTGGAGCAGTTTTTTGCTGTGCACTTGAGATTCTTGAAATACCTAACAGAAGCAGGACTGATCCGGCTACTATCTTCCGCCTGCTTTCATCTGTTGTGTGAACCTTTTTTTCAGGCTTCCATATTCCATATGAAATGGCTTTGTCCTGACAGATACTTATGCAATTGAAACATTCAACGCACCTGGTAAGATCTATATCATGATTTAGGAAATCTATGCATGAGGATTTACATCTTATCGCACACCGTCCGCATCTTGTACAGGCAGATTCATCAAACTTTACTCTAAGAATTGAAATTTTTGAAAGAAGTCCAAGAAGGGTTCCTACCGGACAGATCATATTGCAATAAAGTCGTCCTTTTGTCAATGAAAGGATCCCTACAAGAAGAAAAAAAGCTGCCGGTATTGAATATACAACCAAAGGAAATCCTTTTACAGGAACATTATTAAGAGTGTAGATATCAAATTTCCCAAGAATTCCTGCCAGAAAATTATTAATTAGAATAACACAGGGTTTGGCAAAATAGGTCATAAATCTCCCGAAAATACTATATGGATCTAGAATTGTGATCATGTATATACCCCAGACCATTGTCACAATCAATGTAATTGCAAGAATTGAATACCTGAAAACTGTAAATGGTTTTTTAAACCCGTATCTCCTGAATTTCTTCTTTATTCGTCCTCCGAACCGGCTGAAAAGATCCTGTCCTATACCAAGGGGACAGAGGAAAGAACAATAGGTCCGGCCTGAAAGCAGGGTTAAAAGAAGTACAATAAGGAAACCTCCCGCAGCCATTGTTTTTAAGTCAAGGAACTTGACAAGAGATGGTACAAACTGGAGATACAGTAAAGCATTGGTATATTTGGCAGGGATCAAAAATCTGAAATCAGCAAATACCAGAATGAAAAAGATCAAAACAATAGCAGAAAATGCGATACGAACATTTCTGAGTGCGTGAGATGTCATCAGGAATTACATTTTAATTCTTTTGATATTCAGAGACTCCAGATTCATATTACCCAGTCCCATCTTATGTGCTATAGGTATATACTCGACTTTTTCGATTGGTACTCCAAGCATTTTAGCTGCAGCTGCATCACCGGCTACCCAGTCAGAAGTAAGAATCTGTGATTTCATTGAAACGATATCTTCTTTCGATACTCCCTGAGGACCATGTTTAACCATTACGTTATAACAATCGATAACGTTAAGTGCAGGTTTCTTTTCATACAATGCATAATCTGCAATACACTGGTTAAGATTGTTGGAATGCCAGTAACCTCTGTCCCAAACAATACCCATGGTATTTTTGAGGCAACAGGTCATTCTTGTTGAGTTATGGTCTTTAAGAACAGGAACATTAATAAATACATCTGTCTCAAGTAGGAGCTGATGCACCTTTGCACTCTGAAGCTTTACTCCTCCCGGAATATCAATCTTCTGGTAATAGCTCTCGGAGTTAGCCGGAACTACCTTTGCCCCGGCTGACTTTGCAACTTTCTCTATCCCTGAATTTTTATAACAATTTACCCAGTTATCACAGGTATGATCAAATACATAGACCTCTTTTGCCCCTGCCTTAAAACAATGTTCTATAATCCGCTTGACAAGCAATGGATTTGTATTTGCTGCCAGATCAGGAATTACGTCCCATCCTATGTTAGGCTTAATCAGAACTTTTTGTCCTTTCTGTACAAAAGCACCCATCCCTCCCAACTCCTGTATTCCGAGGTCAAACATAGCGTCAGGATTTCCACCCATAACAGCAACCAAGTCATACTTAGCTGTTGAGGGTGTTGATGTCCATAGCCTGTCGTACCCACCCAGGCTTAACGCTGCCCCTGCAGCCATACCTGCCCCGACCGATGTTTTAAGAAAGTCCCTTCTCTTCATATTCTTAATTGACTAATTTTATCAAATGAATAATGCATAATCTCCGAAAAATACAATTTTTTTTTTATTATTCCGTAAAGATTGTAAATAGTATATTCGCAACAGGAAATCTGGTGCTTGAAAATTTATGGAAATATCTTAACATTCTTAATTTTTGGTTGTTCATATTAAATGTTATACTATCTCATATTATCTGAAGTATGAAAATTATCTCTTATGATTGTTTCTCCGGGATTAGCGGAGACATGAATCTTGGTGCAATGATTGACCTCGGTATTGATAAAACCTACCTGATAAATGAACTCAACAAACTAAACCTGAAGGGATGGGAACTTATTGTACAAAAAGATCAGAGGCACGGGATTAACGGTACAAAAGTTACGGTCAGGCAGACAAGACATGAACATGCACACAGGCACCTGGCAGATATTGAGCAGATTATAAATGGTTCTACGCTTGATACCAAAACAAAGGAATTAAGCAGAAAAATATTTATGAAGATAGCGGTGGCCGAAGCTTCTGTACATGGGATCCCCATTGAACAGGTTCATTTTCATGAGGTTGGTGCTGTTGATTCTATCATCGATGTTGTCGGTGCTGCTATTTGTTTTAATGCACTGAAGGTTGACGGAGTACATGTTTCTACCGTGGAACTTGGAAGCGGTTTCGTTAAATGCGATCATGGAAAACTTCCTGTTCCGGCTCCTGCCACTGCAGAGATAATAAAAGGCCTTCCTGTTAAAAAGGGAGGGGTTGACTTTGAGGCGACAACACCTACAGGGGCTGCAATTCTTTCCGCCCTTGCAACTGACTTTACTGCCGACCTGCCGTTGAAAATCGAGAAAACTGCATATGGAGTTGGCCAAAAAGATCCCCATGATGTTCCAAACCTTCTCAGAGTTTTCCTGGGTGAAACAATAACCAATTTGGAATCAGGACACAATGCGCTTCAACTTGAGTGTAACATCGATGATATGAATCCTGAGTTTTTCGAGTTCATCAGTGAAAGGCTTTTTAAAGCAGGTGCATCAGATGTATTCCTGTCAAACATCATTATGAAAAAAGGAAGGCCGGGTATTGTCCTGAATGTTATATGCGAAACAGAATCAGCAGATTCTCTGAAAAACATCATATTCACAGAAACTACTTCTCTGGGCATCAGAACCTTCCCTTTCAGAAAAGATACCCTTGTCAGAAAACTTGAATCAATTCAGTCAATTTATGGTGAGGTTAAGATAAAACGATCGTTCTACAAGGAAACAGAGGTGTCATGTAAGCCTGAATATGACGACTGCAGGAGAATTGCATCAGATAAAGGAATTCCTTTAAAAGAGGTTTACAATAATATAATGGTGAGTCTGGTTAAGAAATAACTGGTTTCAGTATGATGGATGATGTTGCAAGGCTGAAGGCTGAAGGTAAAATAAAAAACAGAAAAACAAAAGTTGACTTATATGACAGAAAATAAATCGATTAAATTAAATACAATACTGGAGGATCTGGGGTCCTTCGCAGTCGCATTCTCAGGCGGGGTGGACAGCTCTTTTCTGCTTCACAGAGCTCATAAAGCGGTCAAATCGGGAGTTATTGCAATAACAATCAGGACTCCATATATTCCTGCACGTGAGATAGAGGAGGCTATAGAATTCACTAATAAATTCGGAATCAGACACAAAATAGTGGATATAACATTTCCCGAAATAATAAGAAACAATCCGATCGAGCGATGCTATCTCTGTAAAAAGACACTCTTCACCCAACTTCTTGAATTTGCAAAAGAAAGTAATTATAAGTACGTCATTGATGGTACTAACGCCGACGATTCAGGTGATTTCAGGCCTGGAATGAGAGCATTGAAAGAAATGGGAATCAGGAGTCCGCTTCTCGAATCAGGTCTGACTAAAAAGGAGATAAGAGAACTTTCAAGAGATGAGGGTCTGGACATCTGGGACAAACCGGCTATGGCTTGCCTGCTTACACGAATCCCGTACGATACTGAGGTTAATGAAGGGATGCTCAGGATGATCGAAGAAGCTGAGAATATGATGTTTGAAAAAGGATATCCCGGAACCAGAGTGAGAGTACACGGAGACCTCGCAAGAATTGAATGTATTCCCGGATTTATGGAAAAAATAATTCAGAAATCTGACAGAGAACATATTATCGCCAGTCTGAAAAGAATAGGTTTCAGATATGTATCTTTGGACCTTGAAGGATACAGAACAGGAAGCTCAAACCCTCAAAAAGAGATAAATGAATATTAAAGAAGTTGAAAAACTGCTTAAAGATGTAAAAAACGGGCAATCAACCATTGAAGAAGCTCTTGACATACTGAAGAATTTCCCATATACCGACCTTGGATTTGCAAGGATCGATCATCATCGTGAAATGAGGACAGGTTATCCTGAAATAATCTATTGTGCCGGTAAGTCAGTAGATCAGGTCAGAGAAATTGTAAAGGTGATGTCGGAGAAAGAGAATAATGTTATCGGCACACGGGCTAATCAGGAGATGTTTGATGCAGTCAAAAAAATAATACCGGAAGCTGTTTATTATCCAATAGCAAGAATAATTTCTGTCCAAAAGAAAAAACCGGTGACTCCAAAAACCCGGATTGCCGTCATTACTGCAGGTACATCTGATATGCCTATTGCAGAGGAAGCAGCGATCACTGCAGAACTGCTTGGAAATAATGTATTAAGAATTTATGATGCAGGCGTTGCCGGCATTCATCGACTTGTTGACAAGCTTCCTGAGATCAGAAACTGCAGGGTAATTATAGTAATTGCAGGAATGGAAGGCGCCCTGGCAAGTGTAGTAGGCGGGCTGGTAGATAAGCCTGTCATTGCCGTACCCACAAGTGTAGGTTACGGAGCAAATTTCGGTGGAATTTCAGCACTTCTTGCAATGCTGACCAGCTGTTCAACCGGTGTTACTGTAGTTAATATTGACAATGGATTCGGTGCAGGATTCTCTGCCAGCATGATTAATAAGATGGAGTGAACATTTTAATGATGGCAGGTAAAATACTGATTTCAACTGCATATTTACCGCCGGTTGAATACTTTACAGTGGTTTCCGGTGCTGAGGAAATATTCGTCGAAAAAGAAGAGAACTATATTAAACAGACTTACCGGAATAGATGCTATATTCTCTCTGCGCACGGACTGCAACTTCTCTCAGTTCCCGTATTTCTTGGAAGTTTACATAAAACACTTATAAAAGATATCAGGATTGATTACTCCAAACGATGGCAACAGGTTCATTTAAGAGCAATGACTGCATCCTATAACTCCTCTCCCTATTTTGAGTTCTATTTTGAAAGAATTGAAAAGGTCATTTCCGGTGATTATGAATTTCTGATCGATCTTAATATGGAGCTCGCAGAGGTGATTATTGAAATTCTGAAAATAAAAAAGAGCATTTCCTATACCTCTGTTTTTGAACCTGTTGGTAAAATATCAAATGACTACAGGTACAATATAACACCAAAACAAGAATCTGTTTTTTCAGAAAAGAAACATCCACAGGTTTTTAATACAACTGATGGATTTGTTCCACGTCTTAGCATTATTGATCTGATCTTTAATACGGGTCCTGAAGCTCGCAACTATTTATAAAAACTTAATTACAGGGGTATTAAAAAGTCGGGAGGCTTTCCCGGATGAGAAAGCCTCCTGACTAAAAGTCAACAAAGTATTAATAGCCAAATCGATATCCGAAAGTTAAGGTAAACATGTTCTGATTGGTACTCAGGTTAGCCAGTGCAGGATCATAGCTACTGTCGAGAGGATACAGGTAATATTTCTGGGAATAACTATAATGGGTGTATCCAAAGTCGATTGAAATATTCCGTTCCCTGAAACCTGTTCCGGCAGAGAATGAAGTATAGTCAAGATCTGCATTGTCTTCGCCAGGCTTAAATGCTTTGCCATAATAGCCATAACCTCCTCTGAAATAGACATTTTTCAATCTGTATTCACCACCAGCACGGAAATTGCTGGTTGATTTAAGGCTGTTTCTGATATTATTGTTTTTTTCAGTGTAATTATACCCGTCACCTGTCTGATAAAAATGAGCTGAACTATAATCAGCAAATTCGTAATCAAAACTTAAAAGAGCAACCTTTTTAATCTGGATGCCGACACCAGTTAAAAACCTGAAAGGAGTGGCAAGCCCATACTCATACCTCATCGGATTATTGGAATATTCATAATGGCCGCCATCGGTAAAGTTTGATGTTATATTATCATAGAAATATGCATTTATATAATACCATGTCGGGGAATGAAATGCAACACCTATACGGACTGTTTCAACCGGTTTGTATATTGCACCCAGCTTAAAGCCATAACCTGTTCCAGTATTTTCAAAGTAATCTACATAGGTGAAATTTTTAAAAGCTGAAGGCAGGGCCAGATTGGTCGATTCAGTATGCTGGTAATAGCTGGAATATCTGAGCTGACTTATTCCAAAGGTACCACCGAAATATATTTTATTCGAATAGTTACCACCGAAAGAAATAGCATGTTCGCCAGTAAAACCGTCGTAAGTTATTAATCTGCTGACATCCTGTCCATAACGGGAAGGAGGATTATCTCCATAATTAGAGTAAACAGTCCCGTATTGCGTATTTGAGCCTGGAAGAGTATCAATTACCCAGGCATCAAAAGCAATGGCAGCGTCAGGAACATTATCACCAAGTTCGTGCTTATAGAACCCATCGCTTATTCCTGACCAGTAATCAGCCATTGAACTTTCTGAGTTTTTTCCATGAATTATGACACTCTGGTTCAGATTATTGGTTTTATTGAAAGAATAACCAAAATTGAATGTAACGAGTCCGGTGGTTTTGTTGCTGGATAAAACATTACTTACAAATCCAGCCTGGTTAAGATTGAAATTATAAAGATAATCTTCACTTATTCCATTGAAGCTTGCTGAAGTTTTAATATACATCAGCTGGGGCGTAACTGTCATTTCTGAAGATCTGAAAACACCAATTCCCGCGGGGTTTTGGCTTAAGGAAGATATATCACCTCCAAGTGAGGTGAACGCACCACCCATCGACATGAACCTTGCCGTTCCTCCATAAAAGACCTGTGAATACCTGAGAGCATCGTCAACATTCTGGGCTAATGCTCCAATGGACACACATAATATTGATGATATTATTAAACATATCCTTTTCATAATTATCTGTTTTTTTTGAAAGACTTATCCTGCACTCTGTTATTTAGAATGAACTATTTCAAAAGAAATCAATATACTTTTAACTACCTTCTGCCTGATGAAGAATGTCCTGAGGATGATCCGCCGGAGGATGATCCGGAATATGAACCTGAACTCATTGATGAACCTGAGCTACCTGATGAGCCTGAACTTCTGGATTCATAACCTGATGATCCGCTGCTGTAGGATGATCTGCCACCTGAGGAATATGAAGATCCGGAATAGGATGATCCGCTTTCTGCGCTTCTCCTTGAGGGTACAGAATAGCTTTCTGAGCCTGATCTGTTTCCACCCGAAGGAG
>Ga0208980_10000433_pt1 | contig 23333 bp, 17 predicted proteins | sample WetSurMetagenome_3_FD_187993 | JGI IMG/M metagenome (GOLD analysis project Ga0208980, IMG submission 187993) | Wetland microbial communities from Twitchell Island in the Sacramento Delta, sample from surface sediment Aug2011 Site A1 Bulk (version 2) | ecosystem: Environmental > Aquatic > Marine... | reverse complement strand
TGAGGACGGAGATTGTGGCAAGATTAAGTTTAGCGTAATTTTAGTCAGATATCATTAAACCTGGCAATTGAATTCACGAATCAAAGTCAAGCGATTTTATATCGAAACGTAAAAACCTGCCATAGGCAGGTTTTTACGTTTCGAAGCTTTTCTTGTGGCGAGGGTGAGATTTGAACTCACATCCAAGGGCTTATGAGTCCCCTGCTCCACCGTTGAGCTACCTCGCCACGAACAAAGACCACGAATGTTAATCCATGTTCTGGGATTTGTCAATTTTATTGATGGCTAATGGTGGTAGAGTAATTGTTCCCTTTTATCGATTCGTGTTCGCCCTCGCCAAGTATCATTATAAGGGACTTTATGGTGGCATTTCTTGCTTACACATCCTTAGGATGCCAACCCCCTGTTCTTAAGGACATAAAGACGTCTCCAATATTCAGCCACAAGTTTTTAACGTGCTGTATAAAATTCGAGTTGAGCATGATGGAAATGGGTTGCAGCTTTTACCCTGACGCTGCACTTGGTTTCTTTTTCAAAAAGAGGAAGGCAGATAGAATAAACAAGCCATAGGCGATGACTTCGGTCAAGGAAGGGCTCCCGTTATATCCAAACAGGGCCACCAGAAATTGGCCGAAAGGACCGTGATCATCCAGGATCGGGTTGATATTCCAGGCCGGCTCGATCAGCGCAGGGATGATGCCGGCTTCATTGAACTCGTGCACCCCGTGGGCCAGTAAACCGGCTGCAAACAGGACCAACAAAATATTGGTTACTTTGAAAAATTTACTGAGGCTCAATCGTTTGCTGGAACTGAATGTCACCCAGCCCAAAACTGCCGCCAAGCCCAGGCCCAGAACCGCCCCCAGCATGGTTTGAAAACCATGGGCGGTCATCTGAATGGCAGTTAAAAACAAAGCCAACTCAAATCCTTCACGACCCACTGCCAGGAACGCCAGACCAAATAAAGCCGTCTTGCTTCCAAGGCGTTGCGAGGCTTGATTCACATCAGTCTCCAGCTTTTTTTCCATCGAGCCGGATTGCTTTCTCAACCACAGGATCATCCAGGTCAGGAAGATCGTGGCAACCAGCATCGCCGTGCCTTCGAAGATCTGTTCCCCGCGGCCTTCAAATTCCGCGCCGATCCAGGTAAAAGCCAATCCGGCCAGAATACTGAGCAAGATGGCAGCCATCGCTCCCTGCCAGACGGATGCGCGTAATTCATTTCGGCCCATTTTTCCGAGCACCGCCAGGACGATGCCGATAATTAAGGCTGCTTCGACGCCTTCGCGCAAGGATAATAAGAAACTTGCGATCATTCTAAACTCAATTGCTTATCCAGGACACATCGATCTGCGCACATGCTCCGTCACTTTTACTCTCTTTAGTTTAATGATTCATATAGTGAAATTGCATCGATCACTTCCCCTGGACCGAGCAGCCTGTCTTGCGAACCGACAGGGGAATCCCATGTGTGCCGTTTTCAGTAGTCGTGACGCACTTTCCCTCGGAGCAGGAAGTGATCGTCATTTTATATGTGAGATCCACGCTCATATTGATCGGATAACCCTTCGCGTCTTTCTCGGTATCGTTTATGACATAGGTGCCATCATATACGATATTGATAGAAACACCTGGCGCAACCGCTTGCGACTGCCCCTCGACCCGGCCGGTATAAGGGTTTTCATCATCGGTTGGGTAAAGGCGGTAGACACCTTTATATATTAGGGCAACCCACTGAACCTGATAAGGACGATTGAGGGTAGGAATACAAGAGCTGATCCAGCGCGCATCTGAAAAGACGGATTCATTAAAACCAAAACTGTGCGGGCACTTTCCGGTGTCATCATCCGCGGCGCTCATGCGGTCCTTCAGGGCAGAGTTCGTGGTGATATTGTTCTGCAATTCCTTGTAGAATAAACTGCTGCCGGATTGAATATTCCTGAGCAGTTTCTCGGCACAGGGGATCGACGCCGGGACCACGCCCTTTTCCGCTTTGATACACTCCTGGCCGGACTTCTCGATCGTCTCGACGGCTTTCTCCGCCAATTGCTCCATGATCGTTTCCCTGAACCCACTGGTATCGCCCAGTCCTTCAACTTTGGCCTCCCAGGCGTGGAAGGAACCGACCGCCCGGGTGAAATCGCTGCAATCGTCCACATTATTGAGGATTTGGGTCAGGAGGTTGGTCGTGGCCATTTCAGCCAATTCCGCCTTGGACAACAAGGGTGCCATCTCGTCCATCTCGACCTCTGTCGCAGCAGCTTTCTGATCGGCTGCATCGTTAGTGTTGGTCGGTGCATTCTCCGTGACCATCGCTGCGGCTGCATCCGCGCTGCTCTCGCCGATGCCGGCGGACCTGAGTTGCGTCACCGGCAGGCTGCTCCCGCCCCCATCCTGCTGCCAGGATCGGCTGGCCTGGCGTGCGCCGGTCGCCCCCAACCCGGCAAGGGCCGTGGTGTTCTTATAAACAGGTGCAAGGTGGAATTCCTCGCCGCTGCCATTGAAGGCAAAGCCGACCGTCGCCAGGTCGGACGCTGATCCACCCGGTAAACGAATCGTCAGATAGGCGATCTCATCGAGCAGCCAGCCCTCCGGTTCCAGCCTCACGGCTCCCTGAAAGCTGCCATCCAACGGCCAGCCTTCGATAGCGCCCAGTGGTGTCATTTTGATCTCGAGCTCCGTCTCCAGGGCACCGGCCGGGATGACCAGGGAGTAGGTGACGCCCCGTGCATCGGTGGTCTCAAGCGTACCACCGTCCAGGCCGATCACGGCGCTGGTTGTCTCATCATCAGAGAATTGAGCCTGCACGGTGAGCGGGTTGGGGGCATGTGCCAGGGTGGTGATCTGAAGGCTCGATGCCCCGCCCGGACCACTGGCGGTGATCGTTTGAAGGCGGTAGGTCAGCAAACTTGACTCAGGCGCCAGGAGATGCTCAAAACTGACAGCCTCCGGGGGCAGGAAAGCAAAGGTCAGGGGATCCAGTCCATTCGGCACGATCTGAAGTTCATAGCCGGTCGCATCCGCTACGGGCTCCCAGGTGAGTTGCACGATATCCGGTGAAGAAAGGGTGGCGCTAAACCCCACCGGCCCGCCTGTTTCAGCTACGAATGGATAAGTTGTGGGAGTACCGGTCAGGCCTGCGGGCAACGAGCTGCAGGCCTGCAGGATCACCAGGATCAATGAAATACCTATTACACGGATATTTTTGGTCATCATGTTTTCCTTCTGAGTCAGGTTGGATATTCCCCCATGGCAAGCCCCTGGTTACCATGGATGTTTGCTTTGCAGCGATATTATGTGATTTCCCTTTGGCAGCAGGTGCTAGCATAAAAGCACCTGTTAATAATTCGATCTCTTATTAGACTAATTAGATAATATATATCATATTATTATCCAAAGTACAAGCCCCATTTGGATCTGCTTCCCTGAACTCAATCTAACCTCACTTAGCGGCAAATCGGATCCGGCAATCGACGGATGCCCTCCAGGCTGATCAGCGACACCCCCGCACAAAGCTGCAAGGCAGGCCGAGCATAAGGAGTCAATCCATACTCGCTTCCCTCATGGATCTCTCCCTCGCCACCATTCAATACAATTTATTAATCCCTCTAAAAATTGTAAAGCTGGCGATTCATTTAACGTTCTTTTCTTAATAATATAATAATTCACTGGTTTTCTTATTCCCAAACCCCCTATAAAAATAGATATAGTCTCAACCTTACTTATCAATACTATGATATTCAGATTCCAGTCTGTCTGATTCAATTATCAACAAATTAAATGTTTCGTCATATAAATCATAATACTTTTGCCCATCTTCCAAGTTTCCTTTATTAATTTCCGCATAGGCGTTCCATAAATAATAAAAAGCCTGGACCTGTAATTCCTGCATTCTTTCCATACAAATTGGCGTAGATACTTTCATTTGTGCATAATAACTTGCTTCATTATCTTCCGCTGTATTTTCATCATAGATATTCATAATACTTCTCGTGTCATCCCACCAGTTGCTGATATCCTGATAGGTACAAATTTGATTTTGTTTTGAACAGGAGGTGGTCAGTAACATGACAAGAATAACAATTACCAAGGAAGTCCTTTTCATTTTTCAACTCCGATAACTTATAGTATTATTTTCATACCTGCTTGTCTGAACCACGATTTTTATCCCCCTTTTTTTATTTCATTGATCAAAGAATTGATAAAAGGTGCAGCCCATTCAGCCAGATCCATTACCTGTAATTCCGTTCGCTGGCCAGATAACCTTCTGATCAAGATCTTCCCGGAAAGGATATTTGTGAGACGGGGCATGTGTGGAATATAAAGCCCAAACAGGATCGCATCAGGTCGAATCCTGATAGGTTTGATCTCAAGAACAACCTCAGCACATTCGAAGTCCTTTATTAAGGATGCGACCACATCAAAATCCTTTTCGAACACCCAATTCTGATCCAGGGAATCGCTGGTCGCCGCTTCAGGATTTGCACTCATATCTTCAAATATACCCTATTCGTACACACCACTCTTCTATTTTCGATGCAGTCTCACTCATTTTGCCCTTGAGAGAATATTCGCTAAAGGACACTCCTGCAGACGCAGCGCGCGCTACTGTCGATGAGTCGGTGTCGCAGTTTAAAAGTAGAACCGCTAAAGGTGGGCCCGCCCTCAATACTTATTTATTTACCCCTACAACCTTACTTTCTTAGCATAGCGTACCGCTTGAAGTGGAGCGCCCAGGTTTATTGTCTTTGAAGCGCCATCCAGGTCAAAACCCATGGCTTCGTAAAAACGTCTTGCAGAAACATTTCCCGCCAGTACCCAAATAACGATCTGCTCATACCCGCGCGTTATTAGGCGAGCCTTGGCTTCCTGCACCAACCGGCGCCCGATCCCCCGCCGCCACCAGGCAGGTGTGACATAGATCCCCCACAGCTCACCCACCCTGTGGACATCCAGATCCGTATCCCGGCTTGGACCAATGGTAAGGATCGCGATGGGTGCATCGCCTTCTTCCAGCAGGTAGGTTTCTTCTGAATGGATTTTCAGGGCATCCGTGAACGCAGCAGTCCTCTTTTCGATGGTCATGCCATCCAGGAAGGCGTCTGGAACCAGCCCGCGGTAAGCTGCCTGCCACGAGGCGACATGCACCTGAGCCAGTTTCTCCGCATCCCGAATTTCAGCTATGCGCAGGACCATTTTATTAAATCAATTATAATGCTGTAGCAATTCCGGAAAGTTTCCCATATCCTTCACTCCCAGATAAATCCGAAAGCAGGATTATAATGGAATCAGATCGACATCAGTCTCACCAATGCCGCCTACATCATTGTAAATCCGCTCTAAGACTGATCTCACAAAAACAGAATAGTTAACTATTCGGAGGGAAAGATGAAACTACGCGGCATTTTGTGGTTTTCAGCGGCTTTGTTATTCATTTTGATCCTATTATCCGGGTGCAATTGGGACCTGTGCACGGTGAACATCCCGTATGATCCTCCATCGGTCACCGACCCAAATAATTATGCTGAACCTGGATTGGTCACTTTCCATTGGTATTATAAATATCCACTATGGTGTGACACGGATTATTTTGCCCTGACTGTTTGGAAAAATACTATTGAAAATGATGCAAATAACCCGAATCCGGATGCGATCACTGTCTCAACCAGGGAGAAATCGATCGAATACCCCACCCCACTCGAACCTGGAAAACTTTATGTTTGGGATCTCTACCATGCGAGAAAATCAATTACGGGTCCAGATATACAAGGGCGGCACGACACCGGATACTTCCACACCGGGCCCTATTGTAATTCGTTGGCTGAGCTAAACCCTGTCAACCTGGTCTATCCGGAGGATGAACAGGTGGTAACGTACGATATCCAGGGGGATTATCTTTGGCAGGACCCGAATCATTGCTACCTGGGGTATGGGGGCGTTTATCGTTTACAAATTGGTTGGGATCCGGATTTTGCAGATCCAATTATTGACGCCCCAAGTACAGCCCATGATATTGAAGAAAACATTAATTTTAATCATGAGGACTGTGAAGCCTATTACTGGCGGGTGACCTCTGAAAATGAGGATGAGGATATCAATTTAGTCTCTGCAACCAACAGGTTTTACTTCTATCCTCAGAATTCCATACTGCCGGTCAACCTGCTTTCGCCGGTGGATCATGCCTTCATTCCGGCAGAAGAATTGAACTTCGATTGGGAAGAACCGACCACCTGCAACCGGATCTTTATGTATGAGATCCAGGTCTCCGAGCAGGAAGATTTTTCCAGTTATGCCTACCAGATGAATTCCAGAATCCTGGACTCCACAACTGGAAATCGGCCCAGGCCGGATCTGGAAGTCTGCACCCAGTACTACTGGCGCATCATGACCGATCCGCCTGACGGTTCCGAGAATATTTATTCCGAGACCCGCAGGTTTGTGCTCTCTGACCCGCAGGGACCCTGCCCCATTGTAATTCCCCAATTCACACCATTGCCAAATGACTATCTGATCGTCACTTCCACGCCAACCGCTAATCCACTGATGCCCAGCGTGACTGCCCTGGAGAACCTCAACTGCCGGGCTGGCCCCGGGTCGGTTTACGACATTGATGACACACTCATGGGAGGTAAGAGCGCCCCGGTGGAAGGCCGCAATGATCTGAGTACCTGGTGGTACATCTTCCTGGAAAACCACAAACGGCACTGCTGGGTGTGGGGGGCAAAAACCGAATTCATTGGCGATGTTAACCAAGTGCCCATTTTGGATACTCCCCCAACCCCGATACCTGATGTGACGGTGGATTGCTCTTCCTTCAAGGATGAAAAGACCTGCGAGCTTTATCCAGCCTGCAAGTGGGTTACCGCGGACACAAGAGTACCCTACTGCACTGCCAAGTAGACACCAAGTTTATCGTTCAAAAACCAGGCAGATCAATATCTGCCTGGTTTGTTTATCCGAATACTGGAAACAAAAAGTGGAAATTATAAATTCAATACTTCCTGATTATTAAATAAGTCGATTCTCCGCTTGTTTTACTCATTTTCTTTATCGCGCCCAACCTTCTTTTTTCCACTCCCGACATATTCCAAAAATACTTCCACAACTTGAGGATCGAACAGTTTCCCGGATTGATCACGGATATAATCTCGGGTTTTCTCATTTGACCAGGCTTTGCGGTAGGGACGATCGGATGTGAGTGCATCCCATACATCCACGATCGCAAATATCCTGGCGGGTAGTGGAATATCCTCCATTAACAAGCCTCTTGGATAACCCGAGCCATCCCACCTTTCATGATGATTGTGAGGAATATCCAACGCAGGCCTGAGATATGGAATATTCTCAAGCAACTGTGTGGCCTGCAGGGGGTGTTTCTTCAGAACCTTCCATTCAGCCTCAGATAAACGATCCGCCTTGAGCAGGATCGCATCCGGTACAGCCATCTTGCCGATATCGTGAAGCAACGCCCCGCGACGGATATGATCCAACTCTCGCCCGGAGACTCCCAATCGTTTTGCCAGGTCAATAGTCATTTCAACCACACGTTGACTGTGCCCTTCCGTCTCCCGGTCACGGTACTCCAGGGCCTGCCCCCATCCAGCCAGGGTCAGATCATAAGTATCCTGCAAATTTTTCAGGATCCGCTCCCAATTATCCATATAGATCCAAAGGAAAAACCCTGCAGCGATGATCAGGACAGCGATCACAATCAACTGCGTATTGATCGAATATTCAGAAGGATGGAGATATCCCATCCGGTCAAGGTAATAAACGAAAGTAACCGAAGCAAGCGATAACAAGGTTGCAATAAGCGGTGCTTTTTTGCTAAATAGAAAGGAAGTAAAAATGATGAATAATGCGTAACCGATCAGCCCGGCATCCTGCAGACCAATCCCATCGATCAAGCTGAAGGTTATCAAGATTAGGATCAGGGCAGAGATGAAAACTGCCACAACGGTAAAATATCCGCGCTTATTGAGCGGAAGACCCAGGAGACTAATGCCAGCCATTAAAAACATGAATAATCCGAGAAAAGTATCTGCTCTTAAGTTTTGGGTTCCTATAAGAAGGCAGGCAACGATCGATATCAGTAAAGAGTTATGTAAAAACCTGGCTTTCTGGGTCTGCTCGATGTTGTCATATTCAGGCGGTTTGAAGAAATCGATCATTTTAGTCAACATGGCTCATACCTGTTTATATTAACGATGCTGCTAACCTGTCAGGGTTTTGCAGCCAGTTATCCCAAATCAGAGGCACCATAGGAATATTCTTCAGGGGTCCCTTCGCAGGATCCATATACGATCATCTCTTATTACAGGTGATATTGAATGTATTTTAGTCGAAATTCACGGGGTAACAAGACTGAAAGGGATGGAACCCCTTCAGGGAGCATTATTTCACAGTGAGTGGCATCTCCCCTCACTTTCATATGGCCCAGGTCATTCCATAACCAGCAGGGATGATACCTGTTATTAAATTTCCAAGGTCTAACGATAAACTGGATCACGTAATTGGCTGATCACCATCAGACTGATCAGCAACAACCCTACTCCTAACAAGAGCGCCGGGCTAAAAGACCCATCCGGCGCCTTCATGGCCTCCATGATATACACAAAGACCACCGAAGCCTGACCGACGAGTTGGATCAGCCCATTCGATGTACCTTCGGGTGTGGGCTGCGTGATCTCAGCGGCATACTGCATCCCGATCGGGCTGGCGCTGATCAGGAAGAAACCGAAACAAAAAGCGGAGACGAATAACATCCAGGCAGAGGTGGCGTAGATCAAACCCACCAAACCCGGGATGGCCAGGCCAAAACCCAGCAGCAGGAACTTCTTGCGTTTATGCTGCTTGTCTGAAAATGGCGGGATGATCACCGCCCCCAGGAGGCCACCAACCAGCATCAACGCTCCGAGCGTGCCAGCATCCGTGGGAGTGAAACCGCGCGGCCGGATGATGTTTTCCACCCAGGTGGTGACGCCGTTGAACAAGCCCATCCCGATGAACATGATCACCATGTATAACCAGAAGGATTTAACCGTCAGCGCATGTTTCAGCCCATCCAACATCAATGCCCGCACTTCATGCCCATCCGGGCAGGGTGGTGTGGCCGGTTTTTCGCGTGCCAGGATCACAAATAACACGGCCGAAATGGCGGCTAGGGACCCATACAGTAATTGGATCGTGGGTATGGCCATGGATGCCATGAGTGCGGGGGTTAACACCATTCCGAGGGCAACCCCAACCAGGTTGGCAAAAATGACGATTCCCACCGCCGTGGCACGCTCTTCCACACCGCACCATTGCGCCGGGACTTTCGTCCAGGCATTCATCAGAAAAGGCTGGGCGATCGCGATCCCGATCGTGCTGGCCAAAACCAGTGAATAATTATCGCCGGCCAGGCCGCGCAGGATGCCGCAGACGCCCATGAGAATTGCCCCAAAGGTGACCGGCCAGCGAAAGCCATAGGTGTCGATCGCCCAGGAGACCGGTATGGAAAGTGGTATGTATACGATCATGAACACCATCGCCAGCAAGCCGATCTGCAGATCGCTGACGCCATAAAAATGGGCTGCCGGTCCGGTGATGGGAGCATACCCGATCCACAGGATCTGGATGGTCAGGTTGATGAGCATGAAGGTTGCCAGGACGACCCAGCGGTAGCCGTATAAACGAAAGGTTTTATCTGTCATGAAATTCTCTTTTCATTGCGGAATTGGGAGCATGACCGCGGGAAAAATCCACCCGGCACCCATACATCATCAAACCCACAGCATCCCGTTTGGGTGCGCTAATTCCAGTGGGAATATTTAATAAATAGATCTCAATATTATAGAAACTCGACGGCCTTTCACTTCTGCAAGGTCAGGTGAAATAAATAGATTTAGAATTGTATTATGCTATACTGGCATTGTAAGGGGTTTGATCGTATCAATTTCTAAAAGAAAGAAAGTTGAATATAATATCAGGCGAAGGTAAACGCCATACTATTATATAACATTACAAGCTGAGGTGTTTGGAAAAGTCCATAATATCAAAACAACATGACAGCATCGCTGGTCTTACCCAGCAATAATTGAGTATTCCAAATAGGAAACCTTATGTCAAAATTTTCCAAACTCGATAAAAAATCCAAGAAAATCATCATTTATGCTTCGATTGCCGGAGTCCTTCTGATCGCTTTCCTGGTCGTCCGCCTGGTGATCCTGGTGCAGGAGCGCTCGCGAACATTCATTTTCAGCGCGGATCCCACATCCACCAGCGGATATCAATTAAGTTATCAATACGGCTTGCTTGACCAGGAGGACTATGAAAGCCTGTCAATCGATATCTCGTACCTGGAAAACCTGACCTTCGATGAGATTGGCAACCCCTCTCCACGGCAGGAGAACTCGAAGATCTCAAAAGAATATGGAAATCTCCAACTCGACCTCATTTATCCAATCGGATCCATATATCAGTTCGATGGTTCGTCCGTTTCCATCACCGACCAATACATCGGCGATACCAAAAAGTACACCCTGACATGGGTCGACACGCAGTCCCACTCTCAAACCTTCAATGCCTACCATGAACTCGTGGCTTACCTGGAACCGTATCTGGTCCAGGAGGACCAGAAGTTATCCACCCTGAGCATCATTAGCGATGCCGATCAATCGAATACTTCCTCCCTGCGGATTTTTTCCAACGGCTTCGGGCTGACCCAGTATGGCTTCCCATCCGGCTGCGAGATGGCGTTTTCTCACCTGAATCCACCGGATGACAGCAGTGATCCCACAACTCAAGCCTTCAACCTGCAGGAAGAGTGTCCGCCCAATCAAGCAGCTTTTTATCCCGGCTTGCTGGATAGCATCGGGTTTATGGATAAGATCGATTTCTTCATTACCACAGATGGTTATTCAGGAGCCTTCCCGATCATCATCGATCCCAATGATGCCTTTGCAATCGTCACCGGGAATCATCTCATCCAGAGTGACGAAATCAACTCATTCCTCTTCATAATAAATTCAGCCAGCCGGATCCATCTCACCGCCCACAACAACTTCGTCCGAATTGGGACAAACTGGTCTGCCTCCAGCAGTCTCCCGGAAAGTCGACTTTCCTTTCCGCATGCGGACCTGGAATTAATGAATCTACCTGGCGAATTACTTTTTGGAAAAGACGTACAGGCGATCGATGCAGATTCAGATCTGCAAATCATCGACGGCGAGAGAATTAGGACATCCCTCAATGCGACCCTTTTCGATCAGAATGAGAGTGCTTACCTTTCCCGTTTGTATATGAAAGGATTGTTTTCAGAGATCATCCTGAACGACCGGACGATCATCAAGATAAACGATGAAAAATGAATTCCACCCTGATCAGTTCGTGGATAACCCGGTCATTTCACTCAAGCATGCTTCTGCGTATGGCAATTGCACCCTGGTCGCTCAATTCTTCAAGTTATTTACCCGGAGATCAAGGCCAACAGAATCAAATGGGAATAAAACCTGATTATGATCAATAGGCTTTTCTTTTTTCCATAAAAATCCAGGTGAAGAATCCGACCCATGCGTCATCTGACAAGATGGATCTCCTGGTAAATTAAATAATCAGGTAACAATTTAATATTTGATCAATATTATGACAACGTGACCGCATACCACTGAATCAAGGAAAGACATGCATCCTACACGCCTCATTCACATTCCCACATGCATCATCATCGCCGGTTACATCCTTGTGGGTTGCACTTCCCAAATGGCAACAGCACTGGAACAGCAAGACGCAACTCTGCCCAACCCCACACCGAAATCCCTGCCATTGCCGGTCATAACCCTCGATCCCGGGCAGCTGCAGTTCAGTGTGGATGGTTCACCAGCTTTCACTTTCTCACGCAATGTGACCGGCTACCAGCAATTCGACTTTGCTACTTTCCTGTATTGGACAAATATGAGCGGAGATGACTTCGTCCGTATCCAGCTTGACAGTCTGGGCATGGGTTATACCAGCTCGGGTCTTGTGGACACTGCCTGGGTTCAGCAATGGGATCAGATCTTTAATAAAGCTGAAGCGGAAGGTCTATACGTCCTGCCGGTATTCTCCGTTTGGTACGATTGGAATGCCGGAGATGGCTATTCGAACTGGAAGAGCAATCCACTGAATCAGGTAAACGGCGGGCCGGCGGAATCCCCAGCGGAATTGTTCCAGACAGACTCACCCACCCAAAAGATGTGGCTTGCATGGTTAAAAACGCTTGTCTCTCGCTGGCAGGGGCGTAATAATATCCTGGGCTGGGAGATCTTCTCCGAAGTCAATCTGGCTACCGATGTTAAAGAAACAGCCGGAATAGATTTCGTAGGCAATGCAGCTGACATCATTCGGGCAGCCGACCTAAAAGGCAGGCCAGTCACTGCCTCCATCGCAGATACCGGCACCTGGCCTGATTTCTATAAACAGGATTCAATTGCCTTCATCAATATCCATCCCTATCCTCCCTCCGGCCAGCTGGACAGGACGATTGTTTCCGAAGTGCGCGCTTCCCTGGCGAGGTATGGAAAACCGGTCTTAATCGGTGAATCCGGATTGAACGCAGCAACGCCTGACAGCACCGACGGCAGGATCACTATGGCACCCAATGCCGCCACCGGTATCAGGCATGCCATCTGGGCTGGCGTAGTCTCAGGCGCCATGAATGGGCGTGCCCTCTGGTGGGAAGATAGTTATGGCATCTATTTTACGAGCCTTGGAATACCCTTCCTTCAAAAATACCGATCCGTAGAACTACCAACTGTGAAGTTTGTCGAAGGCATTGATTTTACCGGATTCAAACCTCAAGCTAGCACATCCACTCCAGGCGTTTGGGGAGCAGCGATCGGCAATGAAGACTTGTTGCTTGGCTGGTATCGGGATGCGAGTTGTGAACCACCCGATTGGAACTTGCGACCGCTTGTATCCAAGCAGATGGTTACAGTCAGCGTTCCCGGCACTGCAACCAACTGGCGGGTTGATTTTTACGATGTCAACGATGGAACTTCGATGATCGGATCGGTCTTTTTAACCAGACAGGGTAAGACGCTCATCATCCCCCTGCCTGATTTCCAGGATGCGATCAGCTTCAAGGCACATTCGTAAGTAATCTGGATACAACTGATTACGGCTTCCACGGGAATGCACGCACAGGCCGCAGTTTAATAACACGATTCCCGGGATCATTCATCATGGATTGATGAAGCTGTCGATCAACCTCACAAACTTACAGCCCATACACTTCGACAAACCGGAATAAGTCGAAGACGACCTACTTGATACTCACGAGATGGTGTCCGATAAAATAAATCATGGGGTAAACAGCACTTCATCCGAGGTGGGAAGAGCCTCAAGTTTTGAAAGCAGCTCCCGGGCGATTGCAAGCGCAGTATCCATTGTGATCTCAGTATCCCATCCCCGAATCCTGATCGTGTGCGCGATATTCCGATACGAAAAATCAACAATATAGGTAACGATCGTATTGCTAACATCATACATGGACCAGACCCTGGATTGGTCTCCGATCTCCGGGTGAGAAGCGACTTCCCGATAACCCTCTTCCTCACGATAATCGACAAATTCCTGAATCATCCGTCTGGCGCCGCCATTACTTGAAAAGATCACAACGCTGTCATCCACTTCATTGGGGAGGTTTTCACTCTGTTTCTCACAGAAATACCGGACACTCCACCCATCGATCCGGCCGGTTTTATCTATATAGTTTTGCCCTTCCCCGACCGGCCACTCGGAGAGGATCACAGAATTTTCAACCCTGTTTTTTGAACCCAGGTAAAAATTACATCCTGAGGGCAGATCCTTTTCAGCCAAAATCAGGTTGTCAGGATTCATATCGATGACCTGTGAGCCGGTAGACAGGCTATTGCAGCCCACCAAAAAAAGCAACCCAAATAAGAACAAGATTTTTTTCATTATTTATCATTCTCCCAATATAGTTCAGCCATCTTATTCACCAGCGCCACGCGTATGCCCGCGATGGACGTAATTTAATGATACGGTTCTCAGGGTCAGACACCCAGGACTTGTAGGGCTCGCGTTTGATCTCATGCGACCCCACGTAGCGGGCATAGATACTGGTCGAGCGCCGGCTGACCTCAACCGGGTCGCTTATTATCTCAGCCAGCCCCTCCAGCAGGATCGCCCGGGTGGGACTGTCCACGTCGATCAAGACCGAGATGCGCGGATTCACAAGGGCTTCCCTCATTTTTCGGGGGGTGATGAATGCGCTGATACACAGGCACTCCCCATCCCATTCAAACCAAACCGGGGTGACATGTGGCTGGGCTGTTTTCGGATCAGCCGTCCCGAGCCTGGCCAGCAACGGCTGGGCCAACAATGCCTTGACCCAATCCTGACCGAGAACCTCATTCTTCTTCTTCATCAGTTTTAATCCTAATCAAAGATTTTATAATATGCAACCAAAGGCAGCCAGGCAGCCGGCAGCAGGAGGGTGAGTCCAGCTTCGAAAGTTCCGCTATCACCCGAATCGAGATTTTGACCCAGTGAGACCAACCGTTCGAGATCACTGCTCGAGTAACTAAATAGACAACCCAAGGAATATCCCATCTCAATCATCCGCATAGAGTTTGACATCACCATATTGCCCAATCAAAGAATATCCATTCCATTCAACCTGGTCTTCACAGATCGTGCAAATAACCATGCAGGGACGGTAATCCTCATTCAGGTAGGGAACGGCTTCGGGGAAAGCGAAGATCGATTCCAGGTGGTAATCTCCCCAGGGCGCATCAAGAATCCACCAGTAAGGGTATTCGGGATCGGATGAGTCTATCCTCAGGCCGATTTCCAAACATCCGGATTGCCGGATCACGTCTGCCATCTGGAGGTATGGCTCGCGAACCGGCTGTATCCGTGCAAAGAAGGTCGTGGAAGGCGGCTCCAGCAAAATCGATCCGGCTGTATTACCCGTCACCCAGTTTGCCTTGAGGGCCAGAGGTTCCGGATGATCGCGCAAAGCGATCAATGGCCGGGTTTTATTGATCAATATCCAGGGCAAACCGGAAATAAACAACAGGACCGCCACCAGCGTGATCAGGTGTTTGTTTCTCAACCACTTTCGAAATATCAGGCCAAACAGGGGCGCAATGGCCACGAAGAATGGGATCTCATAGCGGACGAAATAAGGGTTGTACTGGATGACATAACACAACGTGCAGTAACTGGTCACGACCAATCCCAGATAAAACCAGACGACCCCCCCCACCCGCTTTCGATTGACCAGCAATCCAATAATGGTGAAACCCAGGAGCAACACATGCAGTGGATTACCGGCATAATCCTCATCATTCCATGAGAAGATGACCCAATAGGCAGGGAATCCATTATGTTCCTGCCCGACAGGTGAAAACAACCATCCCAGGAATTGATGATTGCGTGGCTCGGAAGGTGTGACCAGGTTTAAAGCCAAATTCCGTACGGGATTCAACACACTGCCAACACCAAAGGATTGGGAGACATTTGCCCCGATCATATCCTGTGAGCCAAATGGATTTCCAAAAGTCGCCATGTTGCGACCCCAATAACCCACATTAACGATGATGCAGAACAAGGCAATCAGCAGGAGGATCCAGACACTCTTTTTCCAGCCAACCTTCCGAATCACAAGGAATGAAAAAACGATCAACGGGATGATAGCATAGGGATAAAAAGTTGCTTTGGATAACATCCCCAGCGCCAGGCTTCCTGCAAAGCAAATGTACTCCAGGGTGGACAGGGGCCGTTTATACAATATGACAATGAAAAGCAACATGCTGGCGAACCAGAACGCAGTGATGATGTCATTTTGACTGCTGGAGGATTGCAGCAAGACTGCCGGAAGGCTTATGACAAAAAACGCCGATAACCATTGGGCCAACCGGTCACCAGCCAGCAATTGCGCCAGTAAAGTCACACCGATGAGACAACCGATCAGCGCCAACCACTGAACCAGGAAGGAGAGTGCATCCGTTTTTTCCAGGAGCCAGACATGCAAGATCGCTTCTTCCGACCAGACCGGATAAGACAGCTGGTTGACATATGCCGTGGCATAATGTTGCAGGCTCCCGGACTGGTACCAATGGGCTATGCGGGGAATGTGGTAAAGCAGAGAATCATAATTGTTGGGCGGGGAGAGTACACCAATCACGAAAGTGAGGATCAACACGATGCCGATCAGGATTGAAAAGAATATATCCTGCCCATCCAGGTGCGGCCATGAGACTCGCAGTAAACGCCAACCGCGCACGATCAATCGCCTGCGAAGGCCAACGACGAGCAGACCAATGGTCGGAAGAATCCAGGCCATAACAACACCGGTCGTATTCAGTGACTTGAGCAAGCTCAACAGCTCTGATGCGATCGCCAGGTAGACTCCCAACAAAATGATCACTTCGATGAATATTTTTCGTAAAGGGACCGCTTCATTCTCCCCGGGCTTCTGGAGTGCCAGGAGCAATAAAAATAGCAGCGAACCGAGAATAACTGGAATGATCAATAACATGGTTATCCCTGATGAGCACTTTGGAACAGCATAAGGAGATCGACTTCGATAGCGTGTTTCCAGGGTTAATCATATCAGAAAGCGATGAGGTTGATAACAAGAACGCGGATCCCGGATCATCCTGAATGGAATTATCATGGTCAGAAACGGATCAAGCAGCAACAACCAGCCCCCAAAGCATCGTGATGTATAATCCACTCATCAATCCATTCGATCCATATCAATGTTAATCCTCCTTCCTATTTTAACTTTTGTGATCCTCTTCCTGACCCTGCTTGGTACGCAAAGCTCACGGCATGGCGTCCGTGCGGTTCTATTACAGACTAGCGCATTCATGGGTGCCTATGTTGTGGTCATCTCGGAAGGCCTGTCGCTATTCAGGGGATTAACCCCATTATGGGTGTCGATCACCTGGCTGCTTCCCCTGCTGGGACTCGCTGTGTTCACCTGGAAGAATGGATATGCACGGGACGGACTCGGTGCGCTCCGGAAGAAATGGAAGCGACCAGACACGTTCAACCTGATCGCAGGTGGCATCTTATCGATCCTGCTCATCCTGTTATTCATGGTCGCATTCATTTCACCAACAAACAACAGCGACTCACTGTTCTATCACATGAGCCGGGTCGCCCACTGGGCTCAGAACAGATCCCTGGCTCACTATTCCACCAATTATGTTCTGCAATTGATGCACCAGATCTTCTCAGAGTTGCTGATCCTTCAATTAAGATTTTTGTGGGGAAATGACCAGCTGGCGAACCTGGTTCAATACTTCAGTTTTATCGGGTCGATCATGAGTGTCACCGCCATCGCCAGCCTGCTTGGAGTCGGGAATCGGGGACAATGGCTGGCGGCTGCCTTTGCATTCAGTATCCCCTCCGCCCTGTTGGAAGCCACCAGCACCCAAAATGATATCGTTGCGGCTTTCTGGCTCCTGGCGTTGTTGTATTTTGTTATTTATTCCCTGAAGAAAAAACTGCTCCTCATCGATATCCTTTGTATCGGGGTGATCCTTGGTCTCGGGCTCTTGACCAAGGCGACATTCTATTTCTACGCGATCCTGACGATTGGATATTTCTGTATCAACCGGTTGGTCCGCTCATTTACCTTGAAGACCGTCGCACAACTGGCATTGATCGGCCTGATCGCAGCCATCCTTAACCTGGGGTTCTGGGTAAGGAATCAAATCACTTTTAATTCCCCCTTTGGCCAGGGAGCTTATGTGACAAGTAACATTTCCCAGTTGAGTAATCCCGGTCTCCTGATCACCGGTCCGATCAAGATCCTTTCGCAGAATTTTATGACCCCGGATGAGGAGATCAATGCCAGCCTGATCGAATGGCTCCATTCGACCTTCACCTCTTTGGACCCATCAATGCCGCAATTTGACCTCGAATGGGGATGGAACCATGAAGACCTGGCCGGCAATCCAATGCATGTCATTCTGATCTTCATATCCTTGATCCTCCTGCTCATTTTAAACAAGCGGGTGAAGGAGCGGACCATCTGGATCTACCTGGCACTCGTCATGGGGTCCATTTATCTGATCTCGGTTTTCACACGGGACGATGTGTATGGCATCCGATACCAATTGCCATTTTTCTTTGCCTTCGGACCGATTTTCGGCATCTCGGTAAACCTCATTAACAAAAAAACCTTGTCAGCCTTCATCATCGTGATGCTGTTGCTCAGTTCCCTGCCCTGGATCCTGTTCAACCGCATACGTCCCTTGATCGCCATGCGGGATTCATCCGATCCCTTCACGATCCCATGTCTGGCAGGCTGTACGACCGGGAGCATCCTCAACGAAACATCCAGCAACATCATTTTTGGGAGCCTGGTTGAATTCCGGGAAAGTTATACCGCAGCAGCCGAGGCGGTGAGTGCATCCGGTTGCCTGGATGTCGGTCTGCTGCTCGACTCTCATGACCCGGAATTCTTATTCTGGTGGTTATTGGACGTTCCGGAAAGTGGCATCCGAATCGAAACAGGCACCACGATCCCCGAGCTGCAACGGTACGTTGATCCCAATTTCAAACCCTGCACCATTCTTTGCACGATCTGCACCGAGTCCACCGCCATGCCGGGCTACCTACTGGAAGGCGCGTTTGGTGGCATTTTTTATTATACGAAAATGGATTTTCAACCAGAGGCAGGGGATTAACGGGCGTATTTAGGTGCCAATATTGTTTTATAGAAAAGGACATCCTCTCTATCGACTTCCATATTGATTATCCAATCACCCAAATCTGCCTGCACATTCGAGTAAAAATGTGCATCATTTTGGATGCTTTTTCGTATATTATTAAGAAGCGGGATCACGTACCTGGGAGCCGGACAAAATAATCCCCGCATCTGCTTCAGAAGAAACAACTAATTTAATATCGATTCTATTTCCTCTTAAGGAGTGCGCACATGGCAGCAATACTGGAAGTCAAAAACCTGGTAAAAAAGTATGGGGAGAATACAGCCGTCAATGGCATTTCTTTCACGATCACAGAAGGTGAAATCTTCAGCCTGCTCGGACCCAATGGAGCCGGGAAAACTACGACCATATCCGTCCTTTCCACCCTGCTTCCACCCACATCGGGAGAGGCAATGATCTGCGGGTATTCGGTGACCAAAAATGCAATGGATGTCCGCAAGAGCATCGGCGTCGTCCCACAGGACCTGGCTTTGTATGATGAACTGTCTGCATGGGAGAACCTCTCCTTCTGGGGTCAGATGTATGGCCTGGGTGGTAAAGCCCTTTCCAGCAGGATCAACGAAGTGCTCGAGTTGATCGGTTTGAAGGACAAAGCCAAAGCGCATGTCAGAACTTTCTCGGGTGGCATGAAACGCCGGGTCAATATCGGGGTCGGATTATTGCATAAACCGCGCCTGCTGTTCATGGATGAACCCACCGTCGGCATCGATCCACAATCGCGGCGCGCCATCCTCGACTCGGTCAAGGACCTGAATAAAGAAGGCATGACCATCCTGTATACCACGCACTACATGGAGGAAGCCCAGGAACTTTCTGACCGGGTGGGCATCATCGACCATGGTGAATTGATTGCCCTGGGAACCCAGGCCGAATTGACCCGGCAGGTCGGTAAGACCGACACTTTAATCCTGCACATCAGTGAGAATGATGATCCCGAAGCGCTGGCGAAGACCCTGCGTCCGATCAAAGGGGTTACGCGCGTGGATGTCATCGACCACACGCTTTCGCTTATCGTACCCGAGGTGGAGAAGGTGCTTGCCCCGGTTGTTTCCAAGGCCACCGAGACCGGCATGCGCATCGCCTCCATGGAAATCCACGAACCAAACCTGGAAGCTGTTTTCCTGCACCTGACCGGTCGGGCTTTGCGCGATTAAGGAGACTGTCATGAAAAAAATCTTCTTGATCGGTTGGAAAGATGTCAAACTGGTCTTCCGTGACAAGGCTGGCCTCGTCTTCATGTTGGTGGCGCCTTTTGCGCTCACCTTGGGCATGGGCCTGATCACCGGCAACCTGGGATCCAGTAATAATAGTGTTATCAGCGACATTCCGGTCGTGATCGTGAACCAGGACCAGGCCCAGATCGGAGATACATTGGTTGCGGTTTTCCAATCGGATGATCTGGAAGAACTCGTGGATGTTGAGTTATCGGATGATCCGGCCTATGCGCGGACGCTCGTCAATGACAATGAAGCTGCCGCGGCTGTGATCATTCCCGATGGATTTACTGAATCAATCCTTGCGCAGGAAGGTGCCTCCCAGCCGGGTGGGCCGGTGAAGCTTGAGGTGTACTCGAACCCCACCCGCCCCACCAGCTCGGGCTTCATTCAAACGGTTGTGGCGGCATTCATTAATCAGGTCGAGGTAGGACGTATCGGAGCTGAAGTGATCATCACACAGCTCCTGGAAAACGGATATATCCAACCTCAGGATGTACCTGTCTATGCTGAAAAGATCGGTGCAGAGCAGGCCATCCTGGCAGGCAATCAAAATGTGATCCTGGTGGTTGGTATCACACCCACCGGTGAGGTGGTCGAATTCAATCCGCTGGCTTACATGGCGCCGGGTTATGCACTGTTATTCCTGATGTACACAGCCACCAATGCCGGTCGCATGATCCTGGTTGAAAAACGCGAAGGCACCCTGCCACGCCTTTTGGTATCTCCGACCACGGCCACGCAGGTTCTATCCGGAAAGATGGTCGGCTCCTACATGACCGGCGCACTGCAAATGTTGATCCTGATCGCAGCCAGCACCATCCTATTCCAGCTGATATGGGGTGATCCCCTAGCGGTGCTCATCCTGATCCTGGCCTCCGTTTTTGGTGCGGTGGGTTGGGGCATGCTGATCTCTGCACTCATTAAAACCCCCGGCCAGGCTGCATCCGTCGGGTCGGCTATGATGTTGACCTTTGGCATCCTGGGCGGATCCTTCTTCGACCTGGGGGCTCTGCCGGACTGGGTCGAGACGATCGCCAAGATAACCCCAAATTACTGGGGACAGGTGGGTTTCTATACCCTGGCTTTAGGAGGTGGATTGGCGCAGATCGTGGAACCCCTGCTGGCACTGACGATCATGGGTTTGGTCCTGTTTATCATTTCATCCCGCTTGTTCAAACAGCGCGGATTGATAGAGGCCAAGTGAGGAAGCCATGAAAAAATTATTCGCCATCATCTGGAAAGACACGGTTATCCGTTTTGCATCCATTTATGAGTGGTTGTTCTTCCTGATCCTGCCCATCATTTTCACCATGATCCTGGCAGGAGGTACAGGTGGGTCATCCGATCCGCGCGTGCTGCTTGTCGTCGTGGACCGGGCTCAATCCCCTCTCTCGGCCAGCCTGCTCTCCGCTCTTGAAAGCTCTGATACTGTACGACCTGAAGTGACTGAACTGGGAGAGGCAGAAGACCTCTTTTCGGAGCGTCGTGTTTCAGCCTACCTGGTCATCCCTGAGACATTTACGCTGGAAAATATCATGCAATCCCCGGTGACATTGGAAATGCATGAGCAGCCCAACAATCTGAATGCCATGCTTGCCCAACGCGAGGTCGAAGCCATTGTCGGGCGAACCGGCAGCGCGCTGCAAATCGCAACATCCAGTATTGCCGAGGCTGAGAGCGTGCATCCCTTTGCATCCGGTCCGGACAAACAGACTTATTACCAGATCGCGCTTGAGAATGCAGAAAAACTGATGGGTGAAGCGCCGGACCGCCTCACGGTCATCAAAGGTGAAACCCCCGATGAAATCGAATATGATCCTCAGACCAACTCGTCCGCCGGGCAATTGATCACCTGGGTGTTCATCCCTTTGATCGGTCTTTCCGGGATGTTATGTTATGAGCGCCAAAAGGGAACACTGAGGAGATTATTAACCACCCCGACCACCAAAGCCACATTCATGCTTGGAACGATCACCGGCCAGGTTCTGATCGCTTTGTGCCAGATGGCCCTGCTGGTGGCCTTCGGCATCCTGGTGATGCATGTCAACTGGGGCAGGAATATCCCCGCGCTGGTGTTAGTGCTGGTTGCGTCTGCCATCGCCGCCGCCGCGCTGGGAACCATGCTGGGCGCCTTTGTCAAGAACGAGAATCAAGCCAACGGGTTGTCGATCATGATCGGAATGTTGATGGCATTACTGGGTGGGTGCTGGTACCCGCTCGAACTGTTCCCGGCAGCGGTTCAAAATGCTGTCAAGATCCTGCCGACTACCTGGGCTATGCAGGGTATGCTGGATGTAGGGCTGCGCGGGGCAAATGTACCCGGTATCCTTTTCGAAGTGGGTGTGCTGCTCATCTTCGCTGCCGTATTCTTCGTGGTTGGTCTCCTGCGCTTCCGTTACGATCAATAAGAGCTCGCCAAGCTCCCATCCTTGCTGATAATCCAAGTCAAAGGGCGACCTCTCGATCGCCCTTTAGCTTGTAGAAGACCAGCCGCGTATTAACTTACGGGCGCAATACCTGTGGCAGATAGGCGACCGGTGGCAGAAACTCACTCGCACCAATATCCGGTATGACAATACCATTTGAATCCCCATCGATCATATTAAACCCGCGTTGATCTGTATCTCCAGGGGCAAATGTTGGGTTGGCTGCATCAATTGCCGCACTCCCGTAAATTGGCGGCGCTGAATAGCTGAAACCACCGTAATTCCCCAGGGAGCTTAAATTTGGATTCGTGCTCGGATGATCGTTCCCAAGAACTAAATTACAGGTTGCATCGCTGGCGATATTGTAGTTAAAACTGGTAAGCGTGGCATCCACTGAACTAACCTCACAGGCATCATTGCCATCGGTGTTGTTGATGATGGAGTTCATAACACGAACGGAGCCGGAATAGATGAATACACTGGCCCCGCCCCCTGTCGAGATGTTCCCGGTGATGGTCACATGGTCCAGAGTTCCGATGGTCGGAATCAATCCATTCGATGTGAAGATTGCTGAAGCCCCGACGGAAGAGTTATTCGCGATCGTTACATTTTTTAAAGTAAAGTTATCAGCCTGGAAGCTCATGGCTATTCCACCGGTCATGGTATTCCCGCTTACTTCGGACCTCTCCATCGTGAAATCCCCGTAACTTTCAACACCCCCACTGGAAGTGGCACTATTCCCTCGAATGATACTATCCTGAATGGTCATGGAATTATCACCGCCATTAAAGATCGCGCCTCCCCGACCTGCATGATTATTTTCGAAGATGGAGTCGTAAATCATTGTCAAACCAGAAGTGGATGCCAGCAAACCACCACCGGCGTCGCTGGTAGCTGAGTTTCCAGTGAATAAGCTGTTATACACATAAAGATCTGTATCTACAGTGTATAGACCA
>Ga0208980_10000432_pt1 | contig 23334 bp, 20 predicted proteins | sample WetSurMetagenome_3_FD_187993 | JGI IMG/M metagenome (GOLD analysis project Ga0208980, IMG submission 187993) | Wetland microbial communities from Twitchell Island in the Sacramento Delta, sample from surface sediment Aug2011 Site A1 Bulk (version 2) | ecosystem: Environmental > Aquatic > Marine... | reverse complement strand
TTATTAGTTAAAAAAAATGATATCGAGTTTCACTTATACATAAATTGATAACCGTAGCAGTAATTTTAATAGTTAAAAATAGTCAATATAATTCCAAAATGTTGTAAATTACATAGAAATTATAACCATCAAATCCATGAATTATGAAAAGTAAATTTGTCACTTTAATGGTTCTTTTAACAGTGGTGTTGTTAACATCATGCCGGAATTCTCTTAATATCGGGTATAGTATAGGTGAAATTAGCTCTGACCGTATGAGTCAGGAATCTTCCATTTTTGAAGATAAGGTTAAATCACTTGGAGGAACTCCCTTGATGCAATACGGGTATGGAGGTCCAATTGAGCAATTAAAACAGGCTCAAACCCTTATTGATGCAGATGTCGATGTTCTGGTAGTCTTTCCAACCGATAGTTACAAATGGGACAATATAGTTAAAGAAGCGCATAAAAAAAATATTAAAGTCATTGCTTATGAACGGTTGTTGCACTATACGGATGTAGACTACTATTTTTCTTTCTATAATCAAAAGGTTGGTAGTCAGCAAGCAGAGTATGCCATAACCCATCGTCCAAAGGGAAACTACATCTTGTTAGGGGGACCTGAATATGATTATAATTCAATACTTTTTATGCACGGACAAAAAACCACTTTGTTGCCTTACATTGAAAACGGTGATATTAAAATAGTGCTTGAGAAGCATTTGAATAGTTGGAATCCCATAGATGCTTTTATAGAAATAGAGTCATTCCTTGAAAAAAATAAAAATATACAAATCGATGCTATTTTAGCTGCCAACGATGGACTTGCCGGTGGCTGCATTACGGCACTCGATAGGATGTTAGGTATTTGGGATATTTTAATAACGGGTGCAGATGCTTCTGTCGGAGGGCTTCAGAATATTCTTAATGGGAAGCAAAGCATGAGTGTATATAAACCCTTTAAGGAACTGGCAACTCTTGCAGCAGAGGAAGCAATAAAGCTAGCAAAAGGAGAAGAACTTGATAATATAAATGGTTCATTAAATAACGGATTGAAAGACGTTCCGGCTGTATTTCTTGAAACAATTGTGGTAGACAAAAATAATATCAGAGAAACTGTAATTGCCAATGGATTTGTTAGTGAAGATCAGCTTACTTTCCCGAAAAAATAAGTACTGTGGTTAATATTGCAGTTGAAACTATCTGGCGGGTATATTTTGAATTAATCAAACCAGAAATTCTATGTAAAATGACAAATCAACCGCACTAATTATAAAGTCTGAACCGGTTAAAGAACAAATAGCTACTGCTTAATAACATAAAATAAATGGAGATAGTGTCCATAAGACACTTACTGCTTGAAAAAAACAACACTTTTGCTAATACATAGGGCTTCATTACTGGGGATTGTGCACCGTATGAAGCCCTATGTATTTTGGTACAATCTTTAAATACGGAACCCTAAAATTTTATTTTTAATCCAATTCCCTGTACTGAAGCCTGACCTTTAAAATTATACAGTCTTGCCTCAATTTTAATATTCCTCTCTTTCATCTTTCCGATTGTCAATAAAGGGATTCCAACGGCCATTAATCCAAGTCCTCCAAGCATTAAATGAACTGATGTATCCACTTTATCCTGGGATGGCTCATTGTTGTTATTATTCTCATTGTACATTTTCCAGTACATTAAATTTCCTGCAAATAATGTCACGCCACCAACAACAGTTAATACTGTACCGGCTCTCTGCATCTTTCTGTTCTTGGCTAAAGCATCACCAAATGTTAACGGGCTTTTTGTCTGTGAATTAACTGAGAGTACGAAAAATAGAAAAAAAAATATTGAAAGTATTCTTTTCATGTTTTACTTATATAGCAGGTTCTATTCTGTTTTTCTATCTCACTTCAAATTTATGAAGCTATTTAATTCAATTTAAATCTTCCAGTGATCAAAGCAAATACCACCCCCCGTATTGTCGTTGATAATAATAAAACCAAAATAGGTAAATTTGTTTAATTAATGGCTGGATTATTTATTGTTTAATGAGTACTTATAAACATTTGTTTCGCGGATTACAAATCCCATTTCCTGATACAACCGATTTGCAGCCACTCTCGATGGTCTTGATGTCAGTTCAATTGATTTAGCGCCCAGGGATTTAGCAAAGTCAATCGAAAAAAGCATAAGTGCTTTCCCAATACCTTTACCTCTCACTGCTTCATCAACAACTACATCTTCTACCCAGACTTTTGTTCCTGATGGTATATCGTATATAGCTATTGTTAAGATTCCGGCTATCTTATTATCAAGTTCCGCTATGAAGAAATGTGTGCTTTTTGATTTCAAAATTCCTTTTAAATGTTCCTTGCTGAGTAAAACTGAATCAGGATCCAGTTGAGGTAATAATCTTAAAGTTGCATCAAATACCCTGTTGCTGAATCTGTTTATTTCTCTGATTTCCATTTTATTCATAATTCATTTATAATACTGATGCGTTTGATTTCAATTTAAACCTCTTAGGGGTTAACAGATCAATTCAAATCAAAAAATCAAGGAACATTTATATTTTATTTATTATCAATAATATAAAAACATTTTTCTTAAGTTATTGCATCACTAGTAATTCATTTATATGATTCTTAAAGTTAAATATTTTTATCCAATGAGCTGCGATACTCTCAGGGACTAGTTCTCAAACTTGTATTTTCAGGTATGAAAGAATAAGAAAGAAACAGTAATGCTTTATTTTGTAAATTTTAAATTCATACATTTGGGATGATTCTGAATACTTGATCTTATGAAAGTTAAAACAGGTGTTGTTATTTTGTTTGCGTCGATTGTTTTCCCGATATCCTCCTCGCAATCATGTGTGAACAATAATGAGGAAGAGCTTTATGGGATAAAGCCATGCGATACTTCAGATGTAACATGGGTTTCAAAGATAAGTGAAATAATGCAGCAAAACTGTGTGATGTGCCATGGTCCTGTCATAGCCTACAGGGGAGTCAGGCATGACTCCTATGCATCAGAAATGATTGTTGTAAACGACGGAAGATTAAGAGGTGTTGTAAATCATCTTCCGGGTTATGCAAAAATGCCTAAAGACAGAGGGAAACTTCCCGAATGCGAACTAAAACTCATTAACACCTGGCTTGATAACGGTGCTCCTGAATTCTGAAAAAATGGGAAAAAACTTCTTTACAACGACTTTTCTCCTGGCAATTTTATGGTCCTTTCTGCCGGCCCAGGACCTTGATGAGCTGCTTGGGGGTATCGATAAAGACAACACACCCAACTATGCTTACGGGACTTTTAAGGGAACAACAATCATTAATGGTCAGTCAGTTGAGGTGCCCGGGAACAAGGATTTACATTTTTTAATTTCGCACCGTTTTGGAGCTGTTAATAGCGGGATCTATAACTTCTTCGGGCTCGATCAGGCGACAACCCGGTTGGGCCTGGAATATGGCATAAAGGACATTTTATCAGTTTCTGTTGGAAGGAGCACTTATGAAAAGACTTACGATGCAGGTATAAAGCTAAAGGTTCTCCGCCAGCAGACAGGAATTAGAAATATACCATTGACCATGTCGGTTTACTGTGCCGGTTTTGCTGAGTCAACAAAATGGGAAGACCCCGAACGTGATAATCTGTTTTCATCAAGATTGTCATTTTCCACCCAATTGCTTATAGCCCGTAAATTCAATAAGCATTTATCTCTTCAAATAAGCCCCTCGTATATTCACATAAATCTCGTGCCGACAGCAGCTGACCAGAACAATATTTATTCTGTTGGTTTTGGGGGAAGATACAAGCTGACTCCAAAATTCTCGATAAACAGTGAATATTATTATCTGTTACCGGGCGAGACTGCGAATGACTATGCAAACTCCCTTTCATTTGGAGTCGATATTGAAACCGGTGGTCATGTCTTTCAGCTTCATTTTACCAATTCACAACTTATGTATACTCCGGGATTTATCGCACGGACAGAAGGCAAATGGGAAGAGGGGGACATTTTTATAGGATTTAATATCTTCAGGGTCTTCTCTCTGTCGAGGAAAGATAAAAGCAAACATTGATATAGTGATTATAAGATGAAAAGTATCAGAATAATCTTGATCTTATTGATGGTTTCAGTTAACGCTTTTCCACAAAATATGGATAAAATCTATGTTTGCAGGAACGGGAGTATCAGTTTCATTTCCGATGCACCTCTCGAACTGATAAAAGCGTCGAATGATAAGTTAACAGGTGTACTTAATGTAAATGACAGGTCATTTTCATTCAAGGTTTCCGTAAAAGACTTTGAGGGATTTAACAGCAGTCTCCAAAGAGTGCATTTTAATGAGGATTATATGGAAACGGAATTATTCCCAAATTCCACATTTAAGGGTAAGATTATTGAAGAGATAGATCTTCGTGTACCTGGAGAATACAAAGTCAGGGCTAAGGGGAAACTCAGTATTCACGGGGTTGAAATAGACCGAATAGTAAAATGCGATTTGATTGTAAATAATAAACAAATTAATGTAAATGCCAACTTTACGGTGTTTATTGCAGATCATAACATCAGTATTCCATCGATTCTGAATCAGAAAATTGCAAAAGAAATTAATGTGGATGTAAAATTTACTTTAATTCCTTCAGAACAGTAAACTGAAAATTAAGAGAATGAATAAGGCAAGTAAAGCTATCCTGCTTATCTCTTTAATGATAATAACATCTGCAGTTATTGCTCAGACACCTTTCATGAAGTCTCACAACCTGCTCAAAGGGAAAGAAGAGTACAACGTTAATATTATTTATCAGGATCCCAAAGGGTGGATATGGTTTGGAACTGACCATGGTTTGTTCAGATTCGATGGGATCAGTAACATGTTGTTTACAACTGCTGATAGTCTGGCAAGCAATAATATAACTGCACTTCATTTCACAAATGACGGAATAATGTGGATCGGACATAAGGAGGGTGAAATCACTTTATATGATGGAAATTCTTTTGAACCATTTCAGCCTGAAGAAGGACTGGGGGAAATTACTATTTCTGATATATTATCGGATAGTACCGGGGTTGTCTGGTACTCAACTCTTGGAGAAGGAGTATTCAGATGGGATGGGAAATACCTCTCGAATGTAAATACTGATGACGGAATTTCTGACAATTATGTATATGATATGGAGTTGGACAAGAAGGGTGTTTTATGGTTTGCAACCGATAATGGAATTACCAGATATTCTGACAGGAAATGTGAGGTAATCTCAATGAAAGATGGACTGGCCGATAATATTGTCAGAATTCTAAAAATCGCTTCTGATGGCAACCTTTGGATTGGAACTGACGAAAAAGGAATAATAGTTTATAATCCATATGAAAAATCATTTTTTAATCTGAGTGGATGGGATTTTGGACCAATTACCGGATTAACGATTAGCCGGGAAGACGAGATCTGGATAAGTACAGAAAAGAATGGAATTATCCTGCTCAAACTTTCGGGGACCCATTATTTCACATACAGAAAGGTTAAGATTACACAAAATTTGGGCTCATTACGGATCAATTCAGTCTTGAAAGATCTGGAGGACAATATATGGATAGGAGGAGGGAGTTTTGTTACTCAGGTTCTGACTCCTGTCTTTGAATCACTCAATCCGGCAACCGGTACGCCTTTTAGTATTGCTTACAGCCTGGCAATCGATAATTCAGATAACATTTGGGTTTGTACTGAAAAAGGGCTATACAGGGGAATTACCGGAAATTCCGGGGATCTTATCTGGAACAATATCAGTGAAACACTGAGTTTCGGCAGAACAAACTTTATTTCACTTTATCTCGACATTGAAGGTCAAATCTGGGCAGGGACATATGGTGAAGGCGTCTTCAGAATAAATCCCTCCAATCTTGTTTATACCAGGTTTACAAATCAGAATGGGCTCACAGACAATAATGTAATTTCGATTTCGGGAATAAATAATCTTGTCTGGTTTTCGACTCTCGGCGGCGGCGTTTCCTGTTTTGATACTGATGAATCAAAGTTTCGCAGCTTCAGTGCCCCTGAGCTTAAAGATTTATATGTGTATGAAACAAAATCTGATAAAACAGGTAAAACCTGGATTGCCGGTTCACTGAAGTTTCCTTCATATATTTATAATGACAGACTTTACCAGATCAGTTACAAAGGGCAACGTATACCTCAGTTCTACAGTGTTGCTCTTGATACATCCGGAATACCCTGGTTCAATACTGGTGACAAAGGAATAATGAAGATTGATGGAGACAGTATCAGGTTAATAGGAGAGGATGATGGCATAGTGTTTGACAAAATACAGTCAATTGTATTTGATAAACTGAATAACCTGGTAATCATTTCAAACCAGGGATTACTCTTTTACAAACCGGGGTCTGGCGTAATTCTTGAATTTGGTGAGAGTTCCTGGCTTTCATATCAGTACCCTGCCCTTAATTCGGTTTTCACTGATAAAAACGGGAAAATCTGGATAGGAACAGAGACAGGTATCATTACATACAATCCCGACTATCTTCAATACGTTGGAAAAAATCCATGGGTATTCTTATCAGTAAAGAATCTATTCTATGATCCCATAAAACAAAACAGGAATAAATTCCGGTACAGGGAGAATAATTTCACATTTGGATATACCGGTATATGGTTCAGCAATCCGGAGGGATTGAGATACAGGTATATGCTGAAAGGAAATGATCCTGACTGGACTTATTCCACCCGTAATCAAACCCTGACATATTCGAATTTACCTCCCGGGAAATACTCATTTATCTCTGAAGTAAGTCTTGATGAAAGAAGCTGGTATAGCTCCCCCGACTCTGTGTTTTCTTTTGCAATATCACCTCCTTTCTGGCGACGGATTTGGTTTTTAGCAAGTGCTATTATCTTATTTTTCCTTGCAATATATTCCTATATTAGGATAAGAGTAAAAACTCTTGAAAGAGACAAGAAAATTCTGGAAGCAGAAGTACAGAAGAGAACTGAAGAAATCAGAAAACAGAACACAGTACTGGAATATCAGAAGGCAGAGATTGGTAAGCAGAGGGATCTGGCAGAGGAACAAAGAAATAAAATTGAAGCACAAAAGGAAGAAATCCAATCCAGCATCCATTATGCCAAGCGGATCCAGTCAGCTACTCTTCCTCCAAAAAAGAAACTTGAAGCAATATTAAGAGAGTATTTCATACTTTACAAACCTTGTGATATTGTAAGTGGAGATTTCTACTGGGTTGCCAGGGTCGATTCTTATATATTCTTTGCAGCTGCCGACTGTACTGGTCATGGAGTTCCTGGATCATTTATGAGCATGCTTGGACTCAGTGCCCTGAATGATATTGTAAAATCCCTGTCAGTTATAAAGGCTTCAGAGGTACTTAATCAGTTAAATGTAAGAATCAGGGAATCGCTCCACCAGGGAGAAGACAGAGAGTTGGACACCCATGAAGGCATGGACATATCGCTTTGCATACTGGAATTAAAAACAAACATTATGCAATATTCAGGCGCCAATAATCCATTGTATTTAATCAGGAATAATACCTTAACAGAAATCCCTGCAGATAATATTGATATAGGAAGTCACTCCTTCGGGATACAGGAATTTACCAATCACGAATTAAAATACGAGCAGGGAGACCTGATATACCTCTTCACAGATGGATTTGCTGATCAGTTTGGCGGCAAAGACAGGAAGAAATACCAATCCCAGAGATTTAAAGAATTTCTGTTATCGATACATAATGATACTATGGATAACCAGAAAATCCTGCTGGACCGGGAAATTGAAACATGGAAAGGTGATTTTCAACAGGTTGACGATATTCTCGTTATGGGAATAAAGTTACGCCGTTTTTGTCACGACTGAAAACCTTAGCGGATATCTGATTTCAAATCCTTTTGCCATCGGGATCCTTTTGTACGTAATCAAAAGGTATCCTGGCCATTCTCGACATCTCCTTCCCTGCTTCCAGCATATCAATATCATCAGATTCATAGTGCCATCTAATTGAAGTATTCTCCACATTCACACGGAGAGTGGCGACCTTTTTGCAAAAATCAAGAATATACTTTGCAGAAGATGAATTGAAATAATCAAAATCAAGATTAAACTCTACAGGCCCCTTATGATCAGAGGAACTTGAGAGATAAGATGAAAAATCATTTAACCACCCGATTATCTCATCATAAAATGCAGGAACATTCGGTGGCCTGGACTCTCCCGATATATCATACCTGCCATTTGCCGGATCAAAGTGTACCTCCGGTGAATTTGAAGTCCGGTTTACTATCAATTTTCTCATACCAAATATTCGTTAACTGAAATTATTAATTCTAAATAATTGTAATGGCTATCCAATCTGGTAACATTGAATGAAATATTATTTCCTGACTTTAATTTCATCAACATCAGACCGAGTCCTGCACCCTTATCATCCTTCTCAAAGGATTTATTTATTGTCTTTTCGAACATGGCGTTTAGTGCATTGTCATCCTGCGAGTTTATTCTATTTATGTTATGGATTATTTCTCCAGTCTCATCAGCCTCAATGGCATTTCCGGCTTTAATAGTAATTATATCACTTTGCTTAAGAACAGTTATAGCCGGCTCCGGGTTCATTTTACCCGCGAAATCTTTTATCGAATATTTAATTATGTTCTCAAGGCATTCCACTACTATGGCATAAACTCTCTTGCCTGTATCCTTGTCAATGTTAAGAAATTCCCTTGATTCTTTCAAATCGTTCAACAGAAAGTCAATTTTGTTATAATCGACAGGACCTGTATAATTCAAAAATTCAGATGATTCATTCATGTAAACGATGAAAACATTTTAATTCTGCAGAAAGTATCACCAGGCAGCAAAAATACTATTTTCTTACATATGTTCGGGAAATATCTGCTTGTGTATTAAAAATTATTAACCTGACTTATCTGACTAAGCATAAATTTAATGATCTGATAGAACATATCATTCAGGTAAGTGATGACAGGAGTGTATCCTATCTGAAATTAAATCCTTTGAAAATCGATTGCCCTCATAATACACTATCTTTGGATTTTATATTTCAAGACAGTAATGGCAACATCAGAAGATAGATTGTACAGACAGGCATACCGGCTAAGCCTGTTTACCATTTTTTATAATATTATTGAAGGGATTGTTTCAATTGTTTTAGGCTATGAAGATGAAACACTTAGTTTATTTGGCTTTGGTGTGGATAGTTTCATAGAAGTAATGTCGGGTATTGGGATTGCTGTGATGATAATGCGCTTCAAACATAATCCCAACAGTCCTAAAAGCAAGTTTGAAATGACCGCACTAAAAATTACCGGTACGGCTTTTTACCTTTTGGCTGCAGGTTTGATTACTGGTATTGTTTTAAATATAGTTAAGCAGCACAAACCCGAAACCACACTCTGGGGGATAATCATATCTTTGGTTTCAATTGTAGTTATGGTTTGGCTGATGAGCGCAAAAAAAAGCATTGGCAAAAAGTTAAAATCTGCACCAATAATTGCTGATGCCAATTGTACCAGGGTTTGTGTTTATATGTCATTGGTCCTGCTAATAGCGAGTCTGATTTACGAACTCACAGGCTTCATTTTTGCAGATGCTATTGGTGCTGCAGGTCTGACATACCTTTCCATTTCTGAAGGCAGGGAAGCCTTTGAGAAAGCAAAAGGGAAAGAAGATGCCTGATGCTGTAACCTGTGCATTACCAAAACAGAATACGCCAAACGGGTATTACAACATTGAAAGAATGATAAAATCGGTCTTATTAAAGAAGGGCAGGGTAAAACTCTGTGGTTCCTGTTGCGATGCCCGTGGTCTTAGGGAACTGAAACTTATCGAAGGTGCGGAATTCAGCACAATGAAGGAACTTGCTCAGTTAACATTGGAATTTGACAGGACGATAACATTCTGACAATTAATTTAATCGGCACATTAGCTCCGCATCAGGAATCCTTATACTAAAGGATTGCAAGAACACCAATAACTGTGTGCTTGCTATCCGATCTTTTAACAATTCATATGTTTAACGTTTAGAATTGTCATTTTATCGATCATAGAATTGCAGTTATTACCAGCCCTCGATTACTATGGTTTAAGCAAATTTATAGCAATATTTTTTTTCATATTCTCTATTTTGCTTTATACAGGCAAAAATTCTTAGGATGAGCTTGTTTCTTATAGCATTAATAATGCTCATTTTGTTTTTACCTTCAGCAATCTTTCGTTTATAGTAATCTTGTATTTCACCAGGAGTGTTCAGCGTGGACAATGCAGAAAGATGTAGCAATGCTTTTATTGTTTTATTTGCAATATGCGACACTCTGTTCTTTCCTCTTATACTAGTACCAGAAGTGTGGCCAAAAGGAACAACTCCACTATAGCAAGCAAATTTTTTAGGATCATTAATATTTATAAACTCATTGGTAGTGACCAAAATGTACGATGCTGTAACAAAACCAATACCGTTTATGCTCGTAATTATCTGATACATTCGATTTAGTTTATCATCCTCTTTAATTAAAGCGTTTATCTCTCTCTCAATGGCTTCAATTTGTTTATCAATAACAGAGACTGTTCTATCTGTGTAAATATTTAAGCTGTGCATTACGTCTTTCTCAAGGAACTTCTTCTGTTCCTTATTTGCTGTGGTTAATTGCTTCCTAACCTTAACTAACCTTGCTCGCTGAGATAATAATGCCGCGATTTTCTCAATAACCTGCCGGGGCAGAGTCCATAATTTAATTTTATGCTGGTTTGTATAAGCGAACATTGCGATCCTGGAGCTATCAATCTTATCATTTTTACCCCTGACTAAGCCAAGCGATTTTCGTATATGAGCTCCTGATTCAAGCCACATTTTACCTTGATTATTATGGAGCCATTTTACAATAGGCCGATTGTAAAGCCCGGTATGTTCCATGCAGAAGATTGTGTCGTCAAAAGATCCGCCCAGGGACTTCATGATTTTGTTTACGGTCGATTTTATCTCTTTGGAGTTATTTCCAATACAATAGTGAGTAAGGACTTTGCCATTAACCACCGCACTCAGATCCAGTGTATCTTTTGATACATCAATTCCAATAAAATGTTTAATTTGCATATGCGTTAATTTAAAATGTTATTAATAAATCAACACTTATTGAACACACTCAAAGCCTTAATAATGGGTCCTTCCCTAATTACTATTTGAAGCTTGTTCAATAAAACCAGTAGTGGATTATATCGAGGGATAGGTCCGTCCTGGCTTCGCTCTTAATGTGCCACTACTGGTGTTGATTTATCAGCATATTAAATTACTCCAATAAGAAAAAAGAACCAATTTTCATTATCATCTCAAATCATATTTATAATTACAGAGTAAAGCTAAAGGCTTCGCTCCTCGCAATGACAGTGAACTTTACATACTACGGTTCACTCCTAAGCTGATATAAACTTACTTCCACTGTCATTGCGAGCGAAGCGAAGCAATCTTAAAATCCCATCCAAAACCAATATTACAGAACAGACATAGTATAAAAAAAGCTGCCCTTATGAGACAGCCTGTTTGTGATTTTTCAACCAGATTCTATATTATTTCTTATTCATAGAATCATAGTATTCAGTGAATATCCCATCTATCAGAGGTTTGTAGTATAGCCAGAAGAATCTTCTTGTATCGTCAGGTCTGTCGGAATAGAGAATTCCTTTCAACTTGCCAACACCTTTAAACCTTGATGTCCAATACGGGACATTTGAATTGGCAAAATCACCTGAGAAATAGTAAATTTTCTGACTGACAGAATCCTGTATTACTGCAGGAAATTCACTTTTCAGGTCGTTTCCTGCTAACAGTGTATCGCCAAGTCTTGTAGTCTCAATTTTGAATTTTGATATTGTTCTGTTCTGCAATGGGTCAATAATATCAAACCACTCGTCAAATGCAACCGAACCTGCAACTCCATATCTTGATGAGTTTGCTTCATCAGTAATAATATGAGGCATTGAATTTTTAAGATGAATCCCTTCTTCCAAAACTATTATATCCTTATCCTTAAGAAAAACGATGCCAGGTCTTGTAAAAGTCCATGGTTTGTTATATTCTTTTCTGTATAAACCTGTCATCCAGACAGGAAAGTCCTGACTGGTTGTGTCGAGAGAACTGAAATATTTTCCTGTCCAGCCGCTAAAAGTAATTCCGAGCTTTTCCTGGGTTCTGAATGATTCAAATTGTGTAGTTGGATAGTCCAGGGAGTTATATTCCAGAATAATCAGCTTATTTCTTTCTTTCATCTCCTTTATCAGCAGAAAGTCATTACCATTCAGCCCACCATAAATTTTTCTTGATCTCCGGCTTTTTGTGTAGGCTCTGTACCAATCATTGGCAAATACTCCATAGGTATCAGCAAAATAGACAGCATCGTTTTTCGTTGCAAGATTAATAAGATCTGCCAGACGATAGTCATTCTTTTCCCATTTCATCTCACGCAAAGGATGAAGGGGAAAGAATCCGTAATAGTCCTTTTTATAAGAATAACTTTTATTATTTTCTTTCTTGACAAATCTTTCGTTATTCAGGATCCAGTTAAATGACTTGTGATGCTCACGTTCAAGGGTTACCACAGTCTTATCAACTAATATAATATCCATAGCCTTTTTAGGTTGAAAAGTCCATTGGACAAGGTTTATGATCGGCAGTGCAAGTATTACTACCAGAATGGCACCTAAAATAAGAAGAGTTTTTTTCATAACTGAATATATCTGAATGTATTCAAATACAATATTATAAGGCGATTATAATCAAAAAGTCAATTTCACTTGCTAAAAGTATTAATTAATTTATTTTAAAGAAAATAAATTTGAGGCAATTTAGTAAAATTTATTGAACTTCAAAATCTGTCAGTAACCACAGGATGAATTGTCACCTCTTTTGTCTGCTCCACCTGCTTTTTTACCATCAGGAAGGATCAATACTGCATTGACACTGCCTATTGATGTCCTCTCCTTTAATATATGCCCCATATTCCTGAGTCTTTCGCATGTAAGGCTGTCTATGGCATTTTTCTCATAACTTATCCAATCGGGTAACCATTGGTGATGGAATCTGCCAGAATCAACCGCAGCCTGTATATTCATCCCGAAATCAATGACATTCACAATTATCTGACAGACAGTTGTTGGGATCGTAGATCCACCCGGAGAACCGACAACCAGAAAAAGTTTCCCTTTTCTTTCAACAATAGTGGGAGTCATTGAACTTAACATTCGCTTTCCGGGAGATACAGAATTGATTTCACCACCAACCAGCCCGTACATGTTCGGGAAACCAGGTTTGACTGAAAAATCGTCCATCTGGTTATTAAGCAGGAATCCTGCACTGTCAACTACAATACTGCTTCCGAATGTGTTGTTCAAGGTAGTTGTGGCAGAAACTGCGCTCCCATATGTGTCAACAACAGAATAGTGAGTTGTTTCCTCACTGAAATAAGATTCAGGAGAACCAGGGAGTATTTCGGCAGAAACCGAAGCTCTGTTCTCATCCCAGTTACTCATTCTGTTCTTAAGGTATGCTTTGTCTATCAGCTGACTGGCAGACACTTTCATAAATCCCGGATCACCTGAATATTCTGAACGGTCAGCGAATGCTCTCCTCTCCGCTTCCGCCATAAGATGAATGGAATGGGATGAATGATATCCCCATTCTTTTAAAGGATATGAATCGGTCATCTGAAGAAGCTGGATTAGTATTATGCCACCACTCGAAGGAGGAGGCACTGTAATTATCTTATAACCTTTATATTCTGATGTAAGAGGTTCTCTAGGAACTGATCTGTAATCGTTAAGATCCTGTTCAGATATTATCCCATTGCCTCTTTTCATCTCCTTAATAATAAGACGGGCTGTCTTTCCTGAATAGAATCCATCTCTGCCATTGTCTCTTATTCTTTTAAGTGTCTCTGCCAGATCCTTTTGAACCAAAGTATCCCCTGTTTTCCAGGTAGAATCCTTTACAAAAGAAGGCCTTGAAATATTTTTTTCAATAAATCGCTTCCTGTTTGCATTAAGGTCCCGGGCCTGACCACTTGTTACGGGAAATCCGTTCTCGGCCAGATCAATTGCCGGCTGAATTACCTGTCTGAATGGCAGTTTCCCGTATTTAGAGTGAGCATTAATCATTCCGTCAACTGTTCCGGGAACTCCGCTGGCAAGATGAGTCTCAGTACTCAGTCCTTCAATCACATTACCTTCATTATCAAGGTACATATCTCTTGATGCATTAAGTGGCGCCTTTTCTCTATAATCAATCACATCTGTTTTTCCATCACTTGTCCTGATAACCATAAATCCACCGCCGCCAATATTTCCTGCTTCAGGGTAACAGACACTCAGGGCAAATTCAGTGGCAACAGCTGCATCAATGGCATTACCACCCATCTGAAGGATCTTTGTTCCTGTCAGTGAACTCTGCGGATGGGCAGAAACCACCATGCCATTATCCGAAACAACACCCTTTCCGGTAATTATGTTATTATCTGTCTTATGGGATTTACCAGAACATCCGGTTATAATTATCAATACAATTAAAATGACAACTGATTTCTTCATAATTCACTAAATAACTCTTACAATAATAGCAAAAGACATTTATAATATGGCATGAAATGACAAAATCCGTGAGAACAAAAATTGTTTTTATTACTTTTACACAAACATTTTAATGATGCTGGCAAATCAACCGCTTGCAGAAAGACTAAGACCCAGGGAACTTGCAGATTTCTGCGGACAGGAACATCTTGTCGGCAGGAACGCTGTATTGAGGAAGGTCATCGAATCGGGAAATATCCCTTCGTTTATTTTATGGGGACCGCCGGGAGTTGGAAAAACCACACTTGCTGTGATTATTGCAAATACCCTGAAAAGGCCATTCTTTTCTCTGAGCGCTGTTCATTCAGGTGTTAAAGATGTCAGGGAGACTATTGAAAAGGCAAAAAAACAGCAATTTTTCAACCAGCCTAATCCCATTCTGTTTATTGATGAGATTCACCGTTTCAATAAATCACAACAGGATTCATTATTAAGTGCAGTTGAGCAGGGAATTATTACTCTTATTGGTGCAACAACAGAGAATCCGTCTTTTGAAGTTATATCCCCGCTCCTTTCAAGGTGTCAGGTATATATAATGAATCCATTGAAAGATGAGGAACTAATAAGCTTGATGAATAAAGCCCTTAAAAAGGACAGTTATCTGGCGGCTTTCGAAATAGAAATCGAGGAATATGAGGCATTGATTCGCGTATCCGGCGGAGATGCCAGGAAACTTTACAATGCACTTGAACTGGTTGTTAGTTCAGAATCCGATGAATCATCCTCTGCAAAGATTATAATTAACAATGAAAAGGTTCTGAATCATGTGCAGAAAAATCTTGCCATGTATGACAAGAACGGAGAACAGCATTATGACATTATCTCGGCATTTATTAAATCGATGAGAGGAAGTGATCCTAATGCAGCTGTTTACTGGCTGGCACGAATGGTTGAGGGCGGCGAAGATCCGAAATTCATTGCACGGAGGATGCTTATACTTGCCGCTGAAGATATAGGACTAGCCAATCCAAATGCTCTTTTGCTTGCCCAAAGTTGTTTTGAAGCGGTCAATGTTATCGGATGGCCCGAATCAAGGATAATCCTTTCAGAGGTGGCAATTTACCTGGCAACCTCACCGAAAAGCAATGCTTCTTATATGGCTATAGATAGTGCAATTGAGACTGTCAGAACAGAAGGAGATCTCCCTGTACCATTGCATATTAGGAATGCCCCTACAGGACTCATGAAGAACCTTGGTTACGGGAAAGATTACAAATATGCTCATAGCTATACAGGAAATTTCATTCCTGATAATTTCCTTCCGGAGGAGATAAAAGGAACTGTTTTCTATGATCCTGGAACCAATTTAAAAGAAGAAGAGATAAGAAAAAGACTTTCTGTTATGTGGAAGGATATTTACAATTATGATAAAAAATAAAAAATCTTTTTACCTTTGTTTTATATGTCGAAAGCTGGAATAGATATTCCCGGTATTAAATTCATTGAATCTGGCAATTTTCTGTTGATTGCGGGCCCCTGTGTTGTTGAAAGTGAAGAGGTAATATTTGAAACTGCAGGACATCTCAGGATGTTATCAGAAAAATACAAGGTCCCGTTTATCTTTAAATCATCCTACAGAAAGGCGAACAGATCAAAAGCCGATTCATTTTCAGGAATAGGTGATATTAAAGCACTTAAGATTCTCGCTGAAGTTGGCAAAAGATTCTCGGTACCGGTGATAACCGACATACATAATCCGGAGGAAGCTAAGATAGCAGCAGAATATGTGGATGTTCTTCAGATACCGGCTTTTTTATGCAGGCAGACTGATCTGCTTGTTGCAGCAGCACAGACCGGAAAATGGATCAATATAAAGAAAGGCCAGTTCCTCTCAGGCTCTTCCATGAAATTTGCTGTTGACAAGGTGAAGGATTCAGGAAATGATCATATTATGCTCACCGACAGAGGTAATATGTTCGGTTACCAGGATATTGTTGTTGACTTCAGGAATATTCCGGAAATGCAAAAGATCGGGGTTCCGGTAATTATGGATATAACACACTCTCTTCAGCAACCCAACCAGGAAACAGGCGTTTCAGGTGGCAGGCCCGATATGATAGAGACAATCGGTAAAGCAGCTATAAGTGTGGGAGCTGATGGAATTTTTATTGAAACACACCCTCATCCGGCTCTCGCAAAATCCGATGGCGCTAATATGCTCATCCTTTCCGGGATGGATAATCTGTTGGACAAACTCGTTGCATTAAGAAAAACAATTAATTCTTTTTAAATATTTAATATTAAAACCAATATCATGAAAAAAATTGTATTTGTACTGTCCGGACTGCTGGTTGCTTGTATAATCAATGCTCAGTCACTTGATGAAATCATAAAAAAATACTCTGATGCCAATAAGCAGGATAAAATTTCTGCGATGTCAACAATCAAAATCACAGGCAAAATGTCAATGATGGGAATGGACCTTCCGCTGGAAATGTGGATGAAAAATCCGAATAAAATCAAAACTGTCACCAATTTCAATGGCCAGGAAATGGTCTCAGTTTTTGACGGAACCAAGGGTTATTCCGTAAATCCTATGACAGGCTCTACTGAACCGGTTGAAATGACACCTGACCAGATCAAGCAAACCATGAATAGTAATGTATTCCAGAACTATATGGCAAATTACCTGAAGGAGGGGAAGCTTACCCTTGAAGGTGAAGAAAACGTTAATAATAAACCTGCGTTCAAAATAAAGGCAAATCTCGATGGCGGCAACTCTACCAATATGTTTATTGACAAAAGTTCTTATCTTCTGGTTAAGACAAGTACTACAGTGAACCAGAGTGGACAGACTGTGACAGTTGATTCATATCCATCTGATTATAAAGAGACTAATGGATTGCTGCTGCCGATGAAAACTACCTCTTCGGCACAAGGGATGGAATTTGCAGTAATCTTCGAAAAGGTTGAAGTAAATATTCCGATTGAAGACAGCGTTTTCAAAATTAAATAATATTATAAATTTTCATTATAATAACGTATAGACAGGATAAAAACTGGAGGTACAGGATAAAAACAGTAGAGACAGGTCTGAGACCTGTCTCTACGTTATTATGCAGCTGGCCTGTAAGCCGGTTTCTGTACGGTTTTGATATCTTCGAAAGAAAATAAAACCGGTTTCCATCATTTATCTCGACATGGTATCACTACCATGCTCATACGACCTACCCCCCGGCATCGGACGAGCAGCCCTTGTCGCCGGTATACATGGTCTTTCAACCCATCAGGTGTACGGCTCCCGGTGTTGCCATCAGGACCGGTAAGCTCTTACCTTACCTTTTCACCCTTAGTCTGTTCTTCGACTTCGCTCAGAACAGGCCGGTTATTTTCTGTTACACTACTATACCCTCACGGATATCTTCCCGTTAGGAAGCATGGTGCTCTGTGTTGCCCGGACTTTCCTTAGCGCCTTAAAGCGCCACGATGGAACGGCCTGCTGCAGTGCAAAGGTAATAAATTACCGTTGATTGAATAAACTTTATAATATTAGTTATTTTTGGCGATTAAAACAGGTTGCCTGAAGCCTGAAGCCTGAAGAAGAAAGAAGAAAGACAAAAGTGAATATAGAAGATATTAATCTGGATGATTACGATTATGATCTGCCTGCTGACAGAATAGCTCAATATCCTGTTAAAGAGAGAGATATGTCGCAACTTCTGGTATATAAAGAAAAGGGTATAGCAAAAGATATTTTCAGAAATATTAATAAATACCTTCCGGAAGACTCCATCCTTGTCTTTAATAATACAAAAGTTATAAGAGCACGGATTTTGTTTCGCAAATCGACAGGAGCAGCCATTGAAATTCTATGCCTCGAACCTCTCCTTCCTTTTGAATATGAATTATCTTTTGCATCGGAAGGACCTGTTGAATGGAAATGCATCATCGGAAACCTTAAAAAGTGGAAGAATGGAATTTTAACAACCACTTTTAATTATAATGATCAGAAATATGATCTTACAGCAGAAAGGATCTGTCCTGAAGGGGAAGCCTGGAGGATACGCTTTAACTGGAACTGCAAAGTGATCAGTTTTGGCGAAGTTATAGAGTTAACGGGGCATATTCCTCTCCCTCCCTATATAAACAGGGAAGATGAAGAGGTAGATATTAACAGATACCAGACGGTATACTCTTCAATAAAAGGATCTGTAGCTGCTCCAACAGCCGGTCTGCATTTTACCAAAAGTGTTTTAAAGAGATTTAAGGAGAAAGGAATAAGATCTGTTGAAGTAACTCTTCATGTTGGCGCCGGAACTTTCCAGCCCATAAAAGCCAGGAATATTTCAGATCATGAAATGCATTGTGAACATTTTTATATTAATGAGAAAGCAATTGAAAGTCTGCTGGAAAATCAGGGGAAAATAATTGCAGTTGGAACAACCTCTGTCAGGACAATTGAGAGCCTTTACTGGCTTGGAGTAAAGGTTATTAACAATATGTCAGCAAATACAGACAACCTATCTCTCGGACAATGGGAACCATATTATATGAAATCATCCGTAACTGTTAAAGAATCCTTCGAAGCGCTGCTTAATTTAATCAGAGAGAGGAAATCTCCGTCATTGACGGCTTCAACAAGTGTTATGATCATTCCAGGATACAAATTCAGGGTAATTAACGGCATAATAACTAACTTTCATCAGCCACGCAGTACGCTCTTATTGCTTATATCTGCATGGATCGGTGAGTCCTGGAAGGAAGTATACAGGTATGCAATTGAAAATAACTTCCGCTTTTTAAGCTACGGAGACAGTTCACTTTTGATCAGGTAGGGACTGTTGAAAAAATAGATTCTTTTTGCTTTTTCCCTTTGTGTTACTTTGTTTCTTACTTCGTGATACTTTGTGTTCAATGAATTAGACTTAACCACAAAGGCACACAAAGGTATGCACTAAGGGGTTCACAAAGGACTTTTTCAACAACCCCGCAGTACTATTTATTTCTATTTGATACATATTTTTTTGCTTTAACGAAACATTTAGTTTAATTTTGATAATAAATTGAATTTTTGTTTATTTGACGCCAAATTTATTACAATGAATGAAAACAGACTAATGGGTCAGGTAACTGCAATTTTCTCCCTTTTTATGGTGTTTTTTTACCTGGGTGTGGGAATTTATTTTGTATTCTATTGCAACCTGAGTTATCTTGACAGATCCGTACTTGTAATTATGGGATCAACATTTATCTTTTACGGAATATACAGGGCATTCAGGGCATATGTTAAAATAGTTGAGGTGTTTTTCACAAAAGACAAGGATGAAGAGTAAATCACTAACCTTTAATTACAAACAGGAAAGATTATTTATTTTTCATATCAGCCTTGGCACACACTTTGCAGTGAAACAAGTGGAAAATATATTAACCTTGACAAAATTTTAAGAATATGAACAGAGTATCAGTTATTCAAAATTTTACTATTATTGCGTACCATAAAATAGGTAATACTAACTGCAAAGCAGTGGACAGAAATATCAGCAATAAATTTTTATCGCTCCTGCGTTATCCTGTTTTTGGATTGCTGCTTTTGCTTTCTGCCTGCGGCGGAATGGGCAAAACAGCTGTCAATGAAACACCGACAAGAGGGAATATCAAGATCACGGCGGATGAATCTTTCAAGCCTATTATAGAAACTGAGGTTTTTACATTTACTCATTTATATAATAATGCAAAGATCAAACCTCAATATAAACCTGAGGTTGATGTGATCAATGATTTTATGAATGATTCTGTCAAAGTAATAGTTACCAGCAAAAAACTTTCTGACTACCAGATACAATATCTCAGGGATACTCAGGTCATTGTTCGGACCACCACTTATGCCTATGATGCTCTTGCATTAGTAACAAACAGGAATAATAAAGACACTCTGATGACTTACAATACCGTCAGAAACATTTTCCTGGGCAATATCAAAAAATGGCAGGAAGTCAATCCCAAGTCAAAACTCGGAGAGATCCGTGTTATTTTTGATAATAACAAATCCGGGAATATCAGGTATTTTAAAGAACTGTTTGAAATAAAAGATTCCCTTACCGGAAATTTCTTTGCCGTCAACAGTAATGCTGAGGTTATTAATTTTGTTGCCCGAAATGAGGATGCGCTTGGTGTCATAAGTGTAAACTGGATCAGTGATAAGGATGATTCGACAAGTATGAGTTTCATAAAAAAGGTAAATGTGATTGCTGTTTCCCAGCAGTTCATGAACGACGGTTCCTACTATCGTCCCCACCAGGGCTTTATTTATGATAAATCATATCCCTTTGTAAGAGAGATTTACCTGATATCAAGGGAGACATTTGCCGGACTGGGTTCAGGTTTCATAAACTGGGCATGTGCAGAACAGGGACAGCGGATTGTACTTAAATCTGGTCTGGTACCTGCCACCATGCCGATAAGGCTGGTACAGGTGAAGCGTTAGACGGAAGTCGTTAATTGTTAGACGTTGACCGTTAGGTATGAGGCATTAGTCAAAAAGAATTTGGAATTAGGAAACAGGAATTAGGAATTTGGAAAAAGATATTCGATATTTGGAAACAGGAATTAATTCAATAATTGACAACAAATTGATATAGCTATGAAACGTTCAATTTTAAGACCAGCATTAATACTGGCAGCTTTGCTGATGATATTTGCATTTAATGTTAAGGCTCAGGACTTGACCTCTGCGATGCTTCTTACACGAAGCGAACAGTATGATAAAGCCCAGACAATGCTGCAACAATTAATCCAGAAAGAACCGGCAAACGGCAAAAATTATTTTTATCTGGGTGAAAATTATCTCGCTGATTATTTTGCAGATACAATTTCCAACTCATTGACAGTTGCAGCTAATGCAGCAAAAGAGATATATCAGAAAGGTGTTAATGCTAATCCAAATGATCCCCTTAATTATATAGGTCTGGCAAAAGTTGCTTTCTATCTTGGTGATGATAAAACTGCAACCGAGATGCGCGCCAAGGCAAAAAGTTTCCTTCTTCCCTATAAAAATATTAAGAAGATTACTCCTCCCGCCCCTGAGTATGCATATACACTCGCAAAGATTGCCGAATCATATATTAAAGATGAAAGTGTTGACACCACTTTTGCATTACCTCTTATCAGGGAAGCTATTAAAATAGATAACAAGAACAGGGATGTATATCTGATTGCAGGTGATATTTATATATTACTGAACGACGGGTCCAAGGCAATTATGTATTACAATCAGGCACAATTTGCTGATCCCAAGTCACCAACAGCTAACATGAAGATAGGAAACATATATGTTAAAGGTCGCAATCTTAATGCTGCAATTCCATACTTTGAACAGGCTATCGAGCTTAATGCAGACTATGCCCCTGCCTATCGTGAACTTGGACAGGTCTACCTGCTCGCCCAGAGATATGAGCAGTCAAAAGAGTACTTTAAGAAGTATCTCGATCTTACTGCAGGTAATATTCCTGCCAAGACCAAGTACGTGAATGCGTTGTTTTATGCAAAAGATTATGATGGTGTTGTCAAGAACGTTGAGGATATCTTCGCTATTGATAAGTCGAGGACTTATATGAATCGTATAGCAGGCTATTCATGCTACGAGAAAACCCCCCCTGATTATGAAAAGGCACGTAAATATATGGAAACACTTTTCGCAACAGTGGCACCTGAGCGTATAATTCAGAAAGACTACCTGTACCTGGCAAGGATACTGGCCAAAATGAATCAGAATTATCCAAAAACTTTAGATGAACTGAATGGACTTAAAGCACAGCTGGAAAAGGAAAAATCAAAACTATCTGTTGGTACGGCTGCGGACAAGGCAAAAGCAAAAACAACAGTCGATGACCTGACAGCTAAGATTGCCAACCTTGAAAAAGATGTTGCCAAAGCAAACACTGACCTGGATATAGCATATATAATGTATGGCAAGGCTCTGGCGTTCAAACCTGATGACAGAAATCTTCTGAATGAAATTGCGAATAGTTACGCAATAAACAAAAGATACAAAAACGCCGCAAAATTCTTAACTAAACTGATGGATCCAAATACTGCTGGTGAAGAAGATTTAGCCCGAATAGGCAGGACATACTATAACGGAGAAGATTTCAAGACTGCGGATTCTCTGTTTTCAGCAATGACTGCCAAATATCCAAAATATGTCCCTGCTTATCTGTGGCAAGCCAGAACATTTTCCAAGATGGATCCTGATACCAAACTTGGCCTGGCCAAACCAAAATTTGAAAAAGTGATTGAGGTAGCAAAATCCGATTCTCTGAAATGGGAGAATGAAATGATGGAAGCATTCGGTTATCTTGGCTATTACAATATGATGAATAATAACTGGAGTAAATCAAAAGAATATTACAACAGAATGATCAACCTTAATCCCAACAATAAGGAGAACAAATTAAAAGGTTATAATGGCATTGGATCAGTTGAAATGAGGTCAATTTCGGATGAAAAGACAAATGAAGGCAGGCTTCCTTACTTATCCAGAGCATCAGAGGCATACAATAAAATTCTTGCTATTGACCCTATGAACGCTTCAGCAAAAAGCCAGTTAAACTATATCCGCGATTTTGAAGCCCAGATTAAGAAAGGAATTAATCCCAATGAAATTAAAGGTATAATTAAGAACAAAGCCGGACAACCTATAGCATATGCTTCAATCAGGGTTAAGGATACTGCTGCAGAAAATCTCTCAAACGCCAA
>Ga0208980_10000431_pt1 | contig 23359 bp, 14 predicted proteins | sample WetSurMetagenome_3_FD_187993 | JGI IMG/M metagenome (GOLD analysis project Ga0208980, IMG submission 187993) | Wetland microbial communities from Twitchell Island in the Sacramento Delta, sample from surface sediment Aug2011 Site A1 Bulk (version 2) | ecosystem: Environmental > Aquatic > Marine... | reverse complement strand
CCTTTTCAGCATATCTCTTAGCAATTAAAATCCTTTCAGGATCATGGCTTGCGATAGCAGGAATAGGAGGGATTTTGCCATCTGGACTTATCTCCGGACAATCTTTAGATAAAGCGCCATCAATTAATAATGCTGCACACCGATCATAACTTGAGTTAACATCATTCATCTTTGGATAAGCGACGTTCGATGGCTCTTTATAAGCGCCTTTGCATAAACGAACTTTGAAACATTCATCCAATAATTTCCGAATATCATCTTCACTTCGGTATAAATATGCTTGGATTACGATACCCACATTATCATAACCACGCTCTTGTAACATTCGTAATATATCCAGGGTTCGTTGTGTGACTGGTGAATCTTCCATATCAATTCGTATAAAACTTTTGCAACTTCTTGCTTTTTCTGCTATTTGTACGAGATTTTGAAGGCATAGTTCATCGCTTATAGTAAGCCCTATTTGGGTTAGTTTAATTGAAACATTCGAATGTACACCTGCTTCCTCAATTCCATCAAAGGCCTGAATGATATCTAACGTCGCCTTTTGAGCTTGCTCGGGTGAATCAGTGTGTTCTCCTAAATGATCAAGCGTTGCGTTGATACCTTTGCGATTTAACTGTTTTATAGTCTTGATCCCATCTGCTAGAGTTTCCCCTGCTACAAATCGGGATGCCATTTTCCATGCGAATGACCATTTTGTAACAATCTTACGCGCCCATGCTGCTTTAGATAAGTAACTGAAGAAGGAACGGAACATTGCTCTATGCCTCGATATGGATTTTTTTAGAGAAGATAATGAATTTTAGCACAAATTTATCTAAAATTCCCTGGCATAGATCTTGCAACATAAGTAAAACGAGTTATACTTGAGGTGACTTATGTTACTACAAAATCAGAAACCACAATTGCGTCCACAGACAACCGCACACCTGGCACAAACTATGGCGTTACTCGAGTTGACTGTCGACGAATTACACCAGAAGGTGGAAGCTGAATTAGCACGTAATCCTGCCCTGGAATTAATTGACGAATTTCGCTGCCCAACATGCCATAAAATATTACATAACAATCAGCCTTGCCCCACTTGTGTAAATAAATTGAATGGTTCACCTGATCAACCCATCATATATTTGTCATGTCATGAAGATTTCTTTACAAAACCCAGATCGATGTCATATCTGGATGATTTGCCAGATGACAATTTTGCACCAAGCAAAGAGGCTTTACCGGCTTATATTCTCCGCCAGATCGGTCCTGAGCTTCAAATCGATGATCGACAAATCGCTGTTCATATCCTGACCTCCCTTAATGAAGATGGATTCCTGACGATAAAACCAGTGGAAATCGCTCTTTATCATCATGTTCCTCTTGCAAGGATCGAAAATATCATTAATTTAATCCAGCATGCTGATCCGGTTGGCGTGGGCTCACTCACCCCCAAAGACGCATTGTTAATTCAGCTCGAAGTTTTAAGTGATACGATAACTGTACCGCGTCTTGCAGATAAAGCGATCCTAGCCGGAATGGATTTATTAAGTCCACACCGTATACCGGAATTAGCTAGACACCTGAATATTTCAGTTTCAGAAACAAGAGAAATTGTTCGCTTCATAAGCGATAACTTAAATCCGTTTCCTGCTCGTGCTCATTGGGGCGATCAAATAAACGCTGGTTCTTCAAATGGACAGGAAAATACTTTCCATTTTCCTGATGTAATTATCAGCCGGGTCAACGATGATGAAAATACTCCCCTGATCGTTGAGATCGCGATGCCATTTTATGGTTCCTTACGCGTCAATCCATTGTTCCGAGAAGCACTCCATGAAGCACCAGCTGAAAAATCTGAACTTTGGCAGGAAGACATTGAACAAGCGACGCTTCTGGTAAAATGCTTACAACAGAGAAACCATACTATTGTTCGTCTGATGCAAAAATTGGTGGTTTTACAGCGTGAATTTATCCTTTATGGTGATGCATATCTAAAACCAATTACTCGTGCCGATTTGGCAGAAGAATTAGAAGTTCATGAATCAACGATGTCTAGAGCAGTCTCTGATAAAGCAGTCCAGCTTCCAAACCGAAGGATTGTTCCACTGTCGATGTTCTTTGATCGAAGCTTACATATCCGCACTGCTCTGAAACAAATAATTGAGCAGGAGACTTACACTCTCAGTGATTCACAGATTGCAGGATTGTTATTAGGAATGGGTTTTCCAGTTGCACGAAGAACCGTTGCTAAATATCGCTCAATTGAAGGAATACTACCTGCTCATTTACGAAACCGAACATACAAAACTTATCTTGCGCTTCCTCAACATAATGAACAGAGTATCCCAGTTTAGCAATTTTATTAAACGACAATTACCATTATTAGGAACATTGGAAATTGAAACGTTACTGAATTCACTACCCGAAGCTGCAATAATCGTAAATAATCTCAATGATCATATTCAATTGGTGAACACCAAAGCCATTGAATTAACTGCATATACCCGTAGCGAGTTGACCCAAGTCGATTTTCATAGCTTATTTCAGATAATAAATAAAGAAAACCCAAATATCAATGAACGGGTGGATGAAGTAAAAAATCCTTCTGAATTCGAATTAACCAGACGTGGGGGTTCAAAAACTCTGGTTCAAATGACGGTAAATCCGCTCGGGGAAGGCAATAAGTATTCGCTGGTTACGTTTGAGCTTGATGAGCAATATCGGTTGCATAAGGAAGAAGAAGAGCGGCATCGTGAACTTTGGGAGCATTTAAACCAATTGTCCAGGGCGATATTAAATCCCGATTTGGAAAAATCACTGTCATCGGTATTACAAGCAAGCCAAGCACTCACGGGGGCATCATTACTTTGCATATATCAAGTCAGCAGTATTCGTCCGAGCTTGCAACGAATTGCTTTCACGGGTGCTGATTCCACCTTTCCAGAAGAAATTTCTGACCAGGATTTCTCACATTTGCAATCACCCGTCTTATGGGCTAAAGGGAAAAGAGCTCTCATTAACTTACATCGGTTGGCTCATACATCAAATACCTCATATATCGCTTCAGCTCCGATCGGTGAAACGAATGCATTTATTGGGTTGGTGGTTGCTTCAGATGAGAATTCAGCCCCGTCGTCTAATTTATTACCCCAACTATCATTCTTGTCCTCGCAAATAAATAACATTATCCAAGGGCATGCACTGAATACTCAGCTTCAACAGGATATCCAAGAATATCTAACTAAGGTTCTGATTAATAATTCAATCTACAATACCATGGAAGATGGAGTAATTATTCTTTCACCGAACCTGACGATAAATTCACTAAATCCATCAGCAGAGTTATATCTTGGTTATGCCACCGAGGAAATTGCTGAACAAAAAATTGAAAATGTCTTGATCGGTAGTGATGATCTAAAGGCTTCTTTCCAGGTAGTTCAAGATGAACAACGTATGGATAGTATCGGCAGCATAAAACTTTACAGACGGAATGGAGAATCATTCCAGGCAAACATTCGCATCATACCTATCGTCAATAACAATGCAATTGATAGCATCATTATATTAATCCATGACCTAAGTGATCAAGAGGAATATCGGCTTAAAAATCAACAGCTTGAACAAAGAGCTACATTAGGTGAAGTTACAGCCAGTTTCGCCCATGAAGTAAGAAATCCAATCAATAATATATTCACTGGCTTGCAATTATTAGCGATCAATTTACCACCTGATGATCCGAATCAGAAAAACATTGCCCGCCTGGAAGAAGATTGTGAGCGGTTAACATCTCTGGTAAAATCGAGCCTGATTTTTGTGCGTCCGATGGAATACAAACCTGAAGCTATCAACCTGAGCCAACTAATATCAAATCTTCTTGAACGTTGGAGATCAAGATTAGTGAAATTAAATATAAAATACCAGGTGCAAACAGATCAAACGATCCCTCCCATTGAGGGTGATTATCGCGCATTGGAACAGGTATTTACAAATTTAATTAATAATGCTATTGAAGCTATGGAATCTACCGGTGGAATGCTTTCAATAAAAATACGGCAAGCAACTGAAGAAGCGGAACAGCCTCATATCGAGGTTAGTATATCTGATACTGGGCCTGGTATTCCAGCTGAATTACGTGAAAAAATTTTTGAACCATTCTTTACTACCAAACAACATGGAACCGGTCTTGGGCTGGCAATAGTAAAAAGAATCATAACTGCGCATAAAGGTTCAATCTATGTGAACAGTATATTAGGGGGTACAAATTTTGTTGTTCAATTCCCTTGCGCTTAATCCTAATTCCCAAATGGATATCACATGACAGCTACAATTCTTATAGTTGACGATGAAGTGAATGCCCGTCTAAATATTGGTGGTTTTTTAACAAACCGAGGTTATGAAGTAATTGAAGCAGCATCTCTTGCTGAAGCTCGTGAACAACTTAGATTAGGTAGTGCAGATATTGTATTATTGGATGTTGAGTTACCTGATGGATATGGACCTACACTACTTGGAGAGACTGCGCACCTACCTATGCGCCCACCGATAATAATCATCACTGCTTTTGGCCACATTGATATGGCTGTTGAAGCAATGAAGAACGGGGCTCACGATTTTCTGCAAAAACCAGTACAGCTTGCGTCGTTAGAAAAATCCATCCAACGAGCCCAAGAAATCGTGGCTATGCGCAGAGAACTCGTTCACTTACGCGAGTCACAACGTAAGGAATACTCTTCGATGGTTTGCGTAAATCCTGCGATGCAGCTCGTTCTCCATCAGGCACAGCGCGCAGCTGCAGCCTCAGTTTCGGTTTTAATTACAGGTGAAACTGGTACCGGCAAGGAGGTCTTAGCCAACGCGATCCATCAAATGGGTCCACGCGCTAATAAACCTTTTATTGCCATAAATTGTGCGGCAATACAGAGCACTGTCCTTGAATCAGAACTTTTTGGTTATGAAGCAGGTGCCTTCACGAGTGCAGAAAAGCGAAAATTAGGATTGATGGAAATTGCTGATCAAGGGATCTTGTTTTTGGATGAAATTTCATCCATGCCTTTTGATATGCAAGCCAAATTACTTCGCGCAATAGAAGAGCAAAGGTTCCGTCGTGTAGGTGGAACAGTCGAGGTACACGTGGATGTACAAATCATTGCAGCCTCCAATCGTAATCTGATCACTGCAATGGAAAAAGGTGAGTTCCGTCATGATCTTTACTACCGTCTTAAAGTAGTGGATCTTCATCTCCCACCCCTAAAAGATCGAAAGGATGATATTCCAGAATTGGTCGGACTTTTCATACGCCAAAATAACCAGCGATTGGGTGTAAATATTCAAGATGTAACTCCACGAGCTATGCAGGCTTTGATTAATCACTCTTGGCCTGGAAACATCCGGGAATTGCGAAATGTCATGGAACGAGCAATGCTTTTTTGCGATGAGGATTCAATTGATTTATCTCACCTTCCTGCTGAAGTGATCAAAGCTGCCCAGGAATAATGCTTGACTTTTCAGCAGCAAATAATTCCAATCACTCGCTATTGATTCCAAATAGTGTAACTTCTCAGAAAGCAAATTTGTGGGGTAATCGCATCAACAACACATACTTCATATTGTATGATAGTCCCATTTGGCCCATTAATTGGATCGAGTTCGATACTCGTCTCTCCCCCATCTCCAGTCGGATTTAACTGGTAGCTTTTTACTATCCCTTCAGGTTGTGTAACCAGCAACGATAATTTAACATTACTCATTGGTGCATCATTTTGGATTGCTGCAATATTTATAATTTGCCTTTCACCCGATGGGATAAGCGGATATTTTTCCCACACATTTAATTGTATTGCATTATCAAAGGGCGTAACAGTTGCGGTTAACGTAATTCCATTCGTGTTATAGTCAATTCCAAGGGCATGCGGTCTGATCAGCAATTGTTTCGGGGCTTTTGGATGGTATTCCAGGCATAAGTTGGTAAAGCATTGAGAATAACCTTCGTCTGATGAAAGGAAATATTCGGTAATCGGAACACCTATATATGCTATCCCGCCATGATCAGCAATGTAAGAGCTAAATGAATCTGGTATGTTATATCCTAAACCCTCGCCCTGTTGATAAAAGGATAGCCAATCTGCTTTTTTTTCTTTTGTTGGTGGGTCTGAATGTATTCCAAGCAAAGATGGCAAAGGTCTTAATTTGATCTTGGATCCATCCGATGGATCAATATACATTGCTATATTTTCAAAAACCATTTCAAAATTTCCATCAGGAGCTAATGTTGGAGAAGCAAGCGGGTTTCCAGTGAATTCATAACCTAGGCGTTCAGCTTCCTGTAGAAATAATTGTTCTGTTTCGCTATAATTTCTCGAATAAGAATTGGAGGGTTTACCTTCATTCGATTCGTGGTATTTACAGTTATTGCCACACATCCAGGATCCATAGGGTAATAATTGTATCTTCCCTGGTGGATCAGCGTAACTTCTATAGAAGCCCAGTCCTTCAAAATATTGCTCATATCTTTGCATTTCATCGTTGGCTTTAACACCAGTGATTGGCAAACCGATGATCTCAGGTCCAAATCGATTATAAAACGGAAGAACCTCCTCCCAGATTCGGTGCCCATTCAAATACGGTATGTCTATATCAGAAGGTGTAGGTTCAACGAGATCGTTTATTCCCCATTCAGTGGATGCAACTGGAGAAAAGTGAAACCGAGTTAATGTCACCTGGTTTGGATCATATGCCATAAGACCGGATACAACATATTGATAAGTTACCTCCCGACTTTTAAAGGTAGGTGACATCGCAGGACCTAAGATCGCCTCACCCCCTAATTCTTTATAAAAATCCGAGAAAGTCGGATCTACCGAATATGTACCAGTATTTGCTGCATCAGCTGATGAATTACAGGCAGTTAAGATCAAGATAATAAGCAAGCTGAAAATATAAACTATCAACCTGCTTTTTCTTACCAACATACTCCTCCAAACCAATAGGAAAAGTCCTCAATAGCATTAAAAGACCTGATTCTATTAATAAATCTAAGAATATATGCGTACAACCAAGATTCATTATACTTTGAATCAAACCATATGGAAAGAAACCACGGTTGCGGACGCCTGGCATGGCTCTTGCATTAATTTATTACGAAATCAAACAGAGGACCTATGGAAGCAATACAAACTAACTCAAAAATCAAACGCTTTGGCATATGTTATTTTCCAGATTCTTTACATTACACTGAAACCGACATCCATACCTGGTTACCTGAGATCGTATCGCTGGGTGCTTCCTGGTTGACCTTATTGGCACCCGAAGACCGAGCTGTCCCAGAAACCTTCATTCGCAAGATTATTGATGCAGGTATTCAACCGATCTTGCATATGCCTATATCAACAGAAAAGCCATCGCGTTCGGAAGAATTAAACCTCATGTTCAATGCTTACGCTCATTGGGGAGTTAAATACATTACCCTATTCGATCGGCCAAACATGTTAAAAAATTGGTTACCCAACAATTGGGCTAAAAACAATCTGGTCGATCGATTTCTTGATATATTCATCCCACTTGCAAAAAATGCATGCCAGGTTGGATTAATCCCAGTATTTCCGCCATTAGAACCAGGTGGTGATTATTGGGATACTGCTTTCTTGTATGGAGCTCTTCAAGGGATACAACGGCGTGGCCAAGGGGATTTGCTTAACCAACTTGTATTATCAGCTTACGCTTGGTCCGGAAATAGATCACCCAACTGGGGAGCAGGTGGACCGGAAAGGTGGCCACAAACACGACCATACTCAACACCACAAAACTCTGAAGACCATTTAGGTTTTCGAATATTTGATTGGTATCTAGCTACTTGTGAAGCTGCCATAGGAATGTCTCGTCCGATCATTCTTCTCGCTGCAGGTAGTCTCATCGGGAATCAGTTGGATCCGGTGTCACCTGCAGTCGATAATCAAGCCCATACCTGGCAAAATATGACCCTAATGCAATTGGTTTCAGGATTTTCACAGGAATATGACCCTGTCCCTTCTCAGGTAATCTGCTGTAATTTTTGGTTGCTTTCCACAGCTGATGGAGATAAAGATATTATCAATGCCTGGTACAAACCGGATGGAAGTCAGCTTCCAATTGTAGGTCAGATTAAGGATTGGTTGGCAAACGGGGGAAACAGACTGGTTGCCTCGACGAAATCTCTTCATTCTTCAAGATATATAAATAATGCTATATGTCCCATATCTCATTATTTGCTGCTCCCTAATTACGAATGGGGTTCATCAGATATACACCTGCAGGCAATACAGCCATTTATAAAAAAATATCAGCCAACTATTGGATTTTCACCAGTGGAAGCCTCTCATGCAAAGAAAGTTACAGTAATTGGCGGTTCTTCAAGTGTTCCAGAATCGATCATTGACGGTCTGCTAGCCGCGGGTTGTATCGTTGAACAAATAAACGCAGATGGTATGAATATTGCATCTCAATTAACATCCCAAAATTCTGAATAGTAGCAAGAGAAATTGTCGCTTGATCAGCTTAAAAATCAATTATTAGATAAAGGTGACCTAATGGACGATACAAATAATCACTTCCCCATCAAATCATCATCACCCTTTGCCCTCCCAGATGACTTCGACTCCCTTTATTCAAATGTCCACAAACCATCCCTTAAAGTACTTGGCCTGGGCGGAGGCGGCTCAAATGCAATTAATCGCATGATTGAGCTCGGACTTTCTGGTGTGGATTTCATCGTTGCTAATACCGATGCTCAGGCTTTAAATAATAGCCTGGCACCCACGAAAATACAACTCGGACCAAAAACCACACGGGGGTTAGGCGCCGGAGGTAATCCCGATGTTGGGAAAAACGCTGCTGAGGAAAGTACACGATTACTTTCTGAGGCTCTCGAGGGTGCTGATATGGTATTTCTCACCGCTGGAATGGGTGGTGGAACCGGGACTGGTTCAATTCCAGTGGCTGCAAAAATCGCCCGCTCAATAGGTGCAGTTACAATCGCAGTAGTTACAATGCCATTTTCATTTGAAATGGGTCGCCGACAGCGAAACGCAAGTGATGGGATCAAATATCTTCGCCCAAACACAGATACTTTAATTGCCATTCCCAATGATCGCCTTCTTTATGTCGCTCCGCATGATCTTCCGCTAGACACCGCATTCCGTCTGGCAGATGATGTCTTACGCCAAGCTGTTCAAGGTATTACAGAGCTAATCACTACACCTGGGATGATTAATGTCGACTTTGCAAACGTTCGTAATTTGATGAAATTAGGTGGTGGAGCGCTTATGTCAATTGGGCAAGGAGAAGGTGATGATAAGGCGATGAAAGCCATAGACCAGGCTCTTCATCATCCCTTGCTCGAGGCCACTTCCATCGACAACGCTGCGGGAATTCTGGTGAATTTCACCTGTGGAACTGAATTGTCGCTAGTAGAAGTCGAAAAAGCCTTATCTCATTTGCAAGCTCAAGCCGGCGGTAAAGCTGAGATTGTGCTTGGAGTGGTGAACGATTCCAGATTACAAGACCGCGTGGAAGCAATTTTGGTTATTACAGGTTTAGGTTCTCCGACATTGGAAGAAACTCTTTCAAAGGTTGAGGGCAGGAGAGTTACAAACGAAAAACCGGTAACACAGGTGATAAACACTTATGAACATAATCACGATCAATATCCAGTCGAGGCGAATTGGGAAGAGGAATTAACTGTCTCGTCAAATGACCTGGATATTCCTGCTTTCTTAAGGCGTGGCAAGAGAGTGGCGATAAAAACATCGGGATAATATTTATGGATACAACTTCGAATGCTCTCAAAAATCGTATTGAAATAATATACTATGCATTTCTTACCTCCTGCTTAAGTGGAGTAGACCGCATTCGGGAGCTTAATAATCCTCAGCTAAAAGAATCACAAGATTCAATAACCGATGAAGGGCAATCTCCTTTTGTAAATCATCCTGAGTTTCCAGAAAATACAAAATTATCATATTGGACAAATTTAATTCAATCTCTTATCCCCCTCTTGATGTGGATAATATTGGGCTTTGCGGCAGGCTTCTTAATTGGATTGATAAATCCCAAGTGATGTATTAATGAAAAATCCAATCACTATGAATTTCATGCTTTTTATTAGTTTCCTGGTTATAGGATACTCTGTCAGCACCAGGTTCTACCATCCTGAAAATAGTGATTCATACAATTCATCTAGGATAATGTTCTCAAAGAGTCTTTCTTCAATCAGTTCTTTGGAAAATGGTCAACGGAATTTTTTGGTTATTGGAGTGAATACATTAGATCCGTTTGAAGCTAAACTAGAAAGCCTTTGGTTGGTGACGAATCTCCCCCCAGATCCAACTTTACAATTTCTTCCAATCTATAATGTGGGAAATGAAACAGAATCAGATTTTGAGACTCATCTATATCGTATCTTCAAGATAGAAAAAAAGAATGACAAACTGGTACTTGCCGCAGATTTCATGGAAGTACTTAAAGAGAACAATTACTGGTGGAGTGGTTATATCGTTATAGACAATGTTGCAATGGAAGAGATTATCAATAAACTTGGAAAAGTAAATGAGAACGTAGAGTTTTTTTCTGCGAATCAAAGCATAAATGAAGATCTTGCAATAATGGGTAATCCTCAAAACTCATTTTCTATCGATCTGGCTCTTATGCAAACTGCATGTCAATTTTTATCGGGATTTTCGCAGAATCCAGAATTACTAAATTATTTACTTCTAGATTCGGACCATGTGACAACCGATTTAGATCGTAACCAGCTTTTATTGGAATGGAACGCTATATCCTCCAATGACCAAAGGCTTAATTGCAGGTTTCCGACCCTGGAAATAACTTTTCTTGGTAACTAAACAAAGGTTGGATTTTGCAAAATGGTACAACCAGTAGTGAGGTAATTATGGAAAATATTAATGCTCAAGATTTACAGTTATTTATGCTCATTGGTACTTTTTTACTGGGCAGCATCACTTTCTTACTTGGTCTCGCAATCCTGATATATGGCGCATGGGGGAAAGACCTGCGCACGATTGCTGAACAAACAACACAACTTGCTCAAAAGGGCATTGCAGAAGAAATATCAGGTTTAGTTGGTAATGCATCCACTCTCATGACTACACTCAATGATTTAATGCGGACCTCAAATGGCATCGGATTTTACCTGACCATTATCGGGGCATGTTTGATGTTGCTTTCAAGTTACGTCTTATTAAATAGATTTTAAATTCATGGATTATATGTAAAAAAATGGATCGATTAATCGAACTCCTACAGAATTCAAACCTGTCCTGGTTTTTACCAAACCTTCGGCAGGATTTTGTCATTTGGAATAGTTTGAATAATCCTGAGTTTTATGAAAAATTCATTCAGGCAAAATCTTCAGGGTCAGAATATACTGCTAGCGATTTCTCACCGAGTAGGCTTGTTTTGATTGCTTTGGATCAATTCGACTTATTAAATAAACTCGATCAGGATTTCCTTAAATCCATTGATAATAAAATCCTTCAAACTGCTATTCGCAGTTTTAATGATCGAACATTATTTCAAACAAATCCACAAGATCTACAAAACGTTGGCCATATCACCTTAGCACTTGCAAATAATTATCTAACAACGAATTCATGGACTGGTTTATTAAACGTAATCCTGGATTTTCCCGGGGATCATTGGCTCTCTCCTTTGGTCTGTTTATATAGTTTTTTTAATTCAGACAATCGAATATTAAATGCGTTGGTTCAACCGGGCGCGTCTTCATTGCGATTAAATATAGCTGTTCATGTGGTTCTTAGCAACCCAATCACCACAGAAGATCAGATCAATATTCTAATTGGATTATGCAAGGGTGAATATGGAGATTTATTACCTGCCAACGATCGATTAGCACTGGTACGATCATTGTTTGAACAGCGTCCACAATCTGCAGTGGAATTTTGCCGTAAATGGACTGAAAAATATCCAACTCAGTTAAAACCAAGACCAACATTCGATAACAATCCAATTGATAATATAAATCTTCTTTCTGAGAATCTCTTCCAGGTTGAAGTCAATAAAATTGCAGGAAAATCTTACGATTTACCTAAATTGTTAGAAATTGAAGTAGAAATCTCCGATTATATAAGTGCTTCTTTAAGCAATTATCATGTATTACAGGTTTCACAATTTCAAAAAGGAAAATCGTTCACCGAGGAACTTTCTGAAACCCGTGAACAACTCAATAATATGAAAGGTCAGAAAACTTTTTCACAGAACAACGCTATTATTCATGAAGCGGAATTAGCTTTGATCATGGCTGATCATGGATATTTTGATGACGCTAATCTGTTACTGCCAAATTCTAACGCTCCTCTGCCTAATGATCCTCACTTGCTTTTTTCTATTTCTAAAGTATCTCAACAGTCGGGTAATTTGTCTCGTGGCGTTGAGACAGCCAAGCTGACAATGGATATCCTTGACCAAGATCAACAAATTCACTTGATTCCTGTATGGGGAGATTATTTGTCTATGATGAATTTGGGCAGATTACTATTAGATTTGAATATGACAGATCAAGCTTCTCGCATTCTTAAACTCGCTTCACAAAAATGTCCGAATGATTCATCCATTTTAAAATTATTGGCTGATAGCTACAAATACTCACATAAAGATCATGAAGCAGCAGATATATTAAAGGCACTCGTTTCACTACACCCAAATAATCTGGATTATCGTCGTTTATTTGCGCAATATCTGGAAGATTTGAATGATTGGGAAACATCTCTCAATGAAAGAGCAAATATCGTCAATTCAAAACAGAATAAATCATCATCCGTGCCACAGGAAGACCTGTACGCATATGCTAAATGTGCTCTAAATGCCAACAATATACCATTAACATTGAGTATCTGTAGCGATCTTCTTTCTAAGGATCAAGAGGATTGCCAAGCCCTTATATATTCTGGCGAAGCATATTTGCGGATTGGCGAAACTGAAAAAGGGATGGAATTCTTGATTCAAGCTACACAGAATTCTCCACACGTACCAGAAGGATGGTTAGCTCTTGCAGAAGCTCAAAAAAGTATCTTCCCAACGAAAACAGTGATAGAGACCCTACTCAATGGTTCTAAGGCTGTCCCAAATTCATATAAAATTCATTTTGCACTTGGTGAGCTGTATCTGCTTGATAATACCCCAACTTTAGCTCTCCCAGAGCTTCATTCTGCAGTTACACTCTCGCCAGAAAATCCACAAATATTAGTTAATTATGGGCGGGCGTTAAAGTTAGTTGGAAATATTGAAGAGTGCCGTGTAGTTCTCACCAAAGCTTATCAGCTTGAACCAAATTTTCCGGGATTAGCCAAACAATATGCAAAATTATTGGTAGACCAGGGAGCATTGGAAGAAGCTATCCCACCTCTTGAATTATTGGTGAATTCAAAGTTTTCAGAAGACATAACGGTTTATATGGATTATGCGCGAGTAGTACTTACCTTGAACGAGCTTGGCTCTACGCAATTTCCACCAATGAAGGCTTTGATTGCTCTCAATGAAGTCCTTCAAATTGATCCAACCAATGTAGAAGCAAAAGCATTGATTGCAGAATCTTTAGCTGCCTCCGGAGATAATGAAATGGCTTTCCAGGCATATCGCGAAGCCTTGGATACACCTTTAATAGAAGACAAGAATTGGCTTGAGCGATTGTCCTTCGGATTCGGTAGCGTTGCAAATATGATTGGAAAATATGATATCGCCATTGCAGCTCTTCAAGAAGCTGGACAAATAAATCCATCTAATCCGGCTATTTTCAAATCATTATCAAATGCATTTCTCTCTGCAAATTTGTTGGAAGATTCCATCCGATCAGCAAGGAATGTCTTGGTGATAGATGGAGATAATCCAGATAATTTAGCCTGGTTCGCAAATCAAGCAACAAACCTAATATGGAATAGTAAAGGAGATTTTAGTACCCCCTCATCTTCCTTTTCTAAAACAATTTCCACTGAGGCTTTGAATGCCCTTATTAAAGCAATTCACCTGGCACCAACCCGAACTGATCTATTAATTCAACTGGGGAATTATCAATCCAGCCTTGGTGCTTCAGCTGAAGCACAAGAAACTTTCGCTTCAATCGCGTACCTTGATTTTGCAGCCATTGATGATTTGAAAAGTGCCGCGGAATACTTAAGCGGAATTGGAAATCACAGTGAGGCTATTGCCTGTCTTGAAAATGGAATCCTACAAGACCAAAAGAGCGTCAACAAGCATGACACATCACTATATGTCAAACTGGCTCAGGAATATGTAAACAATGATGATCACACATCTGCCATAAACACTCTGGATAAAGCTATTGAAATTCTTCCTGGCGATAGCTCATTAATTACTCAAAAGATCAAGATTCTATTGGATTTAAGTCAACCAATTGAGGCTTTAAATTGCATCGAGACATCCATCCAGGAAAACACAGCTGAAAAACCCGATATCGACCTGATCTTCCTCGCCTCGAAGATAAACCGGTCAATTGGTGATCTTTATACTGCAGTTAAATATACCCAAAAAGGTATCGCGATTTCCCGTGAAGTGAGTGGAAATGAAGATTTGTCAACGCTACCCCCCCACTATCAAACACAGATAAGTGAGATTTTTCGAGCACTTATTCAACCAGTCCTTGCCTATGAAATTATAAAAGGAATAAATATATTATCTCCTCAAGATTTTACTAACGAGCAAGACTATCTTGACTATATTTGTCTCAACACCGAATTAGCCCTGGACGCCGGAGATTTGATTAAACCAGAGATTCAAGATTTACAGCTCGATATATCAAATCCGTTTTTTTCTCGTTTGATGGCAATAAAAGCACGCCTGATGAACAAAGCTGGAAATTATAAACAGGCAGAACAAATCCTTCAGATAGCTATAAATAGTTATTTGAAACAAGATTTAAACACTATCCTGCCTAGCTGGGAGATAGCACATACAAAATATCTAAACATGAATTCAATAATTGAGGCTGCTCTAGACTTAGGTTTATGGGAACATGCTGTGAATGGTTCCCTTAGGATCATCGATTTTTCCTCTGGTGAACCCCTTTCCTACTTAAATCTCGCAAAGGCAACCGTTCTTGAAGCTGAATTCTATAATCTTTGCGAGATTTTAGATGTTAGTAACCATCAGCCTTCTAGGGAAGCAATCTCAAAGGAAACACTCAGTCAATTAATGAAATATCTAGATAATGTCAAATCAATTTTAGGATTATATAAGGCTGATCAATTCATAAATGGACTTGAGTTTACTGATGAACAAATATATAGATGGCAGGCTCGAGCTGATATTGCTTTTAATCAATTCGGAGAAACAGACCAGGTGACGGTGGAGGTTCTTGCACCCAACCTTGCTCCTGACGATGCCTCGGCAGTGATTTATCATCTACATCAAATCGATCTACATGTACCTGAATGTAACTCGATCAACAGGATAATAAAGATCGCCCGTACATTCCCAAGAAATCCATTAGTTTTATTACATGTAGCATTGGCAATATATGAAGACAATCCTGAAGATGCGATTAAATCACTTCAGTCAGTCCTGGATCAGCATCCCTACTCCAGAATACCCATCATTGCTTTCTGCGGCATACTTTTAGCAAAAATTGCTTTGAATCTAGGAGAATATGGTGTTGCCCAGAAAGCAGTTGAAAACGCCATCGAAATTTGGCAAGATGAACCTGGTTGGCACTATATCGCTGCAAAGATCTGTAAGGAAATCTCAGATTCGACTGGTGCAATCAATCATTTATTAGAAGCGACAAGCCTAAGCCCAAAAAACAGTTCATATCAGCTTGAATTGGGTAAATTATATTTTGATAATGCCGATGATGATCCGCATAAGATAAAGCAAGCCCTTAAATCCTTCGAAAACGCGTTGAAATTAAACCCGAATGATATTTCATCATTATTATTATTGGCTAGTACGCAATATAAACTAAATGACCTGGTAAATGCAGAGAAAAATACCCGAAATGCATTGGTAATTGATCCAAATCGTGCAGACATATATCAGCTCTTAAGTGAAATCGCAATCAGAAATGACGATTTCCAAGGCGCATATAATTACGCCAATCATGCCATCCAACTAAGCCCCAAAGACCTTCATTCAACAATAATCCTTGCTCGCGCACTATCTGCGCTCGGTAGACATAATGAAGCTCTTGCTAAATTGAACACTATGGTGCCTACAGCTCCAGACCCGAAATATCTTCACCTTGAGCGGATAAAAATCCTGCAACAAATTAATGGCTCAAAAGGTGTATTGGAAGAACTTCAAAAATTAGTAAACTCATACCCAGAAGACTTCAATATACTATCTGCTCTTGCTAAAGTTTATGTAGAGATTGATGAGACCAATAATGCTATCCTAACTGCTCAACAAGCATTAGAAATATGCCCTGAAAAAACACCACGAAATGAACAGGCAAGTATTCACTTACTGATTGGTAAAGTGTTACATCAAACAGGGCAATTGGATCAATCGATCTTTCACCTTAATGAAGCAATCCACCTTGCACCCGACCGTTTGGAACCATATCTCGAGCTCGGGTTGGCACTTAAAGAAAGGCGTGAGTACCAACAAGCAATCCAATTATTCGAGCAGGCTACTTCAATTGCTCCGGATGATCCACGTGCCCCATATCAGGCAGGTTTGGCATTGAAAGAAAGTAAGGATTACAGGTCATCGGAAACGATGCTCAGGCGTGCGGTTACTCTTGCTCCTCATGACCTGAATATCCGCCGGCAACTGGCTGCAGTTGTTGCACTGAATCTCGTTCATAATCCTCGAACCGATAGGAACTAATAAAAATGAACGGGATACCATACAATTCTCCACCAACTGATCACGCAATGTCCCGTAACCTTCTTTTTACGCTTCTTGATGCTGCCCTTAAGACGAATGAGTTACGCTATGCACGCAGGTTGTGTGCAGCGTGGTTATCATTTTTTCCTGGGGATCTTCCTGTAAATTTATTAAATGCCCATGCGTATGTAAGAGAAAAAACGACCGAGTTACAATTAAACGCGTTACCAATATTAGAAGAGATCTGTAATCTTGACCCAGAATACATTGAAGCTCAGGAAATGTTAGCTCAAGTTCGACAAATCGCAGGATCAAGCAATCATTTAGTTGCCAAGGCTTGTGCAAATGCGCTAACTAAAGGGTATTCAGAAAATACCCGAGGAAACGACAAGCTATCTTCCTGGGCAAAACACGTCCATGAAGCCCGTATTGCTCTTGATAACCTCAGAGCTGGGGATGACCAGCAACTGGAGGTGGCTGAGGATTTTATCCATAAGGCTTTGATTGAAAACCCAGACACCCCTTTGGCTGCAGTAGTGCATTTGAGACTAATCGAAGCCAAAGCATCAATGCCCAAAATTGCTGTCAACAACCTGGCACAGATATATCATGAGCGTTGGCCTGATTGTCTTCAATTTCTCCTTACCTATGCTGATGGATTGATGGAATCGGGAGAATCTAGTATTGCGGTTAGCTTGCTCCACCATGCTGTCTCGAAAGATGTGACCGGGCAGGTTCCAGAAAGGTTGTGGGGAAAACATCATCAGTATTCTTCGATGTGGCCTACGACTCTGGAAATTAACACTAGTGGTCCAAACCACCCATCGAACATTCCGATCCCCGCTTCCATAGCTTCTATCTTAGGTTGGAATCGAATTGCAGCAATGAATCCTGGTGCAGATAGCGATCAACAAATAGGTAAACTCTCTTCTCCAGAGCAATCTGGACCGACAAAAATATATCCAGCAGCTTCAATCCCCGTATATATTGCTCATACTAAATCAAATGAAACAGAAACACATCAATTAAGTGAACAATCTACAAATGTTAAAACTGAATTGGAACGCCTTGCTGATGAGCTTAAAAGACCGCATTTGGCACGTGAAGATGGACGTTTCCCAATTTATGTGATATTTACCACTAAAAAGGGTTTGGAATCACAATATGGTTTATCTAAGGTAAATATACTTGACCGAGAATTGAAAAGATTAGCTGGTGTGATGCATGGCCGAAAAATTAACCAGGAATATTGGGGCTCCCTGTTATTCTATGCAGATGATTTGACTTCTACTCATCCGTACGGGCTTCAACCCGCCCCATATAACGATCCATGGCAACTTAAATTACTTCTATCTGATCTGGATATTGCTCTTGAAAAACGTGGTGAGAGAATTGGTGCTTTACTCATTGTAGGCGGTCCGGAGATTGTCCCATACCATAACCTTCCAAATCCGGTAGAAGATGCTGACAGTGATGTTCCTTCGGACAATCCGTATGCTACAAAGGATAATAACTACTTCATCAGTGATTGGGCCGTTGGCCGGATTTCTGGAGGCTCAGAAACTGATCCGAATGTCCTGATATCGATTTTAAATGATTTAATCAACCGCTATCAACCAGGCGGACGCAGGTTCGTATGGTATCAGCGTTTTGCTGTATATTTTCAGGAATTCATTAGAAAAGGTCTCTCAAAGAAACAATCCAGTTACGGATACACAGCAGCTGTATGGCGACGTGCTTCATTTGCCGTTTTTCGTTCCATTGGAAATCCAAATGATCTCTTAATATCTCCTCCCACTCATGCATGTGAATCGCCAAATAACGTCATTTCTGATTTAGTCCCTGAACAAGAAACAACCACAACGGGTGGATGCCTGTTATTACCTCAAGCACATTTGGGTTATTTTAACCTCCATGGTGTTCCAGATGGCAGCGAATGGTATGGGCAATCAGATCCCACTCTTCCTGAGAATGGTCCAGATTTTCCCGTTGCCATGCGACCACAAGACATAAAAAACAGTAGTTATACACCAAGGTTGGTCTTTACCGAGGCATGTTATGGTGCAAACATTGCCGGAAAAACGGTCGATGATGCCATTTCACTAAAGTTCCTCTCATCAGGAACACACGCTGTAATCGGATCAACCTGTATTTCCTATGGATCGCTTGCGTCACCATTAAGTTCTGCTGATTTACTGGGAAGTGTCTTTTGGAGTCTTTTACAAGAAGGTTTTACTGCTGGAGAATCCCTAAGACGGGCAAAGATACATCTAACACGAGAGATGCATAATCGTCAGGGTTTTCTCGATGCAGAGGACCAAAAAACCCTGATATCTTTCGTATTATTTGGGGATCCACTCGCACAACCATTTCAAAGTAAAACCAGCCCGAAGACTATACCTCACCTATCTGATTCAGCTGTACCAGTTCCGACCGTCTGTGAGCATTCCTGTGATAACGAGAATGATATCCCAGTTTCATTGGAGACGATATCGCATCTTAAAAGTGTAGTCGCCCAATATCTCCCAGGGATGGACGATGCTGATATCAGTTATTCTCAAGAGCGAAAATCTTGTGCTAATTTCTGCAACCATTACCCGGCAGGTAAAGTATGCATCCATCCGAAAACAAATGGGGATAGCAATTCACCTTATAGCTCACAACGACGAGTAGTTACATTAAGTAAGAATTTTGAACGGGCAAAGCAAAATCACAGGCAGTATGCACGTTTAACATTGGATGACAGGGGAAAAATCGTGAAAATGGTGGTCTCACATTAAGCGCTTTTAACCAGCTTAGGATTACCTTAAGCTTTAAATGCCAATCTTTCGTGGTATTATTTCTTCGACAATTCGTCAAGAGATTTATTAAATTTCGGAGAAAGATTGCGGAATAGGGCTTCATTTTCATTTCTTCGCTGGGGATCCTTAGTTCTAATTCTTCTTGCTGTTGTAGTGACTGCACTACTGCTAGTAAGATTTAGTAGGCTTTGGATCAATTTTCCCACAAATCTATCCATCGCGGGTATTCCGGTTGGCCAACTTACGCGTCAACAAGCTGTTGAAAGGTTGCTCACGGTGTATTCACAACCCGTCGAGCTGGTTTACAATGAATCGGTAGTTCATCTGGATCCGGAAACGGTTGGCTTCGTATTAGACACTGACACTATCCTCGCCGCTGCTGAACAGGAACGCACACGAATATCATTTTGGGAAGCTTACTGGAATTATTTATGGGACCGACCTGTCCAAACGGTGGATATCCCCTTACGGGCTACAGTTTCAGAGGATCGGTTACGGGTATATTTACAAACAGAAATAGCCAGCCGATATGACCAGCTTCCAACTTCTGCAACACCAATTGTCGGAACCACAAATTTCACAGCTGGGTTGCCTGGATCGGAATTGGATATTGAACGGTCAATTCCATTAATAGAATCAGCTTTATTTTCACAGAACCATCGTTCAATCGATCTTCCTATCAATAAAACATCTCCAACTCATCCCAGCTTCCAGAATCTGGAAGTGCTCCTACGCCAAATCATTGAAATTTCAGGATTTGATGGGGTGATTGGTCTGTATGTTGATGATTTACAAACCGGAGAAGAAATCAATTTCATCCTTGACCAGGAAATGCAGGTCACTACTCCTCCAGATGTTGCTTATACTGCCAGCAGTACAATAAAAATTCCCATCATGGTATCAACTTTTAGAAGAATTGGTGAAAATCTTGATGTAGATACGGTGAGAAATCTGGAAGAAATGATTGCTAAATCCATTAATTCTGCCTCCGATTGGTTAATGCAAAATAAAATTGATCGCGACAAAGGTCCCCTTGTTGTAACAGAAGATATGCAAACATTGGGGTTGAATAACACCTTCCTGGGGGGTTATTTTTTTGCTGGCGCACCTTTACTGGAAATCTACTCAACACCAGCAAATCAGCGTACAGATGTAAGCACTGATCCCGATCCTTATAGCCAAACAACGCCTTCTGAAATCGGTCAGCTATTACAGGATATCTATCAATGTGCCAACAGCGATGGTGGAGCGTTGATTGCAGCGTTCCCTGATGAGATCACCCAAACTGAATGCCAGGCTATGATCAATTACCTTGTTCAAGACAGAATCGCGCTATTAATTCAAGCTGGAGTTCCTGACGGAACAAACGTAGCACATAAACATGGTTGGGTAACTGATATTTATGGAGTGATCCATGATATGAGTGATGCTGCGATCGTCTTCTCTCCTGGAGGAGATTACGTATTCACGGTATACATGTATCATCCTGTCCAAATCGTCTTTGATCCGGCAAACGAACTGGTAAAAGATCTTTCCCGAGCAATCTACAATTATTATAATATCCCCATTCCGTGACCTTTCTCAAATCATCTGAATGTTTCCACCGGGAGTGCAAACAAGCTCCAGACTTTTTTCCCAGAGTTGTTGGGCAGTCACCAGATCATATGTGTTCGGATCAGAATTGACTGGATGTTGTTTGGCATAATACTTACCAGTCACCCCCTCAACATCAGGAGATGTTGCCAGATAAATGCTGGTTTGCGCGCCTTCCAAGGGTGACTGAGCGAGTTGCTTCATCACCGGGTCCATCAAGGAAGCCATCCAATGAATGCCCATACTCCACATATCCGTCGCAACCATTCCAGGAGTCAGGGCATTGGCTGTAACATGCGTTTCCTTCAGATGTCGAGACAATTCATAAGTGAACAGTATATTCGCCAATTTCGAGCGTCCATAAGCAATGATTGGATTATAAAATCTCCTGAATTGCAAGTCATTAAAATCCATGTGCTGGTGGAGATGACTTCCCGATGACACATTGATCACTCTAGCTGTGGGGCTCGCTTTCAGAGCATCGGTCAACAAATAGGTCAACAAAAAGTAAGCCAAATGATTGAGGGCAAAAGTCATCTCGATGCCATCCACACTCAATTTTCTTTGAAAGAAGAATCCACCCGCATTGTTTACCAACACATCCAAATGGTCGTGCATTCCATAAAATTTGCTTGCCAGTGTGCGGATGTTAGCTTGCGAAGAGAGATCAGCCTCCAAATAATCAACCAAATCACTCCCGCTCTCCTGCCGGATATTATTCACTGTCAGCGTACATTTGGTTTTGTTTCGCCCAATGATGATCACTGATGCGCCCATTCTGGCAATCTCAAGGGCAGTGTAATAACCTATCCCAGCAGTTGCTCCCGTTACCATACACAATTTTCCATCCATCAAACCCATTTCTCTATGTCTCCAAATTCAGTTCGTGTCACCAGCGTGCCTGGTGTTGTTCTGCAAAACCGATCAGATTATTAATTTCGATTATTCGATTGTCGTCTGTTGAAACTGTGCCTGAAAACCTACCGAAAATCTGGTGTACCTCGCTAAAGATGATCCCAAGGTTCGTTTTCGCCAATCGTTCCTTGAACGGGATGAATTCCAGTTCCAGGCGACCCTCAGAATCTGTAAATTTCCAGGGGTGCATAAAATCAGGCGACAGGTATGTAAAACCCACCTGAGCGGGCTTGTGGACTTTACCATTTAGAACAAGGCAGTTTTCAGTTGCTGCAGTAAGGTCTCCAAAGCCACACCCAAGATTAAGACCGATGGTTCGCCCATCCGGAAGAAATCCTGAAGCACTTGCCCAGTTCCAGAAACTTTTATACTCCCAAACACCGCGTCCCCAATCCAAGGAGCCGAGGCAGCTTTCTGGTGACAGATTTTCTTGCAGGTCACCATATTGCAGGCTTCCCTCAGCAGGGAGACAATTCATTTTCCGATTGTAATAGAAGCGATGTTGTTTGATCGGGATAACAATGGTCATGGATTCATGATCAGGTGTTTGGTGAAGAAGGATATCGGCGAAAATCCCCCGCCCGGCACAGAAGGCAGGCCAATCTACCTGGATACGCCTTCCCTCGGGTAAAACCTCAAAACGCAAACTGGCATGCTTATCCTGGAAAACACTCGTCCCTTGATGGCTATTGCGGGGGAGTTGTAATCCTCGGCTGAAAGGGATGACCAGGCCTTCTTCGTGGAGCTCATTACTGGCATAATCAAGAATATAGACAAATATATTACCGGCATAACCTAGATCGGCTATGGTAGCTGAAAAAAAGGTCCGTGGGGTGAAGATGGCATAATAATCCCATTTTTTAATTCGAAAACGCTGAAAATAGCGAAGGTAATAAAAGCGAGCTTGTTCAAGGTTGCAATCCAATAAAGGCTGGCGAGACCAACCTACCTGGACCAGCTGACCACGAGAATCTAATAATTTCTCCTTTTCAGTTAGCTCAATTTGCATAACACACCTCCAATATAATTTTAGCATGCCTCGAATTGAGTGCGTAAGCACTCACATTTTGTTATCGACTGATAACTCAGTGTATAATACCAACACGCCCCCGTAGCTCAATGGACAGAGCATCTGACTTCGGATCAGACGGTTGTGGGTTCGAATCCCGCCGGGGGCGCCATATATAGGGGTCATTATTTATTTACCC
>Ga0208980_10000430_pt1 | contig 23383 bp, 21 predicted proteins | sample WetSurMetagenome_3_FD_187993 | JGI IMG/M metagenome (GOLD analysis project Ga0208980, IMG submission 187993) | Wetland microbial communities from Twitchell Island in the Sacramento Delta, sample from surface sediment Aug2011 Site A1 Bulk (version 2) | ecosystem: Environmental > Aquatic > Marine... | reverse complement strand
TGGCATGAAAAAACTCGACTGGATACAGTATGCAAGAGGAACCTTCAGGCAAGACTTCACCGACAGGAAACGCAAGGCGCAAGGCGGGTTTCTTCGGGATGTACAGCCATTCCTGGTGTATGTCTCTCTAGGAGAAACCCATATCAAAATGAAAGGCCGACCTAAATACTTGCATTTTGATCGGGAGACGAAATCCTGGGTCAAGGTAAACGGGCCAAAGGACGATGTCAACACCCTGAGAGTGGCTTTTGAATGGCTTCACAGGTTTCACGATGATGGCTGCTGGGATACTGAAGCTGCTGGGGACATTCCCCTTAACTACCATGATATATTTCGGACTAGGCTGGAGGAGCATCTTAAGACAATAAAGGCCAAGTTATTATGCTCTGAAGAACTCACGACGGAAAGGTTGATTGAGATCAAGAACGACCTGGACCTTTTCTGGTATAAGATTGAAAAACTGGATGAAATTAGAATTGAAGAGACGGCCTGTGGAATACTCCCCCCTGACTTTGATTTTACCTGGGAGAGCATTCTTAGAAGATTCGGCCTGCCGCGAAGCCACCTGGCCTTCTTGAATCCAGAGAAGTCCAAGGCCGAGAAGTAGCGGAGAATGGGGCTCGCTTTTGGTGAAATCGTTATAGGCTGGCCGCTTGGGTGATAGATAGACAACGTATCGTTAGTCGTAAGTGGGAGCCCATGTTCCCGGCGTTCCTCGACAAGCGATTAGCAAACGTAAGCTTGAGGGGGTGGCGACTTGGCGATCACTGCAATCGATAGCTGCAGAGTGGTTACCCGGACAAGCTTTGTGTTTTCGGGGAAAACATCTTTGATGTTTAGATTGTGACCATCTGCCCGATCTCACGTTCCTGGGCGATCTGGTAGACACGCATCGCTACCGCTACATCCTGAATAGCAAGACCGACACTTTTGAACATGGTAATTTCATCGGAGCTCCTGCGGCCAGGTACCTTACCTAAGATAACCTCGCCCAATTCTCCGGAGATATGGTCAGCAGTAATGGCTCCTTCCTTTATAGGGATCATCAGATCGCCCGCTTCAGCCAGCGCCGCACTACGAAGATCAACAATGACACGGGACCTCTTTATAGTTGTGTTGTCCAGTTCGCGCATGGCTGGCGCATGAGAACCAATACCATTCACATGGGTCCCGGGGGCAATCCAGCGTCCATCAAAAACAGGTGCAGCAGCGCCGTTTCCGTAACCGCCGGCACTCCATCCTGCTGCAGTAGCGATGGTTCTTTACGCGGGGATCGGCAACGAAAGGCCTTCGGCAGTTGGGATTGGCGCACCGGATCTTCTGAATCATGGTTTCTGCCTCCAGGAAAAAACCATGACCTTATTCCGCGCCTCAATGCTGGGGAAGAATAAGAATCAGATCAGAAGAAGATGGGTCATAAACTCAGGGGGACAGAGGAAGAATATCCAAGAAAGGTATTTCCTGACCGGCCATCTATAGGGAGATCTTCACCGGCGAAAACCAGGGATTTCTTCCCCGGCGGCGATACAGAAGGGTAAACTTTGATAAACTACATCCCAGTCTCGAAAAAACGCCTCCACCAGACCATCAAATCTGGTCCAAATGAGCATCGAACCTATCCCTGCCCGCGCATGGGTTCTCTAAACTCGTTCTCAAACCACCAATGCAAAGGCCAATGGCTTACCTTGGGACAAATAAAACCTCCCTTACAAAACCCATTTACTTCGTTCACGCTCCGTGGTGCGCGAAGCGGCTGAGCTCTTCCTCGTTTTATCCATCATCCCCCCACACCACGCCGCGTACCCTCGAACAATAGCCCGCAAATCACCACACGCCATCTCACTGACCGGTCGTGGGACGATGGATAAAACACTTATTAGTAATCAAAACCGAATAAGGGCCATTGGTGATTGGCCATCGGCCAAAATATGGTTCAAATCACGGCCCGGTCAAATTCCTTCCCATGATAGGAGTATCTTGCAATTTCATGAAACCTCTTACAACTTGCCCTATTCTGATGGCACTAGAAACCCAATGATGATGTGTTAGGAATAGGGCTCAACTTTGGCTTAAAAACTGGTACAAAAACCGGGGGCAGGTCATGCGTATCTTCCTAACATCAGAATATCCTTGATATTTCCTGCCTGCCTTAGAAGTTTTAGATTGGAAAATACCAATACTTTTTAACGATAGCAAAAGTACTTGACAATGCATTACGCAAAGCAATATATATTTTATCAAAAATCAATGAGTGTTGATATTTGATAAACCCCTATTGCTATTTCTCCGGGTCTATGATGTCGACCGAAGGCTGTACACTGTAGGCGGACTGCGTGTAGTCCTTGCCGACAACCCTGTTGGGTGTAAATCGGGGCACCGAACTGGGGATGTATGGTGTCAGAAGAAGATGGCTTATCCCACCTTGCGGCATTCTATGAGCAACGAACTAAATCAATACCATGAGGTCGTTAGAAGCCATCCACGTCCTTTGATAGTCAATCCCGTATAACCTTAATAGACCAAATAGGAGGTAGAGAAATGGGTAGAGCTAGAATGATTAGCGTCATCTTGGTTGCGGTCGTCGTCTCATTTATGCTGGTCGGTGTTTTGCCAACTAATGCCTTAGCGAAAAAATACAAAATATATCTAAGTATGAGTTATATCGGAAATGAATGGCAAAACGAAGCGGCGAATATGGTCAAAGCTATGGCGAAGCACTATGGCGACAAAATCGATTTCCGTGTTGAGGTTGCCGGTCCAGATGTCGCGAAGCAAATCCAGCAGATCAATTCCATGGTTCAAGCCGGTGCGGATGCAATAATTGTGTATCCGATTTCTCCAACGGGACTGAATCAGGCAATAGAGAACGCTATTAAACAGGGAGTCATAGTTTGCGCGTACGACTCCCAAACTACGGCGAAAGGCGCCTATAATTTCTCTCAAGATCAATATGAGCAGAGTCGCTTCAGAGCGCAGTACGTTGCTGATCGACTGAATCACAAGGGCAATGTTATTGGGTTGACCGGCGTTCCGGGTACGACCGTGGATACCGAGCAGACTAAAGCCTTCCATGATGTAATGGCAAAGTATCCCGACATGCGTGTTATCGCGGAGGCAAATGGCATGTGGTCGCTAGCTGTGACACGACAAAGAATCTCTGAGTTAGTCACAACTTACGGCTGGGACAAAATAGATGGCGCTTGGGTTGAGTGTGGATGCGATGTGTTCACTGGCATGCAGCTTGATGCGGGCATTCTCCCTGAGAAATTGCGCGCATGCGGTGGTGAATCAACAAATGAAGAGCGTATCCAAATGTTAAAGCCGGGAACGGTCAATGGCGTTTCCCCTACTTATCGTCCTGTTGGAGCACCCCAGGCAAGTGCGGGATCGCCAGTTTACGCGGGAGCGCTAGCTCTGAAAATGGCGGTGACAGCGTTAGACGGGGGAAAAATAGAATCGAACACAAATCTCCCAATAACCAAAGTCGACCCGAGTACAGTCAGGTTATGCAAGAGTGGAACGTGGCAGGAAATGGCGGACGGTTGCAATTGTTTCGATCCGAGTTTGGTCCCGGTCGGCTTTTACGATGCCATTTACTCCCCATTGACCCCGGAGGTGGGTCTTAAAGCCGCTTTACAGGGCGAACCCGAGTATTTATTAAAATAAGTCGCAAAGTGCAGATTGAGCCTGAACCAGGAGCACGACTGATTATAGTCGCCGTGCTCCTGGTGAGTAATTGTATCCCAAAGTTCCCCCAAAAAGCATAGTCGATGAATCAGCTAAATGGAATTGCTGTTGGACTTGAAAAAGTCAGAAAGGCATTCGGTGCGACGGTAGCACTGGATGGTGTGTCTTTCGAGATTAAGCCAGGCAAGACACATGCACTTCTTGGTGAGAATGGAGCTGGAAAATCCACAATAGTGAAGCTATTGAGTGGTCTCATTCGCCCTGACGCAGGTGTAGTTTCGATTTTTTGCCGGCAGGTTCGTATCGATAACCCCCGTCGCGCACAGGCGTTGGGCATTCAAACTGCTTTCCAAGAACTATCTTTGGTGCCTGAACTCACAGTTGCGCAAAATATGTTTCTGAGCGTTGAACCGTTGAAAGCGGGCATTTTTGTGGATAGGTATAAACTTGAACAGGAAGCTTTGATAGCACTTACAGGAATTGGTGTAGAGGATATAAACCCGCGATGGCGAATTGATCAACTCTCGTCGCCTCTGCGGCAGAAAGTCGAAATCGCAAAAGCAGTGGCTCGTAAGCCGCAGATTTTATTGCTCGACGAATCTACGTCAACTCTTTCACGTAAGGATGTTAATTGGGTGGCTGACTTGATAAACCGTCTTGAGGCGGACGGGGTCACAATCCTATTCATTTCGCACCGTTTGCAGGAGGCGCGGGAATTTTGCGAGTCCCTAACGGTACTACGGAATGGAGCCAATGTTGGGGACTTCCAGTTTGGGGAGATAAATGATAACGAAATTGTCTCCTTAATAATCGGTCGGTCGCTTGGCCATGCCTATCCGCCGCGCTCTGAAACAAGAATTCCAACTGAGGAAACGCCGATACTATGCGTAAGAAATCTATCGACTGAGAACGGGTTGAAGCAAGTTTCCTTCTCCTTGAGAAGAAACGAAATACTCGGAGTCGCTGCGTTACAGGGCATGGGCCAGTCTGAATTGTTTCTTTCATTATTTGGCATGCGACGAGTTACGGGAGGACAAATCGAACTAGACGGAAGGTCTACGGTTTTGAGTTCTCCTATCGATGCTATCCGGAAAGGCATCGCCTACGTGCCAGAAGATAGAAAAAATGGAGGATTGTTTCTGAACCTTCCCGTTGGCACTAATGTTTCGATTCCGGTTATAAATCGATTCAGACGCCTGGGATGGATGATTGACAGAAAAAGAGAAAATCAAGCGGTGACATCTGCGCTGAAATCAGTAGGTTTTAACCCTTTCGCTTTATATCGACCTTGCTCCTCATTTAGCGGTGGCAATCAACAGAAAATCACTATTGCCAAATGGCTTATGGCTGAGGGTCGAATATTGCTAATGTTCGATCCAACCCGCGGTGTCGACATTGGAGCAAAATCTGACATTTATGTGTTAATGCAACAGTTTAAGTCAGATGGCGGAGCGATTATCTTTTACTCCTCAGAAATACCTGAACTCGTCAATTTGTGCGACCGGGTCATTGTCCTATATGGAGGCCGAGTTACACAAGAGTTCCTTAGCGAAAAACTTTCGGAAGATCTGTTAATTGCTGCAGCTATGGGATACAAGTCAAAGGTTGTTTCAGAAATGTGAATGAATGAAGTGATGGGGAAAATGCCAAAAAGTAAGGGCTGGCCACTAGCTGACAGGTTCGACTTTGGTAGAAGCAAAGGCTTATTGGTTGCGATCTCAGTGTTCATTATTGCTCTGGGCATAACCGCGGCTCTTAGTCCACGCGGCTATTCTTATTATGACTTTTCTAACCTATGCGGTTCCGCTGCGGCGCTGGCTCTAGCGGCTGTTGGCGAAACACTGGTTATTATTATCGGCGGCTTTGACCTTACTGCAGGCAGCGTTGTGGCTGTGGTAAATGTTATCTTAGCGACCCGAGTTGGCAATACACTATTCTCGCAGATTTCCTGGTGCTTCTTCGCAATACTGCTGGGAGCCGCTATTGGCGCCATTAATGGTTTCTTCATTTGCTACCTAAGATTGCAGTCTATTGTAGTGACCCTGGCGATGATGTTTATACTAAATGGTGTCGCGCTGCTTATTTTGAAGCAACCAGGCGGGTCAATTCCTCCTACATTTTCTCAATGGATTACGGGAGATGCGATTCGTGGCATTTTGCCTATGCCAGCCATGCTTGTTTTAATTGGATTGCTGGCATGGGGGATTATTTGCTCCTGCCGCCTGGGGACAGGTGCCTATGCAGTCGGAAGCGATGAAAATGGTGCTAGGGCCAATGGTGTAAGAGTCCGCTTGGTTAAGTTCCGTATCTATGTCATTGCGGGCATTTATTATGCTGCAGGCGGGATATTTATCACTGGCCTTACGGGATCTGGGGACCCGCTTATCGGGGTGCCCATGCTATTGCCCATATTCGCCGCGGTAGTCTTGGGTGGAACCCAATTTGGGGGTGGTAAAGGTGGAGCCACAGGGTCTGTATTCGGAGCGTATGTTCTGATGCTCATTGTATCGCTTTTGATTACAATTAACGTTTCTGCATATTACGCAACTGCAGTCGAAGGGTGTCTTCTTATTTTAGCGGCGATTGCACCAATGCTCTCCCGCAACTCGGAACTTGGGAACTCGCTGCGCGTTGCGCAATTAGGCATCATCGCTTGGCTGGATCGATGGCGCTCAAAAAAGATTGCTGCAGGGCGATCTATACGGATTCTAAACCGAAACTTTGAGACCAGTGAGATTAAGGAGAACTTAAACTCTCCTGTTAGGGGATGGGTTAGGCGCAATGCGCAACTACTGCGTATAATAATACCGCCGTATTTGGTTTTTTTTCTTCTAGTGATGATTTCGCGCTTTTTTTCAGGTAGCAGCACAAGTTTCGTTTTCTACATTAACTCATTGTTGTTATTAACAACGTTTCTCGCTATCGTCGGTTTTGGGCAAGGCGCTGTTATTCTAACCGGAGGGCTTGACCTTTCTGTCCCGTGGCTGATCTCTTGGTGTGGAATTCTGCTTACCAGCGTTGCGAGCGGGAATAATAGCGCTGCTATCTGGGCGATACCTTTGGTCCTTCTAACCGGGGCGTTCATAGGCTTCATAAATGGAATAGCTGTAGGTGTGGTTGGATTATCACCTATTATCGTCACGTTGGCGATGAACGGCATTTTGGAAGCCGTGACACTTGTATATACCGGTGGTACCCCGAAGGGTTGGAGCCCGCCTTGCATTTCGTGGTTTATGTCAGGAAAGCTTTGGGGTGTGACGCCAGCAATTTACGGCCTTCTTATTTTCGTAATCGGGGGAACGTTGTTATTGACAGAAACGTCCTTTGGCCGTTTCGTCTACGCAGTTGGCAACAGTAGACAAGTTTCAACTCTATCAGGCGTGCCAGTACGTTCTATAGTTGTGTTAGTATATGGGTTGAGCGGTTTGTGTGCGGCGATAGTGGGCATATTGCTCACGGGCTTCAATACCCAGGCATTCAATGGAATGGGAGATCCCTACCTTCTTGCATCAATAGCGGTAGTTGTAGTTGGAGGCACCTTAATAACAGGCGGGAAAGGACATTATCTTGGGATTTTTGGCGCAGCGTTGTTATTGACGGCTCTGCAAATTTTACTAACCGGATCTCAAGTTGGAATTCCGGTTCGAGGCATCATTTATGGTATCGTTTTGATGATTGCAATATTCGCTCATCGTGAGAACAAGATGAGCAACTGATTGGTTAAAAAAAGATGCGTCAAAAAAGGCTATGATTTTGAAAAGAGGAATACCTCGTGCATGTTGAGGATTTAAGTTTTTATCGGCTCCAGAAATGTGGCATGAAGGAGTTTCAAACAGACAAATATGAAAATTCACAGACCAGAATCTGTAATCGCTATTAAGGACAATGCGTTCAAATTAATTCTCAAGGAATCCGTAAGAGATTCTTTGGCCAGGAAGCCCTTTGATTCTTCTGTGCCCAAGTTTCGGCGAGTTCAAAGGCAGCCAATGCAGGACGTGGTCTATGAGTCGCTGAAAGACGTGATCATAAAGGGTCAAATCGCCCCCGGCACTAAGCTGGAAATCAACGAGTTGGCCAATAGCTTCGGCACGAGTCCGATGCCCATTCGAGAAGCCCTGAGCCGTCTCGTTGAATCCGGAGTATTGGTGACCGAACCCAATAAATCGGTTTCAGTGCCGTCGCTACAACCGGAGGAGCTAGCGGAACTGGTGCGCATCCGGATGGTGATTGAAGGGATGGCTGGTATATGGGCTGCTGAGCATGTCACCGATGACGAACTTAAATTGATCGAGACATATTGCGATCAGATGTCTGATTGTACTCGGCGAAAGGATAAAAGCGGAGCGACTGAGGCCAATCAGAAAATCCACTTTACCATTTATAATGCAGCACGTTCCAAGAAATTGATTTCCATTATCGAAAAGTTGTGGATGCAGAATGGGCCATATATGGGTCTGCTCAGTTGGGACGTATTTTCCGGTGGCGATGTCTTTCACCGTAACATGTTAAAAGAGCTTCGAAATCGCAATGGCTTGGCCGTCCAACGTGAGATTGAGACTGACCTTTTTGAAGCTTTGAATTCCTTGTTAAGTACGCCATTACCTGAGGAGATCAAACCTACTGTCTATTTTGCCAAAAATAGAAGCGAAGCATGAGCATCCTCTGCTGGTTTTCAATTCTAGGGCGCTATCGATGCTCAGTCTAACGAGGTCTAGGGTTTTTTCCTTAGAATTGTCTCCCCCATAAAGAGACGTGGAGATGACAGCATTGCCGAGTGAATGGAACCGGGAGTCGGGGTACGATCAGGTGCGAGTCGCCAGGGATTGGAGTTATGCGATCAATAATATATCAAAGTGAGATGAGGCCCGTGTGAAGAAACTTGAAAGCTGGCAGAGCTAAGCCAAAAGATATCTTATGGGCGATTTAGGTTGGCTTATCTCAATGTATAATCCCACGGTCATGAATAACACCAATCCTGACCGGATCTGGCAAAAAATACCTTTGATCTGTTTCCAGATCTATCATCCCGAGGTTAGATGGATCCTTTACGATACCGAACCTAGTTTGAGAGCTGTGGAGCAATCTTATTGGACCCAGAATGAAACACGAAAAAATATTAGCACCAATTTTCCATCTCTGTCCATGAAAGTTGAATTGTTGCCTGCTCGGCTCGCAAAGCTTCACCTAAAACTTGAAGACATCGGAACTATGGTGGTATCACATCTGCATTTGGATCACGCCAGTAATGTTGATCTTTTTCCGGGCGCTGAGAAATACGTTCACAGGGCGGATCTTACCAACGCTTTGCTATCGGTATATCAAACACGGACCAGAAGTCATGTGGATTTTGATAGATGAGGACACAGGAATTGCTGAAGGAGTAAAGCTTATAACCTCATAGGGACATACACCCGGTGTTTTGGGCTTGGTGGCTCACCTCGAAAAGTTCGGACAATCATCTGCCCGAGTCGTGCTATTTACACGCCGACAAATTTTGGGCCTCCTCCCCATCCTCCTGGAATCAGATACGATACCATGGCCTTCAGAGAGAGCGCTGAGAAGGGCCTAGAGCTAAATACAAATATAATGCAAAAGTCTTCGACATGCACCACAAAGAGAGTTATTCGCAATACAAGCTACCACCTGAGTATTGTGAGCAGCGCATAGAGCCTTTAAATAAAGGGGTTAGGCATGGAAGAGGTTTGCTGCATGTATTTTGAAGGAACTAAGCCTCATTCCTGTATGATCTCGGATAAATAGGAGAGCAATTTCTTAATGGTCGGCTGTCCGCCGATGCATTAAAGGAGGCATAATTTGGAAGACTTAAAGACAATCGGGATAGTTGGTGCTGGGCTGATGGGGCACGCTCTTGCGCAAATGTTTTCGTTGAAAGGGTATACGGTAAATCTGTTCGATCGTGATCAGGAGATACTGGATCAAGTTCCCAAAAGGGTGCATGGCAACTTGAAAGTCTTTATCGAACTAGGTTTGGTGAATGAACTCGAGGCTGAAACGTGCGTGAACAATATCGCGCTCTGTCGTGACATCAAGGACACTTATAGTAGTGAAGACTGCATCATAATTGAGGCCGTCAGCGAAAACCTCGATGTGAAAAAAAGCATATTTGCCAAGCTCGAAGAAATAACATCCCCAGAAACTATCCTGACAAGCAATACATCAGCCATAAGTATAACCGAGATCAGTCGGGATTTGAAATTCCGGGAAAGGGTTGTAGGTACACATTTCTGGAATCCTCCTCACATTGTGCCATGCGTCGAAGTCATACGAGGCGAATTTACCTCTCAGAAAACCTTTCAGACTGTTGTCGCCTTTCTCAAAAAGGCAGGGAAGGAACCAGTCAGTGTCCTGAAAGACGTACCGGGCTTTTTGGGGAACCGAATGCAGCATGCCTTGTGGAGAGAAGCAATTTCCCTTGTGGAAAAGGGAATTGCGACAGCAGAGGATATCGACAGGGTGGTAAAATTTTCATTTGGGTTGAGGCTTGCCTTTATCGGCCCTCTCGAAACGGCAGACCTCGCGGGTTTGGATTTGACTTTGAATGTTCAAAGGGACCTCTTTCCCGAGCTCGAGAATTCCACAAAACCTTCGGAAATACTTACAGGGATGGTCGAAAGGGGAGAGACTGGCGTGCGCACAGGAAGGGGTTTCTATGAGTGGTCCCGGGAAAAAATTAATGGAAGAATTAGCCAACGTGACCGTGTTCTGCTGAAAATATTGAAAGAGGTTTCTTGAGATGTTGACGACGAAGGAGGTTAGCAATCTATGCGGAAAAAATTACAAAATAAGGTGGTTATTACCGCGGCACTCACCGGAGCCATTCATACACCCACTATGTCGCCATATCTGCCCATAACTCCGAAACAGCTTGTTGATGAAATTCTCGCGGTTCATGATGCTGGAGGAACGGTTGCGCATCTGCACGTAAGAGATCCCGAGACCGGCATGCCCAATGCGGATCAGGAAATATTTTCTTGGATAGCAACCGAGGTCAGAAAACACTGCAACATTATTCTTTGCACCACCACTGGGGGCAAGCTTGGAGAGCCGGTTGAAAAAAGAGTGAAGGTCGTGTCGACCTTGCGGCCCGAACTGGCCTCACTGAACGCAGGGTCCCTCAATTTTGGGCTCTTTCATGTTAAAGACAAATTCGAAGGATGGAAACATGAATGGGAGAAGCAATATCTTGAAATGACAGAAGACTTTATTTTCCCCAATACTTTTAAGACCATGCGGCAGTTTCTGGAAGTCTTCAACGCGTGTAACACCAAACCGGAATTCGAAATCTATGATGTCGGTATGATCAACAACGTGGCCTTCGCCATTCAAGCCGGGTGGGTCAAGAAGCCCGTGTACCTCCAGTTCGTCCTAGGCATTTTGGGGGGCATGCCAGCCACCCCTCAAAACCTTGTATTTCTAGTCGAAACGGCCAGAAAATCTCTCGGAGCCTTTGAATTTTCAGTCTGTGCCGCGGGAAAGAATCAGTTCAACATGGTGACCCAATCCTTCCTCCTTGACGGACATGCCCGGGTAGGGCTGGAAGACAACCTCTACCTCTCAAAAGGGGTATTGGCCAAGAGCAATGCCGAGCAGGTGGCAAAAATCATCCGTATTGCGGTTGAATTGGGCCTGGAACCCGCCACGCCTGAAGAAGGCCGAATGATTTTAGGACTCAAGGGCATTGATCAAGTCAATTTTTGACATTCTTGTATGTGCAAATATTTGGAGAGACCTGCGGGCAATGGGATTTAAGGATTTAGAAATGTTCGAGAATATTAGCTCGGATTGCAGCCTTGACCGACTCAATATCGAATACACTATACCTGATAAGGAGATTATAACATGCAAAGACCGTTGGATCGAATTGCAGTGATCGGGACCGGTACACTGGGTGCACAGATAGCTATGTTGGCGGCAAACGCTGGCTATCAGGTCAAGGCCTTCGATGTCCGAGAAGAAGCTCTTGATCAGACTCTCAACACGGTAAAAGGAATTGAAATGCTGGTCCCAAGGAGCAATTGGCCGACATGTAGAAAGAAAATACAAGCAACGACTGACTTGACTGAGGCTGTTGCAGATGCAGAGTTAGTAATTGAGGCAGTGCCAGAGATATTGGATCTGAAACGGAAGGTTTGGTCAGAAATTGGATCGAAAGCTTACCCCAATGCTATTATGGCCACTAACAGTTCCTCCATTCCAGTTTCCAGACTGGAAAAGTATGGAAATCGGCCAGACAAGAGTCTGAACATACATTTTTACATCGGAATGCCCATGGCGGATGTCATGGCTGGAACCAAGACGTCTGATGAAGTGTTTGAGATTGGGACCAGGTGGGTTCGATCTATGAAGCTTATCCCTTTGACTGTAAAAAAGGAAGCCTTGGGTTTCTGCTTTAATCGAGTGTGGCGGGCAGTAAAACGTGAAGTTTTGCGGATGTGGGCGGAAGGATATGTTGATTTTCGAGATGTAGATCGGGCCTGGATGCTTTTCAACGGAATGAAACATGATTCGTCGGCTTTCGGCCCTTTCGCTCTAATGGATAAAGTTGGACTGGATGTAATTTATGACATAGAAATGGTCTATTTCAATGAGTCCCAGGACCCGAAAGACTTTCCGCCTGCAGCTCTCAAGGAAAAAATCGAGAAAGGTGAATTAGGAGTCAAATCAGGCAAAGGCTTCTATTCTTACCCGGATCCTGAGTATCTCAACCCTGATTTTCTGAACCCCTTAGCTTAATGAATGGTTTGAACTTAATGTATCTTTCGGAGATAGTGAAAACCTTTTGCCTTTAGGCCAAGAAAAGTTTGTGATCTTTCGCTATGCGACTTTATAAGCTTGGAGAGCTCATACAAAGGCGGAATTGAAGGCCCATCTTATCTGGGTCAATAAGTACCGCAAACGAGTGATAGCGTGGCTGGCACCCCTTCGAACGAGGGGCGTATTGAGACAGATCGCCTTGGAACATGAAATCGAAATTATCCCAGGAAAGATTTCCAGTGATCAGATTCATAAGTTCATTTGCATTAGCTAAGGCCAGATCTGACAGTCAGTGGTTGAAAGCAATAATTTCACATGTCCTGTTGTCCGTAACCCCCACACCTGAAAAAGGAATTTTGGGGCAAAAATCTTTGGGCACGAGGCTATATTGCGGTCAGCTCGGACAATATCACGGACTAAATGATCCAGCAATATATCGAAGAGCAAGAGGGGGAACCCGTTGCTGACGACAGTCGATTTCAAATCGACCCCCTTTAACCCCTCGTCTTACAGACGAGGCTGGTTTAGTGGGATTAGCTTCCCACATTGATTGACCACTATTGCTTATCTATGGTGGACCGTTTTGGACTGGTTTTTCCTTGTTATCAGCCGGACGTTTGATGAGATGATAAGCCCAACAGATGCTGGCAACTAATGGTGTCGACTACTGCTGCTATATGCCCCTTCACCCAAACCGAGACAATAGAGAACTATTCAGGGAGGATTGATTATGGAATTTCAAAGAAAGGCACTGATTGAAGGGATAGTGTTTGGCGAATGCCCCCGTTGGCATGGCGGGCGCCTTTGGTTTTCCGATATGCATGCCGATTGCGTAATGGTCGCGGGACTCGATGGAATCTGCGAAAAAGTTGTGGATGTTCCTGGCCGACCTTCCGGCCTCGGCTGGCTTCCCGACGGCCGGTTGTTAGTTGTTTCCATGGTTGATCGGCGGGTTCTCCGCTTGGAAGGCGGGCGGCTGGTTGAGCATTCTGATCTCAGTAATATTGCCACCTGGCACTGTAATGACATGGTGGTGGATGGTAAGGGAAACGCCTACGTCGGTAACTTTGGCTATGATCTCGAACCGGAAGAGCCTGTGCAGACTGAAGCAACAATGGCGCTTGTTGCTATGGATGGGACTGTAAAGCCCGTTGCTGATGGGTTAATGTTCCCGAACGGGATGGTGATCACTCCAGATGGAAAAACGTTGATTGTGGCCGAGACCTTCGGTCAAAAACTGACCGCCTTTGACATTCAATCCGACGGCTCTTTGTCAAACAGGCGACTGTTCGCCGACCTTTCTCCAAACATTCCCGATGGCATCTGTCTGGACGCGCAAGGCGCTATATGGGTTGCCGACCCTCTGACAGATGAATGCTGCTTTCGTGTCTTGGAGGGCGGTCAGGTAACGCATAAAATCCCAACCGGTCGCGGCTGCTTTGCCTGCATGCTCGGCGGTCCAGATCGCAAAACCCTTTTTTTGATGACTGCCGATGATTTTCACAGGGAAAAGGTCCAGGAAGCCCGCAATGGAAAAATCGAGATTGTCGAAGTAGAGGTACCCGGCGCAGGACTTCCTTAACTATAAGCCGTCTCAAAAATGCCTAAGGAGAATTATTACGCAACTGAGTTGTAACCTGCCAATAAAGTTGGGCGAAGTGAATTATACGCTGAAATGCAGTCCATGTTGCGCGATGAGGGTGGTGCACTTATGCCAATCTTATAGAATTTTGTATTGCCAATGACCAAGTCCGTGTTTTCAAAGAACATTCGATGCTTCGAAATTTCGGGAATTGATTAAGACCAAACCTTTTTGAAATTGGTTCAAAAAAATTCATATTAACCTGTATTCTCAAAATCAAACAAGGAGGGGAGTAAAAAGATGAAAAGAGTTGTGACCGGTCATAATGAAGAAGGAAAATCGGTGTTTGTCAAAATAGGTGAACCTGAGCATGTCGTCAATATACCAGGAATGCTATGGAAAGAGCTCTGGGCGACATATCCCGGATGCAAGGTGCCAGCCGATACAAGTGTCGAGCCTACAAGAGATGAAAAATGGAAAGTATTTCCAGGCCCCGGTGGAACCGTTATCCGGGTAATAGAATTCGACCCGGGCCAAGAGGCCGACCCTGCTTCCCTAACCAACTCATCAATTATGGAAAAGGAACTCCCCGGTCTATCTGAGAGTGCGGAACCCGATGCTCCCGGGATGCACACCTCCGACACGGTGGATTACGGTGTGGTCATCTCGGGCAGGCTTGCACTTGAGCTTGACGATGGAAAACAGGTTGATTTGGAACCGGGTGATGTCGTTATTCAAAACGGGACGCGCCATGCGTGGCGTATAAAAGAAAAATGCACGGTGCTCTGGGTGATTACTGGTGCAGAACGCCTTTGATTAACTGTAGTAGTTCAGATTTAATCTGACATTTACCATTTTTGAGAAAGTACCGTAGCCTATTATTTCGGGCTACGGTACCAACTATTCATGCCAGCAACCACCACATATTCTCCCATCCGAATATCCACCCAAATAGGATCGCTGTGATAAACAGCAAAATAATGAGTAAAATCAGTGAGTCAATCCTATTTTTAGTTGAAAATCTTGAAGTGGCCCCATACCTCATGCCGCTTGTCTGAGAAGGTTTAGATTTCCTCTCAGTGCTTCACGTAACTTCCATAGCTTCTTGTAGCCTTTCACCTTGCGCAACCCTGGCTCGATCTCCAGCAGCGCCGTCGACACCCATCGGTGCTTCTGTGAGGAGTTCCTCCAGCGATCCACCTTGTCCGTATATCGCAAGAGAAGCGCCATCAGGGACTCAATGCAGTTGGTTGTCTTGAAGCTCACTCCCAGTTCAGCAAAGAGTCCTAGACGATGGAGAGTGAGGGTCTCTTCAAACCCCTCCTCCAGACTGCGAAGAGCCGAGATATTGATCAACTTGAGCTCCAGTTTCAACCGCTCAAGCGCCGCCTTCGCCTCCGCGTAAGTCGGCTTCTCATAGGCCGCTTGGAGTTTCCTTCGCCACGTACCCTGAAGATGCTTCGGAAGATAATCCACCACATTCTCCCGCTTGTGCCATTGACACCGTTGCACCAGCGCTCTTTCCCAAAACACCTTTTGTATCGCTGATCGGATCCCCTTGGCTCCGTCAATGATGCACAGCAAACCCTGATCCAGATGAAGCCCTCGCTCGATGAGCCCTTGGAGAAAATCCTTCACCACCCCTTCCTTCTCGGTGGCCGCCTGGATGAACCCCAGAATCACTTTTTCTCCGCCCATCGTCACCCCAAGGGCAATCACCATTTCATCTTGCGCAAAACTCTTGCCGTCAATGAACAAAGCCACAAAATCATAACCGGACAGATTCCTCTCCATCAGCTCCCTAAGTTTATTCGCACTGACTTTGATAAACCGCCGCGAGATCGTCGATGAGGATATCCCAAACGCTTCGGGCACCGCTTCTGCACACCCTTCATAATTGCGACAGGAAAGACCAGAGAGAATCCGCCTCATTACCCCTTCATCCGCATTCCTCGGCTCCTGCAGCAAACGGTAGCTCTCCAGAGAAACTTCCCTGTTCCTTACAACATCCCGAACCCGAGGAACTCGAACCCTCAGCTTTTGATCAGAGAGGTAAATCGATCCCTCTTGACTCCCCCAGCGGTAATGCCCAGGCAATCCCCCTTGCCGGCTGTGCTTTATCCCCGCCGCCGCCAAACGCCATCGCTTTATGGTTCCAACTTGTAGGCAGGTCGACCTGGAACTTGATATTCGGCGCAGCGGGGTCCACTGGATAAATTTCGCCCAGTACCTTGCAATATTCTCCGATGGCTGCAGCCCCTGTGCCGGCCGCTGGGACTACTGTTGCGCTGGTGAGCTTGCCCCCGTTAGTCGGCAAGCCAATTGATATAGCGGGAATCGGCATACCGTTGAGTCCATCGCAGACGCTCGCAGCCTGAGCCATCGTTATCTGAGGAGAAGGCACCAAGGTCAATCCCAGACTCACAAGACAGAGCAGAACTGAATACAGAATCCAAACAGCTCCATTTCCAATCCTTTTCATTCTAAGACCTCCTTTCAGAATTTTATTTGCTTTGATCAGCATCAATGCCTTATCACTTCATCATTAGAGCATTTAGTCAATTGCCCAGAATAAAGCCTCCGAAGGATAAGATACTCCTCGGAGGCTTTCGTATTGGCACCTTCTGGAAACTCCACTTCATAAGATCTTCCAGAGGGTTAGACGTTGGGTCGCTTGGTAATAAGGGTTTAGGTTAGATACAACGCGAAGTATAAAAGTTGAGAATACCCTAACAATCTCTCATAGGTGTTTGCTGTCAGAATCAATCGATTCTGAAAAAGGATTCATCGAATTCTGGTTTACCCTGATATCTTTTCAGATGGACTCCCATAGTCCTGTCCATGTGCTCGAAGAGCTCCGGAGCGGCTTCGACTCCTGCCTGACGAAGACCCTTGAAAATAGCCTCATGGGACGGTGGGCAACCTCTGATAGCGATCATTTCCTGAATGTGAGGATTGTTCTTGTTGGCCTCATATATGCATTTTCCGAGCAGAAAAGTTTTCTTTTTGCCGGGTGAGGCCTGCATGAGTTTCCCTGTTAGAATCTCCACGTCTTCAAAGGGTGCACCCTTCCAGGCCCGCGCGATCGCCATCAGGATCACTCTAGTCAATTGCACACAATACGTGCAAATCGTCAGATCGTATTTGGCGTAGGATAATCCTTTGATCCCCATTTTTTCCATAGCTACAGGCAAACTGCCGTCCTCGGTGTAGGGCCAAGTCCATTCATGAGGAGAAGCCACTTTCTCAATGGGCTCTCCGACCATCTCCACGTCTGACAAGTCCACAGGTCGCTTCAGAGCTTTAGCAGCATGAACGATGTGGGGGACATTGTCCGGCTCAAAACCCAAGACCTTGGCACCCACTTTGTCCGCCGACAAAGGATCGGATGAGGCCACAAGAAGATTGCTTCTCCTGGCCTGGCCGTCCACGTTAGGGCCGCGCTCCTGCGAATAGATCCCGTCAATCAGCGTAAACATGGGCGGCATGGGGAGAAGGAGTTTCGAGACCATGCGGTGAAGATTCATTCCCGGCGCTTCATTGTGGCACTTCTTCCTCGAAGGGATGTCAATCATCCCCTTGAGGTTCTTGATGCCGAGGCTCACCATGGTCTGGGTGTGAGTCTTCAAGACCGGCAGGTTGACAACGAAGTCGCTCTCCAGAATGTCCCGATTGAAGTTCAGGGTGATGCCTTCGCCGAGATCGACCTTTTGAAATGGCCGTTCAAAGGTGATCAAACATTTTACACCGTAGCGTTTCTTAAGAGAGTCATAGCCAAGGGTTCTGAACGCGTGAGCAGGGGTTTCCATGTCCTTCGGCTTCAAAAGGACCGAACCTTCCCCGATGGTGATGTCATTGATCCCCCTTTCCTTCAGGAGAACGACCACGTCCTCCACAACGCGAGACGTGGTCACAACGCCCCACTTGGGAAAAGGAACCGCCTTGGTCCAAAAGACTACGTTGGGTTTTATGAAAAGCTTTGCCTGGGAAGGCAGAAAGTCCAGGCCGTTTGACAGAGCAACCGCCTTCGCGACTGACTCAAAGGGCCTCTCATATCTCACAATGGAAACAATGTGTCTATGCATAGTGCTGATGGTTTCTTTTCAGTTACGAATGCGTTTGTATTAGAAGTTCACTCTGTCCAAGCCTTTTAGACCAAGAATTTCCCTCGCTTCATCGGGAGTTGCGGGTTCAACGCCAAATTCTTTGGCAATCCGAACCATTTTCGTGACTTGTTCGGCATTGCTTTTTGCCATCACACCTTTCTTCAAATAGAGGTTATCTTCCAGTCCAACCCGGCAGTTCCCATCAATGAGTAAGGATTGAGTGCATATAGGAAACTGGGCGCGTCCCGCAACGCAAACCGAGAATACGAAATTGCCGATCTGCCTGCGGGCATAGTCAACAAGAAATAAAAGATTTTCCGGACTCGGGGTGAGGGCCCCTAGGACTCCCAGGACGAATTGGATGTAAACAGGCTTCTTCGTCCAGCCTGCCTGAATCATGAAAGCAACATTATTCACCATGCCGGCGTCATAAGCTTCAAACTCCGCCTTTGTCCCGCACTCGTTAAATGCGGCGCAATACTCTCTCATCGATTTAAATGTATTGGGAAAAATGGTATCTTCAGTACTCTCCAGGCGCTTTTTCTCCCATCCGAAGTTCCATTCTTTGTACCTCGAAGCCAAGGGGAATAGAGCAAAATTGATCGAGCCGGCATTCAACGAAGCGAGTTCCGGCCTATAGAGTCTCACCGGGGCCACACGCTCCTCTGTGGTCATGCTGGCTCCGCCGCCGCCGGTGGTAATGCAAACAACCATGTTGCAGCGGCTTTTGATGCTGGTGATAATCTCTTTGAAGAGATTGAGGTCGGAGGAGGGTTCCCCTGTCTTGGGATCGCGGGCATGGACGTGACAGACGGCAGCCCCGGCTTCGTATGCGCGGACGGCTTCATCGGCAATTTCCTTGGGTGTGATGGGAAGATAGGGTGACATGGTCGGGGTATGAATACTTCCAGTAATGGCCGCAGTAATGATGACTTTATCCTTCATCCGGCTCAGTTCCTTTCCTTCTTTTCGTTGATTCTCAATCCTCCAGCCCTTTGGGCTGGAAGCCTGCTGGGACAGATCAGCCTTATGTTCTCTTGGGGTTCAAAAAGTCAGGATCCAGGAACTCGGGGTTTGGATAAGTGTAAAATCCCTTTCCGCTCTTCACACCCAATTCTCCCTTCTTTACCTTCTCCATCAACGCCTCGGGAGGCTTATCTTTGGGATCCTTTGAATCGCCGTAGTAGACCATTTCGATGTTATAGACAGTATCCAGACCAACGGAATCCATTAAGCCAAAAGGTCCTACGTTCATTCCAGTGAAGATGCGCCAGGCGCGATCGATATCCCGGAAATCGACAAAATCATTTGCCCACATGTAGAGAGATTGTTTTTTGATCGCCCGCCAAACGCTGTTGAAGCAGAAACCCAATATTTCCTTTTTTACTTTGAGTGGAACACAACCCACCGAGCGAATCCATTCTTCACCTGTTTCCATCACATCGGGAAGAGTCTTTGTCCCCGGCATGAGATCCACCATGTTCATTCCTGCCAAGGGTTGGTAAAAATGTGTATTGATACAACGCTCCGGCCTGCCGCTGCTCTGTTCCATTCTTGATATGGGGAGGGAAGAACTATTCGATGCCAAGATTGCCTTAGGGGGTGCAGCTTCCCCCAATTGCTTGAAGACTTCACATTTCGCTTCCAAGTCTTCCGTTATCGCCTCGATGACCAGATCCGCATCTTTAAGCGCATCGCCCAGGTCAGTCGTAAAGGCGATGGCCGCCTTACACTTCCCCCAATGTTCCCAGGGGATCAAGGGATTGGCTTCTTTCGCCTTGAGATCTGCGGAAAGTCTCTTATAAGTGTCCTCGAAGGCACCGGCGACGGCGTCATAAACGCTGATTTTATAACCCGCGTAGGCACACAACATGGAAATCTGCGTACCCAAGACGCCCGTGCCGATCACAGCTACTTTTCTGATCTTCTGGGTCATCGATATCTCCTTTTTGACTTATCTGGGAGAAAGGGATGGAGGGCTGGAAGCCCCCCATCCCTCTTGGAACCTGTCTTTCTTTACTCCCGATCACTTACCGCCGGCGCATCGCGGATTCTCAGTTTCCCCGGGGGGAACGGCCACTTTGTCCGACGGAATCATGATTGGATTATCGGCGAAAGGAAAGGGAAAGATCCGCGACTTAGCCTGTACTTCGCCAATTGGGCCGGGCATCACAATTTGATGGTCGCAGGCTCGCATGATCTGCTTCCCCCCCAAACCATCATACTCCATCCCTTCCCAGGCCTTGATAACCGCTTCTGGATCGAAGGATTGAGCTTTCTTGATCGCTGCAAAAAGAAACATCAGACCATTGTATGAATACCCAAGATTCGCAGTTGGCCAAGGGTGATCTGTATCTTTAAACTTTTTATTCCATCGTTCCAGGAAGGCTTTGTTCTGTGCAGTATCGAACGTCGGCAGGTAGGTGCTGTTCACAAAACTTCCCACTGCTGCCTGGCCAATTTGGGACAGCTCTATATCGCCATCCATGAAGTAAGTGGCGAAGCGGACCGGAAGCTTAATCCCCATCTGGGACCCCTGTTTAATTAGATTAATCAAGTCTGCACCAAAGTTTCCGGTGAAAATGATTTCCGCTCCGCTAGCCAGGATTTTGGAAATGTAAGGGCCAAAATCCTTCTGGCCGATGGGAGCATAATCTTCGCCAACGATTTTTGCGTCCGGAATCACTTTAGTGATCACCTTTTTGAAATCATCAGCCACAGCATGGCCAAAGGCGTAATCCTGATTCATGAGGTAAAATTTCCGCCAAGGTTTGGTCTTGAAGAATTCGGCGTAAGCCCGAGCGCGGTTGCTTGTGGTGAAACAGGTTCGGAAAGAATAGCTACTAAAATTCTTACCGGTGAGGAAGTCCGACTCTGCTCCAAGCATGGTAAAGATAACCTTGTTCTTCTCCGCCACATCCATCAAGGCCTGGGCCACAGCCGTGGAGGTAAGACTAAGGATAAATTGCGCCTTATCTTCCATAATCGCCCTGATGGCTTTTCGCGCGGCCACGTCCGGTTTCATCTGGCTATCCTCGATAATGAGCTTAACTTGCTTCCCGAGAAGGCCCCCCGCCGCATTGGTCTCATCAATGGCAAATTGATAGCCCCAGACTGAACGGTCTCCAACATCTTTCATGGGACCGGAGAGTGGATCTATGTTAACGATGTTCACCGTATCGGCAGCCAAAGCCTGACCCGTGATAAAAATCGTTACCAAAAAAATAAGGACTGCTAGGCGTACCCATTTTGAAAACATCATTTTCTTCTCTCCTTTCTTATCTCGAAGAAGGCTCACTTTAGCGGCCACCCTCGAAAGAATGAATCAATTGTGTTGTGCATCTTGACCCCGGCTCTTTTCATTTCGCTCAACAACACGCTGTTCCTGTAAAAGCCCTTGTTCCCACCTCCTTTCTCTATTTCAGGCATCCTACTCCAGGTCTCACGGTTCAGACTTCCAAATATTTCTCCCGTATTTCGTGTGCGTCCTTGAGTTCCTGACACGTCCCCTGGAAGACAATCTTCCCTTTAGAAATGACATAGATCCTTCCAGCCAGACGTAAGGCCACTCGCATGTTCTGCTCCACCAAGAGAATCGGTATGCCTTGCCGGTGAATGTCCATGATGACCTGCTCCACCGTCTCCACGATCAGCGGTGCAAGGCCCTCGGTGGGCTCATCAATCAACAGCACTCCGGGGTTACCCATGAGGGTCCTCGCAATGGTCAGCATTTGCTGTTCCCCGCCCGATAAGTGACCTCCTTTCTGCTTGTCCCTGGCGCGCAAGGCCGGAAAGTATTTGTAGACCTTTTCAACCGTCCATCCGTCCCCGTTGCCTTGTTGACCCGGTTTAACGCCCATGAGCAAGTTCTCTCGCACCGTCAAGGTTGGAAATATCCTTCGCTCCTCAGGAACGTAACCCACTCCAAGTTTGGCGATGGTATAGGGGGGCATCCCGGCGATATTTCGTCCCATGAAGAACACTTCGCCGGACCGAGGTTTGACCAGCCCGATGATTGATTTCAGAGTCGTACTTTTCCCCACGCCGTTTCGTCCCAGGAGGCAGACGATTTCCCCTTGGTCAACGCTGAGTGAAACACCTTGTAGGATATGGCTCTCCTCATAATACGCATTAAGCTCTTTGAGCTCCAGCAACATACCCTACTTCCTTTCTTCGCCCAGGTAGGCATCTTTCACCTTCTGGTCATTCCGAATCTCACCGGGAAGCCCAGAGGCTAAAACTTTGCCGTAATTCAGCACCGAAATGCGGTCGGCAATGCTGAAGACCACTTCCATATCGTGCTCAACGATGATTAATGTCTTTCCTTCTGTAACGCGCCGGATCAGCTTCACGGCTTCCCGGGTCTCCTCCGAGGACATTCCCGCCGTAGGCTCGTCCAGAAGGATGATTTCTGGATCGGTGGCGATCGCCAGGCCAATCTCCAGGGCCCTCTGCTGGCCGTAGGAGAGCTCACCGGCAACGTCATTTTTTCGTTCAAGAAGGCCGATCTCGGACAGCACTTGCTCCGTTTGTCTGTTGATCTCACCCATCTTGGAGAGGGGGGAAAACATGTTATAGCGAACCCTGTTCTTGGAGAGAACCGCATTTCGCACGTTCTCGAAGACGGTCATCATCCTGAAAATATTGGTAATCTGGAAGGAGCGAGCCATCCCCATTCGGTTCAGTTTGAAGGGGTTTGCTCCGGTAATGGCTTCGCCTTTCAAAAATATTGCTCCTCTACTGGGATGATATTTTCCGGTGATCAGGTTAAAAAGCGTGCTCTTGCCAGCCCCATTGGGACCGATGATCGCGTGACGCTCCCGCTCGTGAACCTCCAGATTGATGTTAAGCAAGACTTGCAGCCCTTCAAAGTCCTTGTAAATTCCCTTCAGCTCCAGAATGTCCCTTGGTCTTTCGGCCAATTCGACCATCTTTGATTTACCTACTTTCTTTTCTTAGTGATCCCCAAAATGCCTTGGGGCGCAAGGAGAACGAGAATGACGACAACGACACCAAAGATCAGTTCCCACCGATCCGTGTAGTGGCTTAGATATTCGGAAAGATAAACATAAATTCCCGATCCCAGTAAGGGACCCCAGAAATGCCCGATTCCTCCGATGAAGGCCATAAAGATAATATGGGTGGACATCACCAAATCAATGCTGCTGGCGCCGATGAACTCTTGAAACTGGGCGTACAAGGCTCCTGAGACACCTGCAAAGAATGCCAAGAT
>Ga0208980_10000429_pt1 | contig 23403 bp, 21 predicted proteins | sample WetSurMetagenome_3_FD_187993 | JGI IMG/M metagenome (GOLD analysis project Ga0208980, IMG submission 187993) | Wetland microbial communities from Twitchell Island in the Sacramento Delta, sample from surface sediment Aug2011 Site A1 Bulk (version 2) | ecosystem: Environmental > Aquatic > Marine... | reverse complement strand
CCCGCCGATGATTCCGATCTTGATTTTTTCCATGTTACTCCGCGCTCATGTTTATCCCGTGATGTATGTTGAGTGTTCAGCAGACTATGTGCATGAATTCAAAACTTATTTGCCCGCCACGATTTATCGCTGTGATTCTCGAACATGCGGGCGGATTTAGCAAGTAATCAGATTAGACGAATCTTTGGAACAGTTCGTTGGAGAGCAGCATACCCGAACGAGTCAGATGAACATTCACGCCCTGCCACTCAACCAACCCCTGTGACTGCAACTCCTGCAGCGCTTTTTTATATCCTTCCGTTTTCGATGGTGGAAAGGTGCATTCCAGCTGATCCCAATCTATGCCATTGCATAGCCGCAGGCCGAGAAATAGTGTTTCCTGAAGCGCTTCCGTTTCACCGATCCGCCTGCGCCACTCAATCGGTGATATTCCTTCCTCCAGCGATTTGAAGTAAGTATTAAGGTCTGCATGATTGGCGTACCGGTATTCTCCGTCATGGGAGTGGCTCCCCAGTCCAAAACCCAAAACAGGAAAGCGCAGCCAATATTTCAGGTTGTGGCGGCACTGAAATCCCGGCATGGCAAAGTTGCTTATTTCGTACTGATCATATGAAGCTTTTGACATGCGATCCAGCGAGATAAGGTACCAGTCAGCGACAGAATCCTCGTCAGGCACGCCTGCGGTGCCTTTTTTGACGGATTGATACAAGGGTTCAGCACCCTCGAAGTCCAGCATATAAATCGATAGATGTTCCGGCGACAAGGATTCTACCGTTTCCAGATTCAGCCGCCACTGTCTTTCAGTCTGCCGCGGAAGCCCCAGCATCAAGTCCAGGTTGATGTTTTTAAATCCGCACTGGCGCAACAGCCTGAATGAAACCTCAATTTGCGCAGCAGAATGAATCCTGCCGACAGCGGCCAATTCTTGATCGCTAAACGACTGCGCTCCCAGGGAAATACGGTTTATTCCAATTTCCTGCCATGCAGAAGCTTTGGATTCCGTGATGGTATCGGGATTCGCTTCCAATGAGATCTCGCAATCGACTGCGATTGTGAAGCTGTTCTTGCACACATTCAAGATTTCGTTTATTTGCCTGGATGACAGGAGGCTGGGAGTTCCCCCGCCAAAATAAATGGAATCGACCCTATTTTCACTCGCATTCGTTTTGACGAATCCAAATATCTCCTGCGCGACTGCGTGTGCATATTTTTCGGCGAGATCTTCGCGCCACAACTGCGTAGGAAAATGGCAGTAATGACACCTGCTCAGGCAAAAAGGGATATGGATATAGATTCCATTCTTCATGAGAGCGGGCTAGGCATTGATTCCAATGATCGCATCTGCGCTGACAAAGTCGACGCCCGCTTTCTTAATCTCTTCAAGAGCGTCTTTTCCAGCATCAGGGGACAAAGGGCATATCACGTCTGTCAAAAGCGCCGTTTTGATCCCCAACCTCCTCAGCTCAAGCACCTCACACTTGACGCAATATTCCGTTGTCACGCCAAAAACGACAGCTCGTGGAGGGAGTGCTCGTATGAGCCGCTCAGTGACCGGGTTGTCGAATACGTTCAGCGTTTGTTTTTCGACAATGACCTGTTGATATTTCTTCATCAGGTCGATCAGGTTGCGATCAATCGGTTTGTTTTCAAGAACGATCGTGTGAGCCAGCAAAGTCTCCTCCAGCTTACGCTGCCCATCGGAGCCTTTCACGCAATGACGCGGAAACCGCTTAAATTCGGGGTCATTCTCGGAGTGGGCATCGACTGACGATAAAATCGTAATGTCGTTGGCCCGGGCGAATTCGAAAATGCGGCGAAGTTTGGGCCTGAGCCGCTCGGCTCCGGGAACATAAAGAGCTCCTGAAGGAATCATAAAATCGCGCTGGGTATCTATGTCAAAAAAGAATAGGTTTTTCATTGCCGGCCTCAAAACCCTCAAACTGCTAGTTTAGCACATGAGAGAGGTTTACCCGCCTTTATCGCTACTTATCCGTGGTGGCGGCGGATATAGATTGCGGTTCATCGCGCCTCCTATTCTGATCCCTGGAGTAGCCCCGCATCGGCAAAGCTAAAATAGTCATTATGCCCAAAGACTATGTGATCCAGCACCCGGATCCCAAGGATCTTCCCTGCGCTCAGCAATCTGCGCGTGCAGTCGTGGTCTTCCTTGCTTGGCCCCGGATCTCCTGACGGGTGATTATGCAAAAAAATGAGCGCTGCCGTGCTGTCCCTTACTGCCGGTGCATAGACTTCCCTGGGATGGACTACAGATGTGCTGAGACTTCCTATCGAAACGAGCACCTCGCGAATAAGCTGGTTTTTCGAATTGAGGTGAAGGGAGAGGAAATATTCCTTTTGAGCAGCGAAAAAGCGGGCCTTGTAGCGCTCAAACAAATCGCGGCTGTTGGAAAAGTGCTGCCCTGCTTTTAGCGGATAGGAACACAACTTTCGTCCGAGCTCCAGGGCTGCAAAGAGCATTGAAGCTTGACGCAAAGAAACCCGCGCACTTCTGCGAATTTCTTCTCTCGATGCGTTCGTCAGAGCCGGGGCAGTTCCAAAGTGTTGGAGCAGGCGGCGTGCGGAGGCCATAGACGCAACGCTGGTACGCCCCGATCCAAGAATGGCAGATAAAAGAATTATTACATCCAGCTCTTCGGAGCGGCTTGGAGACGAAATCAGCTCTGTCTGACTCACCAAGGACGTTATGCCGTCATTCACCGGGATCCTCCCGGTAGATATAACGGTCTGCCCGCCCAAAATGCCAAAATTTTATATCGCTAAGCCCCCGTCCACATGTATCACCTGTCCGGTAATATAGCGGGCGTCGTCGGAAAGCAGAAATGCTGCAATCTTTCCGACCTCCTCAACTGTGCCGAAACGACCCAGGGGGATGTTTTTCAGAAGAGTGTCCCTAAAATCCTGCGGAATTGATTGTGTCATGTCGGTGCTTACGAATCCCAACGCAAGGGCATTCACGGTAACGTTTCTGCCGGCAGTCTCCTTGGCAAGTGCTTTTGTAAAACCTATCAAACCTGCCTTTGAGGCCGAGTAGTTAGCCTGCCCCGGCATTCCGACCAATCCACTTATTGATGTAATGTTTAGAATAGATCCGAATCGTGCTCTCATCATTGGTCGGACCACTGCTTTCGAAAAGCAGAATGCTCCCTTGAGGTTAGTGTCGATCACCTCATCCCACTCGGTTTCACTCATCCTCAGGACCAACTGGTCCCTCGTAATACCCGCATTGTTTATGAGGTAATCGACGCGTCCGAACTTTTCCTTGACTTCCCTGACCATGGCCTCAGCTGCATCCAGGCTACGAACGTCAGCATGGTATGCCTGAGCAGTCCTTCCCATGGATTTGATATCAGAGACCAACTGTGCCGCTGCTTCCGCGCTCCTTGAGTAATTGAACGCAATATTGCAGCCGCTGCGCGCCAGCTCCAGGCAAATGGCGCGCCCAATACCTCTTGATGCGCCCGTCACGATCGCAGTGCGACCCATCATGTCCATCAAGTTCTCCATGAACAGCTTGTGGTTGGAAAATGCCGTATTTGGTTCCGACTGTTTCCAGGGCTACCGCGAGGAATATGGGAGGGCTTACTGTCGTTGGAGGAGGCATTCCACATTTGAAGCGCTCCTCATGCAGCGTTTGCCTTTATGCGCGCGCAAATTGCATGGCCTACTTCGCGTGTACCGAGCTTGCCGCCTAAATCCTTCGTGCATTCGCCCTCACGGATGCATTCTCTTACGGCAGATTCAATGCACGAGCCTGCTTCCTTCCAGCCGAGGTGTTCGAGCATCATTTGCACCGACAAAATTGCGCCCATAGGGTTTGCCACATTCAAACGCGCATATTTGGGCGCGGAACCATGAACCGGTTCGAACATACAGATCCCTTCAGGATTGATGTTTCCGGAAGGCGCCATGCCGAGCCCACCTTGCAGTTCCGCTCCCATATCGCCCAGTATGTCCCCGAACATATTGCCAGTCACGATAACCTTGAAGCGCCCGGGGTTTTTCATAATCATCATGGCCAAGGCATCGATATACAAATGCTCGGATTGAATTTGCGGAAAACGCTTTCCTGCATTCCAAAAGGTCCTCTTCCATAGGTCTCCGTCGAAACGCAGAATATTGCCCTTGTCTGTCATCGTGACCTTCTTGAGTCGATTCTTGGCAGCAAACGAAAAGGCAGCCTCAATGATGCGTTCTACGCCTTTTCGAGTGGAGACGCTTTCCTGGATCGCGATTTCATCCGCTGTGCCTTTTCTAAGGCACCCGCCGATTCCCGTATAGAAATCCTCGGTATTCTCTCGGATGATTGTGAAGTCCACATCGCTTTCGATTGTGTTCTTTAATGGGGTGAGGCGCCTATCCAAAAGCTTGACCGGCCGTATATTGGCATACAAATCGAGGCCAAATCGAATGCCGTATAGAATGTCCGCCGCATGTTTCATATCCGGTACGCGCGGATCGCCCAGAGCACCCAGAAGAATTGCATCAAATTCGGAACGGAAGCGATCAAGAGCGTCGGCCGGAAGGGTGGTTCCATCCTTCAGGTAGCGTTCAGCGCCAAAGTCAAAATCAACGCTTTCGACTTTCTTCCCCAGGCAGTCCGCGACCGTATGAAGGACTTTTTTGGCCTCCGCGGTTACATCGGGCCCAATTCCATCACCAGGCAGAATAGCAATGCGAACCATGGTTTTTCACCCTATGATTCGTGTTTATCGGCAGTTAAAACGGAAAAACGTACATAATCCAGGCGGCAACAACGGACAAAATTACAAACGATCCCAGGAGAAATAAAAAGTATTTTGTGCGCTCTCTTGCGCCGCTTCTATTAATGAAGGCAAAAACCAGGGAGACCAGGATGCTGAAGATCAGCATGAGGGCAAAGAAATTATTGCTCAATGCTTCCTTCCCAATGCGATATCGAAAGTGTCAATAATCACGAGCATGTTCAGAAGTCCGGCCGTATAGACGAAAAGGTTGCCAAAGTCATAACTATAAGCCGCTGCATTACCGGTTCCAAGCCCCTGCAACCAGCAGAACCAGTACATCAGTCCTGATCCGGCATCCCCTAAAAATTTCAATACGCCGAAAAAATCGGCAAAATCAGGACCAAAAAGCTTAGCTTGCAAACGAAGTCCGAGTGCGAACATAATGCTTATGGCGCCAAAGAACACAACAGACCTGTCCCATTTGCGTAACAACGCATGGCCAAGTCCTGGGACAAGGGCGCCTGCAAAACAGGCTGTGGCGGTCATGAGTACGCTTTGGGCGTTCCGGGGGTTGTCCTGTTCATTTTCCGGCATCTGCTTGACTCCCATAAGCAGGTGATCTTACGGAATGGCATGGCTACAGTCAAGGTGAAACCCCTTTTATCGCAAGGAATTCGCCTTGACACGCTCTCAATTCTACAACTACTATTGCGCAAATGAAGGAGTCCTGATGGATCTAGAATCTCTTCTTCGCACAATGTTCAGCAAAGGTGCGTCCGATTTGCATCTTAAGGCGGGATCATTTCCCCACCTGCGCATCAACGGCAATCTTGTTCCGCTTGCCGATTGCGGCAAAATCTCGAAGGAAGATTGCCTCATGATGGCCTTTTCCGTTATGAACAACAGGCAAAAACAACGCTTCAGAGATGAGGCCGAAGTTGATGTCGGTCATGCCGTAAGTGGGTTGGGGCGTTTTCGCGTCAACGTCTTTCAGCAGCGCGGCTCAGTTTCAATTGCCATTCGCGCCATTCCTATGGGCATACTGACGTTTGACGAGCTGCTTCTTCCCAAAGCGCTTGAAAATATCGCCCTGGAACCACGCGGCCTGGTTCTGGTCACCGGCACGACCGGGTCGGGAAAATCCACGAGCATCGCCGCCATGCTGAACTATATCAATGAGCGTCTGACACGGCACATCATCACTATTGAGGATCCGATTGAATTCCTTCATAACGATCGCCTGAGCATTGTAAGCCAGCGTGAAATTGGGGTCGATGCACCCAGTTTTGCCTCGGCGTTGCGCAGTGCACTACGACAAGATCCGGATGTGATACTCGTGGGAGAAATGCGCGATCTTGAAACAATTGAAACGGCCCTCCTTGCCGCCGAAACCGGGCACCTGGTATTCAGCACTCTCCACACTCTCGATGCGCTGGAAACAGTAAACAGAGTGATTGCGGTCTTCCCTTCCCATCAGCAGAGGCAGATTAGACTTCAGTTGGCGATGGTTTTGAAGGGTGTGGTATCCATGCGTCTGATGCGAAGGACCGATATGCCAGGCCGTGTACCTGCAATCGAAGTCATGGTTGTCACCGAATACATCAGAAACTGCATCATCGATCCGGACAAGACGCGGCTGATCCGGCAGGCCATCGCAGCCGGCACTTCTCAGTATGGCATGCAAACATTTGATCAGTCCATTTACGAGCATTACAAAGCCGGCCATGTCACCTACGATGACGCCCTTAGTTATGCCAGCAACCCAGACGAATTCAAGCTCCGCGTGCAAGGGATATACACAACCAAAGATGCCGCCATTGAAGCCATGGAAAAGGAGCTCACAAACTGACGGCCGTGCAGGAGCGAGAAGCTAAAAATAAGCTGATGAACAAGGCCGGAAGGCTTCTTGCTCGACGTTTTTACAGTTGCGGCGAGATGAAGCTGAAGCTTTTACCCTTTGCCAATGAGCAGGAAGTCGACGCAACCCTCAAACGCTTAAAAGAGCTTGACCTTCTCAACGACAGCAAATACGCATATAATCTCGGACTTTTTCAGGTCGCGATGCAAGGGTGGGGCCCTGTCAAAGTGCTACATTACCTGCTCCGCCACAGGGTTGCGCCCGAGGTAGCGCATTTGGCAATCGAGCGTATCCAACTGGATGAGAGCTATGAAGTCGCGTTGACCAGATACCTGGAAAAAACCTTTCGCAAAAGTCCGCTTCCCCAGAATCGAAAGGATCTCGTAAAATTGATAAATCGCCTCCGAAGACGGGGGTTTGAGGACGATACTATATTCAGTACCCTGCGGCAGAAGATACATGCCGGTGTATGGTGCAAATTTGACATGGGAGAATAACTTGTTAACCAGCAATCAGATACGTGACAGTTTCCTGAAATATTTCGAGAAAAACGGACATAAGATCGTCCCAAGTTCTTCCTTGATCCCGTTCAGCGATCCAACATTGTTGTTCTCAAACGCGGGCATGAATCAGTTCAAAGAGGTCTTTATGGGGAATGAGACCCGTTCATACAAGCGCGCTACATCGAGCCAAAAATGCATGCGGGTGAGTGGAAAGCATAATGATTTCAAGGACGTAGGACATTCACCACGCCACCATACTTTTTTTGAAATGCTGGGTAACTTCTCATTTGGAGATTATTTTAAAAAAGACGCCATCCACTATTCGTGGGAACTCCTCACCAGGGAGTTAGGACTCGATCCTGCCAGACTCTGGATAACCGTATACAAGGACGATCAGGAAGCATGGGATATCTGGAATAAACAGGAAGGAATCCCCTCGGCAAAAATCTTCCGCCTGGGTGAAAAAGACAATTTTTGGGCTATGGGAGATACTGGTCCGTGCGGACCCTGTTCGGAACTGCACTATGACTTTGGTACCAGCCCACTGGCCGATCATGATGATTGTAACTTAACCTGTTCCTGCGGGCGATGGATCGAAGTCTGGAATCTTGTTTTTATGCAGTTCAATCGTGAAGCCGGCGGAGCACTGATCCCGCTCCCATCCCCTTCCATAGATACCGGTATGGGTTTCGAACGCGTCACCGCCATTCTCCAAGGAAAGACGAGCAACTACGATACCGATCTGTTCCGGCCGCTGCTTGAGGAAATTGGAAGCATTGCTGTAACAGATTACGGCGCCAACGATAGCGATGATGTGTCGATGCGCATTATCGCCGATCATTCGCGTGCAGCGGCTTTTGTAATTGCGGACGGACAATATCCGGGAAATGACAAGCGTGGATACGTTTTGCGCAAAATAATGCGGCGAGCAGTTGTTCACGGCAAAAAACTGAAAATTGAGGGACCCTTTATTTATCGCATCGCCGGGACTGTAATAGAAATTATGAAGGGCGCTTACCCTGAGCTGGCTTCTTTGAGGGAAAGCGTTGCCAGGGCCATCAAACAGGAAGAGGAAAGCTTCGCCGACACCCTGAGTCAGGGGCTAAAGGATTTTTACGACAGAGTCAAACGCACAAAAGCTTCAGGCTCAAGCGCATTTTCCGGAAAAGAAGCTTTCTTCCTGTATGACACTCGAGGATTGCCCCTGGAAATCCTCGAGGATCTGGCACGCGAGAGCGGGCTGGTGATTGATGAAGAAGGGTTCGTCAACGCTTTCAAGGACCAGCAGGAAAGATCGCGTCAGGATTATAAAGCCGGAAAGATCAGGGCGGAGGTAGCGCAAACGCTCTTTGAAGGAAGGACATCCTTCGTTGGTTATAACTATCAAAGCCCGGTAACCGCCGTTTTGCAGGCAATCATGGTGGATGGAGAACGAGCAGAAACCATTGAGCAAGGTCAAAAGGGTGAACTTATTCTGGATCGGACCCCTTTCTATGCCGAGGCAGGCGGTCAGGTGGGTGATACCGGCTACATAAGCACCGAAAACGGCACTGCTAGGGTTGTGGACACCCTGTATAGGGGAACAACCATCTCGCACGCTGTGGAAATGGAAAAGGGCTCCATGCAGCTAGGAGACCTGATTACTGCCACGATCGATTTGGATAAGCGATTTATGACGATGAAAAATCATACGTCCACCCACCTGCTGCAAGCCGCGCTGCAAAAAGTGCTTGGGCCTCACGTCAAACAGGCAGGATCCCTCGTCACCCCCGACCGCCTGCGATTTGATTTTATGCACTTCGCACCAATGACATCCGCGGAGATACAGGCTGTTGAGGATGAGGTCAATGCCGAGATACTGAAGAATGTCCAAGTCTCCATAGAGGAAATGGATTTGGACGAAGCGGTAAAGACCGGCGCCATGGCGCTTTTTGGCGAAAAATACCAGGACACCGTTCGAGTCATTTCAGTTCCCGGTTACAGCAAAGAACTCTGTGGAGGAACCCATGTTAGCGCTACCGGCGAAATTGGGATCTTTAAAATCGTTTACGAAGGCGGCATAGCCGCAGGAGTGCGCAGGCTCGAGGCTTTGACTGGTCCCGGAGCCCTGAAACGCTTTCAAATGGATGAACAGATCCTTGAGTTTATGCAGTCTCAATACAAGGTAACACGGCAGGAAATACCTTCGTGGCTTGAAAGGATTCAGGCGCAAGTGAAGGAATTACAGGATCATATTGAACACCTGCGCCTGAAAAACGCAAAAGCCGGCTTATCCAATATGCTCGAAAGCGTCAGAGAGGTGCAGGGCGTTAAAGTGGTGGCACATGCAGTACCGCACACGGATCGAGCCAGCCTGCGAGCAGTTGCAGACGAATTGAAACAGAAGCTGGGCTCGGGTATTGTGGTTCTTGGCACGCTACAGGATGATAAAGTAGCGTTGGTGGTGATGGTAAGCGAGGATCTTTCTCAGCGCATCCCGGCGGGAAAAATCATCAAGCAAGTTGCTGCGCTGGTTGGAGGTACAGGAGGAGGGAAACCACAGCTAGCGGAAGCTGGAGGTAAAGATTCTGCTAAACTTGCCGATGCAATAGAGAGAAGTTATTCAATTGTGGAATCAATTTTGGTAAACTGATTTTTTAGACTTTTTGACTCCCCCCGGTATCTGAACCAATTCAACCTGCTTCAAAATGGGGAGAAGCATGTTTCTTTTAAAGCCAGCAGCCCTGATAGGTAGTGTATTCGCGTTCGTTTTGTTCGGCACGTCATATGGTTATGGCGAAAGCCTCTATTCATATACCGATGAAAGCGGTGTCCGGGTCCTGACTAACATTCCGCCAAAAAGCCCAGTTCAGCAACTACGAACCTTTGGTGCCCCGGACGAGCCCGCTGAAACTCCGTCAAGCTCCTCATTTGACAGGAAAACAGCTTACGACCCGATCATAGACAAATATGCCACGCAATATAATTTGGATCCTTCTCTTATTCGCTCTATGATCGCCACGGAGTCGGCTTTTAACGCCAAGGCTGTATCCAGAAAGGGAGCTCAGGGCCTTATGCAGCTGATGCCCTCGACTGCATCGCGGCTTGGAGTAAACAACGCCTTCGACCCGGAACAGAACATCAAGGGAGGCGTGAAGCATATGCGCTATCTTCTTGATACGTTTGACAATAACCTAAGCCTAAGCTTGGCCGCTTATAATGCTGGTGAAAATTTGGTTCAACGTCTTGGCAGGGTACCCAATATTCCTGAGACCCATAATTATGTTAAAACTATCACAAAGCTTTATGGCAAAAAGACGCTCGACAGCAGTGACACATCAGCGAACTCTAGCCGGTCCACATATCGATATGTGGACGAAAATGGCATTCTTCATCTGACCAGCATTCCTCCGGCGCAGAAAAACAGTGCAGGAATAACCGGATGGGCCCTTCAAAATCAGCTTCTGCAATGATTCCGGGCTCCTATCCCGCAAGTGCCTTAATTATCAATAAGTTCGATTAGGATTTGCTTGACAGTGGCCCCCGGGCGAAATAAAATGTCAGCCATGACCCTTGCCCGAAGCGGATTGAGGAGTATTTGTGCGATCCGTTGTGCATTCGTGATAGGGGCTTTTTTTGCTCTTTCCGCTGCGGTTATATTTTCCGCCCAATGGGATCGAGAAGGAGCTCGCCTGGCCCTGGAGAAAGCCCAAAATCTTCAGGTGGAAATTTCAAGCGCTTCAGAACCCACAACGAATCAATACCTTAGCTGCATCAGGTCGTATCGTCTTGTTTACATGAAGGATCCTCACTTTAGCGGCAGCGACGATGCCATTTATGCATCCGGGCTGCTTTATGAGGAAATGGGCCGGCGATTTGGCAAATTGGATTATTACAGGAGTTCTGCAAGGCTTTTTGAATTTCTGATTTCCGATTACGATACAAGCCCGTTTTGCCCGGATGCCCTGCTTAGGCTAGGTAACCTCTACCGGGGTCCGCTCGAGGACAATGACGCCGCAGAAGAAGCGTTTCAAATGCTTCGCACTCGGTTTAAGAATTCAAATGCTGCTCACTCCCTGACGGATACTGTAAGCGCCATTCCTGTCCGAGATCAGCCGCAACAAGCACCTGCGCCCCTCGAGGGGGCCTTAGCCAAGACAGCACCTCCGGAGATCCGTTCGACAAATTCGTCGGTTATCCATGGCATTCGTTTCTGGACAACAGATGAATATACTCGGGTCGTTATTGACATGGATTCGGAGACCCGCTACACCAGGGCGCGCCTATTCAGCCCTGATCGGGTCTATTTCGACATTTCAAATGCCCAATTGAATCCCGATCTTCATGCCAAAACCTTTGAAGTCGGTGACGAATTTATAAAACGTATTCGCCTCGGGAAGAATCAGGCGGATGTTGTCCGGGTTGTTTTGGATTTAGAATCAGTTAAAGACTATAGCGTTTCCGAGTTATATAACCCATTTAGGATAATCATCGACATTCACGGTAACAGACCGGCTCTGGCCAAGCTTGAACGTCTTCCTAATGAATCCAAGCCAAGATCTGACGAGATGGCCGCGGAAAATTTGAAGAACCAGTCGGAAAATGCAAAAAAAACTGTGATCCAACAGCAGGCGCAATACACACCAAAAGAGATCGTCGCCTCCCCTGCTGCCCCGGTTACGGAGAATCGGCCGGCGGCAAAACAAATTGAGAAAGTCAGGCCTTCCACAGCCGAGTCTGCGAGTTCATCGGTGACACCTGCTGCAAAATCCCCGCTTCCCGCTATTTCTACGATTGCAAAAGAGGCTGGCGAAAACAAGCCCGCCGATTCTTCTCAGCCTCCCGTGAAAGCTGAGGCAAAACCATCTCTGGAGGCAAAAACTCCTGAAACAGGAACACCCGCACCCGACGCCAAATCCGCGCCATCGACTGGAGCTGCTGAAGTAACCGAAAACAGCCCGAACAAGCTCGTTGATTCTGCACCAACATCCGGGGGAACTGAGGGAAAGCCACCGCTGGATGCAAAACATGTTGCTGCAGGCGCGCCGACATCTGCACTCAAGTCAGCCCCTGTGGCCAAGATCGCAGACGTTGCCGAAGCCAACCTGAGCAAGCCTGCAGATGTCCCGCCGGTCGTAAAGCCGTCCCCTATTCCTGCGCCCAAAGCCGCTTCCCCTACAAGTATTGGAGAGCGAACGCTGACAAGAATCCTGGGATTGAAAGTCGGCCGAATTGTCATCGACCCTGGTCACGGCGGCCATGACACGGGGACCATTGGCCGAGGCGGGCTCATGGAAAAGGATTTGGCCCTGGAGGTGGCGAAAGACCTCCGCCAGCAGCTTGAGAGCAGATTAGACATCGATGTGGTACTTACTCGCGAGGAGGATGTTTTCCTGTCCCTGGAAGAACGGACAACCATCGCGAATCAATACCAGGCGGATCTCTTTGTTTCAATTCACGCGAATTCAAGTTCTGCCCGATCAACGAGTGGTGTTGAGACATATTTCCTCGATTTTGCGAAAAACTCCGCAGCCCGCGAAATTGCTGCGCGCGAAAATGCCTCCAGCCTTGGAAACCTGCGCGACCTGGAGGATTTGATAAAGAGAATAGCTCAGGCCGAAAAGTCCGCTGAGTCGAGAGAGTTGGCTGCAATCATTCAAAAAAAGCTCTTCACCAGCGTCCGCCAAATATTGCCTTCCACACGTAACCGCGGGGTTCGAAGCGCTCCTTTCGTTGTCCTGATTGGCGCAAATATGCCTTCAGTCCTTGCAGAAGTAGCATTCATAAGCAATCCGCGTGATGAAAGCATGCTTAAGAAAAAGGAGAGTCAGGAGCAGTTGGCGAAGGCTCTTTTTTCTGGAATTGAAGGCTACATGAAAACCCTTGGAAGTGATGTTGCTCAGAACAAGGCTCGTACCAATTAGATGTCACCAATCCGCCATCATCTGATCACTCTGTTATGTCTGGCTGCCATTGCCGGAACGGCTGCTGCACAGACCCAGTTTGTTGGAACCACAAATTTTCCGGCGGAGCTGGAATTCAACGAACTCCACGAAATCAAATCTGACATTACGATCACTGAGGCCTCGGCCCTTTCCAAAATCGAAGATGGCCGACTTTTTGCTCAAGCCGGATTTTCAGAGTATTTGGCGCGCAGTTATGCATTGCCGAACAAGCAGACCCTTGTCCTGGAAGATGTAACCCTCAAGGATTCCCGAGCGGCATATTCCTTGATTACTCTTTTGCGTAAAACAGACTTGCAGCAAGGCCCACCGGGCGATGTTTACTCAGTTGACAGCGATTCATTGCTTTTCGCACAGGGCACACATTTTATCAGGATTGAAGGCGGTGGTTTCGCGAATGATCTTTTGAGGCGCGTGGCAACATCGATCAGCAACCGCATTGGCCAGAGTGACCAGTCCCTGCCGTTACTCATCAAGCATTTCCCCAAGGACGGCATGAAGTCTTCAACACTGTACTATTTCCTCGGGCCCTTTTCATCGGATGCATATTCCCCCGTTATTGACGGAAAGAGTTTTAAATCCGATTTGGACATGGATATCGCTCAGGCCGACTATGTCATAGGCACTCAGCACGGAAAACTATCGCTAATCAACTTTCCGACGATACAGTTAGCAGAGGATTATTTCGACAATACCGGTGGACTGGGAAACCCGGAAGGGCGGAGCGTTTATCTGAAGCGGGCCGGCCCGTTGGTGGGAATTCTTGAGGGGAGTTTCGATCGGACCAATGCTGTTTCGATTCTCAAACCTGTGGAGTTCAGGTACTCCGTCAGATGGATTTATGACAAGAGCAATCGTAGCGCCGGAGCGGTTATGGGAATTCCCGTCGGAATTCTCGGAACGGTGGTCCGATCCATCGTCCTCACCGGACTTCTTTGCGGCATTTCTATCCTTACGGGAGCGGGTATTGCAGCTTTTAGGCTGCTTCTGCGCAAATATGCACCGAACAATTATCTGGACAGGCCGGAGAGGACTGAAATCATCCGCCTGAAGATCGATGAAAATTGAGTTTATCCGACGCGTCCCCCTTTTCGCAACTCTCAGCGACGCAGAATTTGATAGCCTGGAACATATCTTCGTTTTGCGTTCATACCGCAAAAACCAGGTCATATTTCTGGAAGAAGATACCGGCAGCTACATGTATATTGTGATCGCCGGCAAAGTGAAAATCACAAAGTCCACATCAGGCGGCAAAGAAACCCTGCTGGCAATCCACCGCTCAGGTGATTTTTTCGGAGAGATGGCACTCCTGGATGGCAAGACCTCCCCTGCAACAGTATCGGCCATTGAGGACTGCAAGATCGTTTCCATAAGCAAGTCGGATTTCAACAATTTGCTAATGCGCAACGAGAAAATCATGCACCAGATTATTCAGGTGCTGTGTGCCCGCCTCCGACAGGTTTGGGGGCAGATTCAGTCTTTGAATTACAGCAGCGCAGATTCTCGAATCCGATCGGGAATTCTGCAACTCGCAAAAAGACATGGCGTACCGGACGCTCGCGGCATTATCGTGGATCTCAAGATAACCCATCAGGAATTGGCTGAAATGGTAGGTACTTCGCGGGAAACGGTCACTCGCACACTTGCCCGGCTGCAAAAACAGGGCATTCTAACAATCGATGCAAGGCGCATCATAGTCCTGGACGCAAAATCGCTCGATCCTCTCAGTGGGAAATACTAAAAGGGATGAGCGGGTGCATAGGACCAGGTTATCTTGTTTCCAGAGAGGGCCAGCGGGGTGGGCGCTTTTCCTGAAAGGCGCGCACGCCCTCGGCAAAATCTGCAGATCTGAATGATTGGGAGCGCGACTGCCGCGCCAGCGCACCCGCTTCCTTCCAATCCATACCGCGCATTCTTTTTACAAACTCCATTCCGCTGCGAATACTTTCAGCGCTTGATAAGGCAAGCTCTTGAGCAATTTCGAGCGATCGGCGCTGCAATTCCTCCTGTGGCGCAATATGATGAACCAACCCGAAGGCGAGAGCTTCTGAAGCATTGATGTTTCTTCCCGTGAGACTCAGTTCCAGGGTGCGCCTTTCGCCGATTGCCAGGATGACACTCCGATAAATCATATGGGGCCATAGTCCGAGCCGTATCTCGGACAGTCCGAAAACCGCGTTGTCGGCGGCGACTGCAACATGTGCATTGGCTACCAACCCAAACCCACCCCCATGTGCCGATCCCTGCACCGAGGCGATGATCGGCTTAACGACGGAAGAACCCAACGTAAACAGCTTCTCATGTGTGGGCGATAGCCGGTCAGCTTCGGGACCAAGAACCTCATTTAAATCCATGCCTGCGCAAAACACATTGCCGGCGCCCCGAAGCAGAATTGCCCCGACACTCACATCGTCGCTGGCCTCCTCTATCGCTTTCACGAGGTCAACGCACAGTTGAGAATCCAGCGCATTTCGTTTCTCAGCGCGATTAATAGTCGCTATGAGCACGCGCCCTTCTCGATTCAGCAGGAGATTTTCACTCATTGAACATTCCCTCCATACAAAGCAACGCAACTGCCGATACCCCGGGATTGGCCTCGTCCATCCTGGTCCTTAGGGCCCACTGGCTACGGTATGTTCAAAAGTGATCCCGGCTTTTCACTGAAAAGGGAGTCCACAAAGGCTTCGGGAGAGAAATCCAATAGGTCTTCCAATTCTTCGCCCACGCCAATGTAACGTACTGGAATTCTCAAATCCTGGCAGATCCCGAACAGCACCCCGCCTTTTGCTGTTCCATCGAGTTTGGTGACAATCAGCCCTGTTATGCCGATTGCTTTCATAAATTCTTTCGCCTGCGACAATCCATTCTGACCGGTCGTGGCATCGATGACAAGCAAGACTTCGTGCGGGGCTCCTTCAATTTTTCGTCCCGCAACACGTTTCATCTTTTCGAGTTCTTGCATCAGGTTGCTTCGCGTATGCAACCTTCCGGCGGTATCCACAATAACGAGATCCACATTGCGCGCGCCGGCAGCGGCCAGAGCGTCGTGGAGAACCGCCGAGGGATCCGCTCCAATCTTGCTCTTGATCAGTTCTGAGCTTGAGCGTTGCGCCCACACGGCCAGTTGCTCAATCGCGGCTGGCCGAAAGGTGTCAGCAGCGCAGATGAGTACGCGATGGCCACCTTGCGCTTGGCGCGCGGCCAGCTTTCCGCATGTCGTGGTTTTACCGGTTCCATTCACGCCAACCACCATCCACACTTCCTGCGGTGCGTCGTGAACAGCAGCACCCGTATTGCAGCTGGTTTGAAGGATGGATAGCAGCTGCTTCCGGATGGCGGTACGCACATCATCCGGCGTCTTAACCAGACCTGCTTTGATTTGTGCCCGGATATCAGACATGATGCGCGTGGTTGCCGGCGCTCCGATGTCCGCTCCGAGGAGAATTCCTTCCAACTCTTCCAGAAAATCATTGTCTATCTCTCGCCGGGAGGAAATTAGCGACTCAATCCGGTTTACGAGGTTATCTTTTGTAGAACCGAGAGCATTCTTCAGCCTTTCAAGAATGCCGGCCTTCTTTCCCGGGTTTTCCTCCGAAGATCGCCTGAATAACATTACTGCCCCTTTCCACCTTCAAAAGATCTGCGCACGCTGACATCGCCGGCCAGTAGTATTTCCCGCTTCCCCTGCTCTGTCAGTATTTTCAGCTCCCCTATTTCGGAGAGCCCACATGTGATAGCCGCACGCCTTACTCCCCCTTCGGAAACCCAGATAGGGGTGTTATCCCACATGCTCGAGGATTTTTTCCACTGCTCGAGGATTGCCGCAAATTCTCCCTGCTCGAAACGATCGTACCAGCTTCTCAAATTCTCAAGAAACCGCACCAAAAGCCATCTTCTGGGAATGAAACAGTCTGCCTCATCCCCAATGGACGTCGCTTGTTCCTTCAAATCTTCGGGCACGCTCCCATGCGATACATTAATCCCAATACCAACCACGGCAGCTTCGTTCCCAGCCGTTTCCAAAAGAATCCCGGCCACTTTTTTTCCAGAGATGAGCACATCATTGGGCCACTTCAAGTCAATTGAGAGCTTTCGATTAACTAACTCGTGAGCCCCAAGATCCTTTAATGTCTCGCTTAAGGCGACGGAAACAGCGTGGGTGAGCAATGGCCAATACTTCTGCTGACAACTTGGCCGGAGCACCAGAGAAAAGTAGAGCCCTGCACCGGGAGATGAAACCCATCTCCGGCCAACTCGTCCTCTCCCCGATGACTGCATTTCTGAAAAAACCAAAAGACCTTCCGGAGCACCGGCGCGAGCTCGTTCCAGGGCTTCGTCGTTTGTGGATCCTATTTCAAAAAATCCGATGACCGTCAACTTTGCCCATGATGTGGCAGAGGCTTCGCTTTTAATCCAGTATGGCGTCAATGAACCCTCGTTAAAGGGCAAGCATATTCGGCCAGTTTTTGTTTCGAATTGATATCCCCACTTCCTACACAGCTCCAAATCGTCAACCGCTGAAGGATTATTCAGGGGGATGCCTGCAGCGCCGGCCTGTACTATTTGGTTTAAGATATCGGGGATAGCGATTGCCGTCATATTTACTTTTGCGGAAGCTGGCTAAGGTTGGCATTCAGCTTGCGAAAACGCTCAAGCAATTCGGCATGGCGGCCTTGATTTTCTAAGACAACCGATTCGGGCGCGCGGGCCATAAATTCCTGACTGTTGATCTTCTTGAGGATCTTATCAACATCGGTCGTTATGCGGGCAAGTTCCTTCTGGATCCGATCCCGTTCCGCCTGATAGTCAACCACTCCTTTGATATCAAGACCGAACTCGCCAAGGCGCCAAATCCCCTTCAGAACGTCGCTGTTGAGTGAATCGACGAATTCAATTTTGCCGAGCCGCGCCAGAAATTGGACCTTGGTAACATTTTCGGATACGATTGCGCGAACGTGAGGATCCGCAATGACCAGACGCGCGTCAAGTATCCTTTTGGGCTCTATGTTCAGTTCCGCACGGCTGGAGCGGATTGCCACTATGAGATCCATAAGTGCCTGCATGTCCTGAGCCACCTCAAGATTGACTCTTGCTTCCCGGAACTGGGGAAATTCCTGAATCATAAGGGATTGGCCCCGGTGTGGCATCTTTTGCCAGATTTCTTCAGTTATGAATGGCATAAACGGATGTAGCAAACGCAGTGCCCAATCCATTGTGTGAACAAGCACCTTTATGCGGGGCGATTTACCGCTTTCAGGAACAGCTGTGTCGGTCAAAACAGGCTTTACAAGCTCGATATACCAATCACAGAACTCATGCCATATGAATCTGTAGATCAGGCTGGAGGCATCATGGAAACGGAATTTGTCCAACGCCTCTGATATTTCTGCTGCAACACTGTTCAGTTGATGAAGGATCCATAGATCTTCCAACGCCATCTTGCCGCGTTCTCGAACCAGCAGATCATCAATCATCTGAGGGGTAACCGCGGGTTCATCCTCTTTCAGATTCATCAGGATGAAGCGCGCTGCATTCCAAACCTTGTTGGCGAATGCGCTATATCCCTTCATCCGATCGGTCGAAAATGGAATATCGGTCCCGGGCACAGCCATGGAAGAAAGGGTAAACCGGACAGCATCGGCGCCGTATTGATCTAGCAGCTGCAGCGGTTCGATGACATTTCCCTTGGTCTTGCTCATCTTTTTCCGGCTGGCATCCCGGACAATCCCGTTGATGTGCACCTGACGGAACGGGATGTCCCCCATAAACTTCAGCCCCATCATGATCATTCGGGCTACCCAGAAAAAAATGATGTCCGGCCCGGTGATCAGCACGTCTGTTGGATAAAACACCTTTAGGTCGACACTATTTTCGGGCCATCCTAGAGTTGAAAATGGCCACAGGGCTGAGCTGAACCAGGTATCCAGAATATCGGTTTCGGGTCGCAGAGGGCCTTTGCACTTATGGCATGCGGTAGGAGTCGAGCGCGATACAATTATTTCCCCGCAACTGTCACAATACCAGGCTGGGATGCGGTGCCCCCACCAGAGCTGGCGGGAAATGCACCAGTCGTGAATATTGTACATCCATTCAAAATAGCGCTTCTTGAAGTTATCAGGCACAAATTGAATTCGCCCGCTTTCCACCGCCTCAATGGCAGGCTTCGCGAGAGAATCCACTTTCAGGTACCACTGCAATGAAATTTTGGGTTCCACGATAGATGAGCAGCGATCGCATTTGCCGACATTGTGCTCGTAATCTTCGACCTTGACCAGGCACCCTTCCGCCGAAAGCTGTTCTACCAGTTTATGGCGGCAGGCAAACCGGTCCATTCCGGAATAGGACCCTGCCTGTGCCGTCATGGCTCCGTTTTCGTCAATGACGTTGATTTTTGCCAGGTTGTGCCGCAATGCAACTTCGTAATCATACGGGTCATGTGCGGGAGTGACTTTCACTACGCCGGTGGCGAATTCACGGTCGACAAAACTATCAGCGATTATGGGGATCTTTCGATTCATTACCGGCAGATTCACTGTCTTCCCAACAAAACTCGTATATCGCGGATCCTCCGGGTGCACCGCGACGGCTGTATCCCCCAGCATGGTCTCAGGTCGGGTTGTTGCAACTATCAACCAGCTGTTTCCTTCAACCAAGGGATATTTGATGTGCCAGAGTTTTCCGTGAGTGGCTTCGTAAACAACCTCAAGGTCCGATAGGGCGGTTTTGCAGCGCGGACACCAATTGACAATATATTCTCCGCGATAAATCAGCCCCTCTTCGTAAAGTCGAATAAAGACTTCCCGAACCGCAGCCGACAAACCTTCATCCATGGTAAAGCGTTCACGGCTCCAATCGACCGAAACGCCCATGCGGCGCATCTGATTGAGGATGGTTCCTCCGCTCGTCCTTTTCCACTCCCAAGCCATTCTTAAAAACTCTTCGCGTCCAAGGTCAAAACGCGTCTTTTTTTCTTTTTCGAGTTGTTTGTCGAGAACGTAATGGACGGCAATGCTGGCATGATCGGTTCCGGGAAGCCACAGCGTATTAAACCCGCTCATCCTCTTCCAGCGCACCAAAATGTCATGGAGTGTGTGCTGGAGGGCGTGTCCCATATGCAAGGAACCAGTAACATTTGGAGGAGGGATAACGATACTAAATCTTGGCTTGAGCGACGTGTTATCAGCCCTAAAAAAACCACTATCCTGCCAGAACGAGTACCACTTTCCTTCTACCTCAGTGGGGTTGTAGCTCTTTTCAAGTAATTCCCGAGACATTCACACCTCTATTTTCGATCCGTACCGGTTGCTGCCAGAAAGAACAAAAAGCAAAATTTACAAAAGCATTATTCTATTAAAATGCATCGAGGGAGTCTACCTGCAAAGGGAAGATGATATCGAAAGAGCTCTTTAAGGGAAGGTGTTACTCAATGAAAGGAATAGGGTACGTTTATCGCGCAAACTCCCAATGGCCGCCGATTGAGACTGGCTGCGGACAAATTCACTTTCCTAGGATTTTTTTTCGAGTTCTTCAAGCCGTTGGCGAATAATAACATCCGAAAGCTCCGGAACCACCTCCCAGGCAATTTCACGGATCACTTCCTGTGACATTCGGCGCACAACTCGCTCAACAATTCTATCCACGACTTCATCTGGAATCTCAGCGGAAGCCTGAATATAGGATTGCAGGGGCAAAGCTGCTGCGTTACCCACAGCCTCTGTGTGAGACTCCGGACTGCCGGTTTCTCCGGCCTTCGCTTCGCCTGCCAATGAAACGCTTTCCGCGTGATTCCGCCGTGTCGGGAGTCTAACAGACTTTGCCTCCGAAACATCTTTTTCCGTAAAAAGCTCCAGAATTCGCCCGGAACCCATAAACGACTCCTTTGTTTTTGAGCTTATAAGGGTTGGAGCTGCATGTATCCCAACATCATTAACTGTGCTTGATAACGGGCTCAAATCCTGCGCACTTCCCAACTCGCCGGCTTCAGTTCGCGCATCATAATCCGGCATCATCGAAAGGGCAAGTTGGATCAGTTCCGAGGCGTCGAAAGGCTTTGTAAGATGAGCGTCACATTTTGCCCTTGAAGCAGCTTCCTCATCAAAGGACTCAAACGCCCCAACCATCAGAACAACCCGAGTGCCCGCAAATTCCGGGTCTTCCTTGATTTTGGAGCATATTTCGTAACCGTTGATTCCCGGGATAAAGACATCCACCAAAACGAGGCCCGGCCGGAGGATTTTGACTTTCTCCACGACCTGTTCCCCGTCAGCAACGCAATCTACCGAGATATCCTCATCTGCCAGTGCAAGGCTGATGAACTTTTGGATGGTAGCGCTATCGTCGGCGACAAGAACTTTTTGGGTCATAGGAGATGCCTAACACGGAGGTTTTCGTGCATTTTATTTCTTCTCCTTTTTGTCGGAGTCCTTTTCCGCATCAGTATTCTTATCGGAAGTTGCCGCCGTGGTGTTAGCTCCACTTTCCAGGGTAGTCGATGTGGTAGTGTTGCCAGCCGCGTCTCTGACGATAATGGCCTCGATTGTGGCCGTCCCCGCGGGTTGTTCTCCTTCTTTGGCTTTAGCAGCCAAAGCACTGGCAGCTTCCGCTTTCCGTGCTTCCACAGTTTCTTTGGCAAGCTTGTATCGATCAGGTTCCCCATTGAATCCGATTGCCTCGCTGAACATGATAAGAGGCTTCAAAGGCGAGAAGGATTCCGCGGGCTTCATGTTTGCCTTGTTTTGAGCCGCAAGCAAATCATCCACGGCCGGTATTGGTTTCTGTAATTCCGAAAGCTTTGCCTTTGCCTCCTCGGAATACTTGCTGAAGGGATAACCTGCCACAATTTTGCTGTAGTACTTTGCAGCATCGTCGGGTTTCAAGGACTTTTCGAGTGCCAGGGCCAACTGAAAATAAGTCTCATCAACGGCAGAGTAGGTCGGGTATTTCTCGGTGATTTCCTCGAATCGGGATTGCGCGCCGGAATAATTTCCGCGCTCCGCATAAAACATCCCTACACCATAGTCCGATTGGGCAAGCCGTTCCTGAACATCTTTGAGATACTGGCGAGCGATTGGAGCGTAGTCGCTATCCGGAAACTGCTCGAGGAATTGTTTGATGTTGGCTTCTACTTTGTAAGTGTATTGCTGATCACGACCCGGATCGTGCATCAGTTTCCAGTTGGCTGAAATTATCTTCATTTGTGCATCGGCGGACTTTGGGTGAGCGGGAAAGAAGACTATAAAGTTTTTGTACTGATCCTCCGCTTGCAGCAAATTTTCAGTTCCGCCTTCATCATAGAAACTATCAGCAATCGAAAAATATGCATCAGCATTTAATTCGCTGTCCGGGTAGGTATTGATGAGGGTTTGGAAGGCAAGTCTAGCCTTGATAAACTGGCTTTTATGCAGGTATTCGGATCCCGTATTGAATAGGGTTTGATCGGGGGGCACAACGCTCTTCTGCAGCCTTGCGCCCTTTGGCCCGCATCCCCAGCCCGCCAGTAGCAGAATACAGAAAAACAAGCTTTTAAATATCGGTCGATTCACCCCTACCTCCATAAATCAATGCGGAATCAATCTCGCTAGCTCAGGCGGTCGTCAGAGCTTTCGCGTGCCGCGCGGCTATTCCTCTCATTTCCCGCACAATATCGCCCGCATCCTTGGGCGCACAAAACACGGCTGATCCTGACACAACAATCTCGGCGCCCGCCGCAAGTATTTCTTCAAGATTGTCCAATCCTATGCTGCCGTCAACCTCAATGCGGACTCGATATTTGCATGCGGCTATGTGGTCTCTGAGTCTTTGAATCTTCTTCAACACGGACGGAATAAATTTCTGTCCTCCAAACCCAGGATTAACACTCATCAACAGCACGAAATCCAATTCCGGCAAGATCTGCTCAAGACAGCTGATCGGTGTTGCCGGGTTCAAGGCCACTCCCGCCTTCAATCCCAAGTCTTTTATATTATGCACTACGCGATCCAGGTGAGTGGTGGCTTCCACATGCACGGAAATCCAGTCGGCGCCTGCCTGGGCGAATTCCCCGATGTATCGCCCGGGCTCATCTATCATCAAATGCACGTCCAACAACAGCGAGCTCGTCTTGCGGATAGAGGCAATGACCGGCAGTCCTATCGATATGTTCGGCACAAAATGACCATCCATCACGTCGAGGTGCAACACCTCCGCGCCTCCAGTTTCCACCTTTTTGATTTCCTGAGCAATATTCGCAAAATCCGCAGCGAGAATCGAGGGGGCAATCTGTATCATTTTTGCCAAGAGCGCACTCACCTTCCATCGAAAGCACTATAACCGCTCAAGCGTAACATATCGTGCCCTCACATCGCAACACATGCACGCAACATCAAGTCATTTCTGTT
>Ga0208980_10000428_pt1 | contig 23406 bp, 18 predicted proteins | sample WetSurMetagenome_3_FD_187993 | JGI IMG/M metagenome (GOLD analysis project Ga0208980, IMG submission 187993) | Wetland microbial communities from Twitchell Island in the Sacramento Delta, sample from surface sediment Aug2011 Site A1 Bulk (version 2) | ecosystem: Environmental > Aquatic > Marine... | reverse complement strand
CCTCGAGCCCACCCAGCCACCCCCAGCTCACCTTTCCGGCGCACAGCGGAGGCAAATTTAGAACTGCTGCCACCGATGGGTTGCGGTGGCCCCCTGAAATCCCAGTCCTCTACCCCGGCGAGCCCCGCACGACCGGCATAGCTGCGCCCAAGGGCCGCCGGTACCGCGGAGACTCACCCAGCGAGCGATTGTGGAACTTCTAAAATCGCTTAAACTCAAAGTGGAAGTTAATGGAAAGGGCTAACTTCTAGATGTCGAAAAAGCGCTTGCTGGTCATTGCCGGAGCGGTCGTAGGGATCGTTGGGTTGATCTCCTGGTGGCCGAAGGATGAGCCCGTGCATTCAGCGGCGAAGGTCTCCGAGCCGAAAAAGGCGGTCCCACGACAGGCTCGACCACAGGAAACGACCAGGCCCCAGCGCGTCCCCGGGTTCGCGGAAAGAGAACCGCCGGTGTGGGGCTCGCCCACTGAGCCTGCGGAGCCACCCAATTTAGGTTACCCCGGTGGCTACGCGATACCCGATGCATCTGCAACACTTGGCGGACGGACCAATACCCCGTTGCGCTTCCGGCCGCTTAGCGAGCGGGAGCGGGAACGGCAGCGAAAGGAGGGGGCTCCGGCTTACCCCGCTTATACGCCGCCGGGTTACGCAGGAGAGCCTTCGTCCGGCTACGCCGTCCCTACGAACAGGGGCTACGGGCCGCCCCAGGGGTACGGCTTCCGCCCACCCACACCCGCTGAAGAGCCCTCACGTTTGCGCTCAGCCCCCTACCCGGTACCCGAACAGACTCAGCCCTACAGTCAGCCCTACAGCGATTACGGCCAGGATGAGGCCCCGTCTTACGGACCCTCATCCTGGCCACAGACATGGGCGCCCTCGCGTGCCGAGATGTATCCGCACTTCAACCGCGGTTATGACCGCCTCTACTCCGCGCGCTAGCAACGGACCCCTACGGTTGAGACCTTCAGTGCAGCCTAGCCACTGGAGACACAGCGGACGCAGGAAAACGCCAGAACCCGCTCGCCAGGCTGCCCGCAACCTCAAGCGCAACCCGTGGGGGGGGACCCCCTGCGGCGGACAAGGAGTCGCCAACGCGCTGCCCACAACCGGCGACCCGCAAGCGTGAAGACCGCCTCTCCCGGGTTTCCTGGGCCCAGATCGTGCCAGCACCCTCGTTCGCCGCCACCGGATTGCGGAGCCTGCCCATCATGAAGATGGGACGTGCTTTTTTTTCGGGCGCCTGTTACATTCCGCGTCGAGAAAAAGGCCCTTGCTTCTTGGTAGGGGCGGGGGATTATGTCGCTTCGATGGAATCTTCTGGATTTTCCCGGGGCGAGTTGGCAGCCCCCTCACCAGGTCCGGTGTACCCGGCTATCCGCTGTCGAGATATCCTGTGTGCTCGAGTCTTCGATAGTGGTAATCCCCAATCAGCACACGAGATCCCGAGACAGACATCCATGAATATTTACGTAGGGAACCTACCGTACAACGCCACCGAAGCCGACCTCCGCGATGCGTTTTCCCGCTACGGCGAAGTCACCCAGGTTACACTGATCATCGACAAGTTCACCGGGCAATCCAAAGGCTTCGGTTTCGTTGAAATGGCGAAGAACGCTGAGGCCGACGCAGCCATCAAGGGTCTCAACGAGACCAGCTTCAAGGGCCGCAACATCAAGGTCAACCAGGCCAAACCAAAAAGCGACCGCCCCCCCGCCCGCGGTCCTCGGCGCTACTAGAGCATAAAGGACCAAAACGGCCGGACGGCGGACGGCAACCCCTAGACCGCCGCCCGGTCTCCCTCACACCCCATCGCGGGTGTTATCTTGCCCCATAGAAGTAATCGACTGCGGGAATTTCGCGGGTTGAGTGGGACAAGTCCGATACGCCTACCTACATCGTCGTTCAACGATTCCCCGGCGCCGATGCGCCATGCAACGCAACGGACAAGCGAACCCGCCGATCTTGGCTGCGGCCCTCTGCCGGCCCAGACCAGAGCAGCAGCAGTGCCGCACCCAACACAGCGGCGATCGGCGGGTGAGATCTGTAGCCTCGAGCTTGGCGACAAGAGGTTGTGAGGGGTCGACTGCAACGCTCGACACATCGGAGCGACACTGTATCGTTCTTGCAACCGACCTAACCGTCTCGCTAACCGCATGAGTGAACAGTAGTTTTTAGCGCCGCCTTGACATCGACCCGCACGATTACGTGCTTGATTTGCAACAGCGGGGCGTTTCCCCTTGTTTTTTCCCCGCAAGCGATTATTATGTTCTCTCGAAGCCGTGTAGATTCCGGAACTCTCTATACAACGGTTTTACAATCGATGACACACAGGAGGTCTTCCTAATGAAAATCCATGCAATCCGTGGGGTGCGCCCCCTCGCTTTGGGGGTGGCCCTCGCCGCCGGTACAGCGCTGCATCCGGCGTTCGCCGACACGGCCGTGTTTACCGAATTTGACGTGAGCGATGGAAGCGCTGCAAGTCCGGCGGTAAGCGTTAACGGTGTGCCCGGTACCGACACGGGCTCGCCACAGCCCGCTCCCCGGCCCACCGACAGCCGCACCCTATCCGTCACACTGAATTCAGGTGACCAAGTCGGTGCTTACGTGAGCGGTGGTGAATACCACTACTTCCAAAGCTCCAATCAGAGTTTCGGGACCGGTAAGATCGTTTGGGACCTCAGCCCATGCATGGACTGGACCAACGTGAAGGCCGTGGTGGTCACATCGAAGCAGGATCACCCAGCAGGAATGAAGGTTACCGTGGACGGTCAAAGCCAGTCTAGGGCCCTTCCCGCTGACCTTGCTTTCAAGGACTACAGCTTCGCCATCACGGGCAGCAGCTGCGTGACGACCGTGACCCTCGAAATCGACGGTTCCAGTGCCGCGTCGGAGGCCCTCGACCTCGACATGGACCGGATCAGCGTCGTGTCCGAAGAGCCCCCACCGCCCGTCGTTCCGGCGATTTCCATGCTGGGCTTAGGCGCTTCGTTGATCGGCCTACCGTTAGTGGCCGCGGGTCTCGCCCGCCGCCGCCGCAAGCAGTAAGGCATCGGGTCGTCCGGGACGGCTCTACGTCGTCCCGGAGTTCCATCCGAGCAGTTAGTCTGCCCCCCGCGTGGGGGCAGACTGGTTTTAGGGGGCTCCCCAACATCTCGCTCCGGGCCAAGACATCGAAAACCCCGGCAAGGCCATACTCTGTCGAGCCGCTAGTCATCACCAACAGCCGTACGCACATCCTCCGGTACAGCGTTCCCGCGCCAGAAAGGATCAAGTGGCCTTCAGAGCAGGTTCTTTGTCGTCTCTACGCCCGACCTCACCTTCAGGTGTGCTGCGCAGTGCCGACCGGCATCGATACAACTAGCCCGCATCGCGATCGATCTTTTCGTTTTGGTCCGCCGGGCTGCGAACAGGAACCTCGCCAGTCTTCCCGCCGGCCCACCGGGCCAACTCTCCGGCGCATACAATCAGCCAGGCCAAAAAGGGAAAAAGCGTATACCCCATTTTGTCGAAAAAGGAATACAGCCACTTTGCGAATCCGGCAAAGGCCGCCGACGCCGCCAGAATAAGTGGATTGCTGTTCTCCGTGAGGAAACGCAGCAGGGTGACCACCACTTCGGCCGCATGCAGCAACATCATGATCAGCACCGCGACGATGACCCTTAGCCAACCCCAGCCCCTCAAACCCGTTGTCATGATAACGAGCGCGGGGGCAAATACGACATTCAGACAAATGCTGAAGAGGTCGAATTTGAACGCCATGGCACCTTTGAAAGCCGACGAGGTCACTAGGATCCCCTGCTGCTCAGCGTACGACACCATCGCTGGTGCCTGCGCAAACGGCCGCAACAGAAATCCGCTGAGTGTGAGCACAAGCCGTCCATACACCGGCGAAAGCAGGTAATAGAAATAAAACGCCAGAACCAATGTCACGCTGAAAATCGCGAGCCGATCAAACGCAATCAGGCTGCGTCTATTCACTGAACACGACCCAGATGACGAAGCAGGCAAAGGTGGCGAAGATCATCACCGGCTGAAACAGGTACACGTGCACCCAACCGAAGTGATCCGGAAGATAGAAACGGATAGAGGACAGGATAAGTAAGCGCCCAAGATTGATTAGGAACAGGACGGGAATACAGATGGCGATACCGACCAAACGCGCCATTAGCGGCCTGTTGAAGGCGAGCACGGCGGCCACTATCAGGATGAAAACCGTAATCCCGTCACAGCCTTCCACAACCCGCAGCGATGGCGACCCCCGGTAGAGGATCACGTTGCCAGCACAAGAGATCGCCGGATCGAAGGGTGACAGAGACCAACACACTGCCTGGGCCAACCAGGCAAAGTAGTGTTCAAGGACCGGCAGCGAGAACGAATAGACTGCATACAGGGCCACGAAAATCCCGAGAAACACCAGCCCATTCGTTCTCAGATAATGTAGTGCGGAACCTTCTGCCATCAGTGAGATCTCTCTCCGAGAAATTTAGCGGCCTAACGGCCTGCCGCCCAAACCGCTCGGCAGGGGTGTGCGACCGGAGCGGCACTCGCCCGAGCCGCCCCTTAGGTTACCCACGATCCATCGCGACGCTCAGGTGGCGGCTTGTTCGATTCGATCCAGCGCTTTCTGGAGATTGGTCATGCTGGTGGCAATGGAGATGCGCATGTACCCGTCCAGGCCGAACGCGCTGCCTGGTACGAGGGCGACACCGGCGTGCTCGATCAGGTGCTCGGCCAGCTCGAGATCGTTGCGAACCCCCATCCGCTGCATCAGCCCAACCACCTTGGGGAAGGTATAGAAGGTCCCATCCGCGGGCAGGCACTCGACCCCGGGGATGGTATTGAGGCGCTCGACCACATAGTCGTGGCGCTCCTTGAAGGACTTCAGCATGGTCTGGATACAGTCCTGGGGTCCCTCGAGAGCAACCTGGGCCGCAACCTGGGAGATGGACGTCGGGTTTGACGTGCTCTGGGACTGGATATTGGTCATCGCCTTGATGACCTCCACCGGCCCCGCGGCGTAACCGATGCGCCACCCGGTCATGGAGTAGGCCTTGGAGACCCCGTTGAGGACCATGCATCGGCCCTTCAGATGCGGGGCCACATTGAGGATGTTGACGAACGGCTCCCCGGTCCAGAGGATGTGCTCGTACATGTCGTCAGTGGCCACCACCACTCGCGGGTAATCGTCCACGACCTGGGCCAAGCTCACCAGTTCCTCCGCCGTGTAGGCCATACCGGTGGGATTCGAAGGGCTGTTGATCACCACCAGTCGGGTTTTTTCCGTCATGGCACCCCGAAGCTGCGCCGGAGTAATCTTGAAGCGCTGGCTGGCATCGGCGTTGACGTAGACCGGCTCGCCACCCGCCAGGAGGACCATGTCGGGATACGAAACCCAATAGGGCGCCGGGATAACCACCTCGTCGCCCGGATCCAAGATGGCCTGCGCCAGGTTGTAGAAGCTCTGCTTGCCGCCGCAGGACACCAGAATCTGCTTGGGCTCGTATTCGAGCCCATTCTCGCGCCTGAACTTGTCCACGATGGCCCGCTTCAGGCCCGGGGTGCCGTCCACCGCGGTGTACTTGGTAAAACCATCCCGGATGGCCTTGATGGCCGCCTCCTTGATGTGCTCGGGGGTATCGAAATCCGGCTCTCCGGCCCCCAGGCCTACAATGTCCTTGCCGGCGGCACGCATCTCGGCGGCACGCGCCGTCACCGCAAGGGTGGGAGAAGGTTTTACTGCTTGAACACGGGCAGACAATTTGATGCTCATCATCGAGACTCGGACAGGATTGACAAAGGATGTGGGCCAGGGACCCTCAAGGATTTTACCTGGCTGACTAACCATCGAATAATAGCGGATCTATCCCCGCAGAAGAATCCTTTCCCTAGACGCCATGGAGCGCCCCTTCACCCTGGTTGCGGACTTCCAGCCGGCCGGCGACCAACCGGCCGCCATTGCGACCCTCGTCGAGGGGCTGCGTCAGGGCGAGGCGGGGATGACCCTGCTGGGGGTGACCGGCTCGGGCAAGACCTTCACCATCGCCAAGGTCATCGAAGCGCTGCAGCGGCCCGCCCTGGTGCTGGCGCCGAACAAGACCCTCGCCGCCCAGCTCTACGGGGAGTTCCGCGAATTTTTCCCCCACAGCGCGGTGGAATACTTCGTTTCCTACTACGACTACTACCAACCCGAGGCCTACGTTCCCGCCTCCGATACCTACATCGAGAAGGACGCCACCATCAACGAGCACATCGAGCAGATGCGGCTCTCGGCAACCAAGGCGCTACTCGAGCGCGAGGATACCCTCATTGTGGCCACCGTATCTTCCATTTACGGCCTTGGCGACCCCCGTGCCTACCTGAGCATGGTACTGCACCTGGTGCGGGGCGACCGCGCCGACCAGCGCTTCATCCTGCGCCGCCTGGCCGATCTCCAGTACAGACGCAACGAGCTCGAGCTTGGACGGGCCACCTTCCGCGTACGTGGCGACATCATCGACATCTACCCAGCGGAGTCCGATGCGGAGGCGGTTCGCTTGGAGCTGTTCGACGACGAGATCGAGCAGATCTCGCTCTTCGATCCCCTCACCGGCGAGGTGCTGCGCAGAATCCCCCGCTACACCGTCTATCCGAAGTCCCACTACGTTACCCCGCGGGAGACCGTCCTGCAGGCGGTGGAGGCGATCAAGCTCGAGCTCAAGGAACGTCTAACCTGGCTGCGCGAGCATAACAAGCTGGTCGAGGCCCAGCGGCTCGAGCAACGCACCCTGTTCGATCTAGAGATGATGCTCGAGATCGGTTACTGCTCGGGCATCGAGAACTACTCCCGCTACCTCTCCGAACGGGATGCCGGGCAACCGCCGCCGACCCTGTTCGACTACCTCCCGGCGAATGGGCTGTTGGTAATCGACGAGAGTCACGTCACCATCCCGCAGTTGGGGGGTATGTTCCGCGGCGACCGCTCGCGCAAGGAGAACCTGGTCGAATACGGCTTCCGCCTACCCTCAGCCCTGGACAATCGCCCCCTTCGTTTCGAGGAGTTCGAGGAGCGCCGGCCCCAGACCATCTACGTCTCCGCCACCCCACGAAGCTACGAGATCGAGCACTCGGGCACGGTGGTGGAGCAGGTGGTGCGGCCCACCGGGCTGGTGGACCCCGAGGTGGAGGTGCGCCCCGCCCGCACCCAGGTGGACGATCTGCTCTCGGAGATCCGCCTGCGGGTGGCGAGCGGCGAGCGGGTTCTGGTCACTACCCTGACCAAGCGCATGGCGGAGGACCTCACCGACTATCTCAACGACCACGGGGTGCAGGTGCGCTATCTGCACTCCGACATCGACACGGTGGAGCGGGTCGAGATCATCCGCGACCTGCGCCTGGGGGAGTTCGACGTGCTGGTGGGCATCAACCTGCTGCGCGAGGGACTCGATATGCCCGAGGTCTCCCTGGTCGCCATCCTCGATGCCGACAAGGAGGGGTTCCTGCGCTCGGAGGGCTCGCTCATCCAAACCATCGGCCGTGCCGCTCGCAACGAAAACGGCAAGGCGATCCTCTACGCCGATACCCTGACCGGTTCCATGCGCCGCGCCATCGACGAGACCGAGCGTCGCCGCGCCAGACAGATCGCCCACAACGCCGCCCACGGCATCACCCCCCAGACCATCCGCAAGGCAGTCGCGGACATCCTCGAAGGCGCACACCACCCCGGGGCGCCCCAACGGGCGCGGGAGTACGCCAAGGTGGCCGAGGACACCCTGGCCTATGCCAGCCTCACCCCAGCGCAGATGGCCCGCAGGGTCAAGGCCCTGGAGAAGACCATGTACCAGCACGCCAAAAACCTCGAATTCGAGCAGGCCGCGGAGATCCGCGACCAGATCCAGCGCTTAAGAGCCCAGGGGCTCGTGGCCTGAGCAGACAACACGAGCCGACAGGGACCCCCAGAGACCTGGAGACTCGGATGCCGTAGGGGAGGCGTCATGTCGTTAGGCCAAAAGAAAAGCGCCGGAGAATCGTCCTACACGTCATGAAGTTCTGATCAGCCTCGGGGAATGGGCACATCTGGGTGACGCTCATCACCCCGTAGGGGATGTCCTTCCACAGGAACTGGGAGATCAGGGGCCCGACGAGATCCCCGGGCGTATTGCCTCGGAACAGGATGGCAGAGGTCGCCTTGCCTCTGGTTTTGGGCCCGCGATAGTCGGAGAACAACGATAGATCTGCCGCAGCCGCCGCGATCATGGGGTCAGTCCCGTAATCGGTAAATGGGACGTCGCGGGTGAGTGCCCGCCAATAGACATCAGCCATCTCCGCCGCCGCGTGGGCGCTGGAGAAGGCGGGCGCCGCCGGAATGGCCAAGTGGTGCGAATCGGGCCCCTCCAACGAATAGGCGTAGGCGGCCTGGGGGTTAGCGAGCTTGGCGCTGCCGCCCTTGGGAATGGCCTCGAAATCCGCCGGCTTGCCCGAGCCAAGGGCCTTCAAGAAGGCTTGGTAGGCGCGGGGGCCACCTCGCCGTACCCATTATGGGGAAGGGCCTTGTGGAAGCTACCGATCCGGCCCGGGAGAAACTCCTCGTAAGGGTTGGCCGGATGGTCGGGGGCAGGCTTTTGGAACCCCTGACTGATCGCTGCGTTCAGCCGGATCTTGAAGGCTCTCATCCGGCGATCATGGGCGGCCGCCGGCCCGATTTCTGTGGCTTCTGCCCTGTCTGTTGTCAACAGAGTGGAGAGCCCCCCCACCGCCGGAAGCAGGGTGGCAGCGGTCAACCCACCAACCTTCGCAAAAAAGCCTCGGCGCGACGAGTCCACCTCGCCGGACTCGTCCGCCGGTACGGCAACCCGAGGGGTCAGGAAATCGGACCTGTCGTGTTCAACCTGCATTGCGTCATCCGCATGTGCTTTTTGATCAGTAGCGCCCAGGAAATTGATGTACGAATGCAGTGAAGTCGTCTAATTGCCGAGACGATCAATGCAGCGAAATCCGTTACATTCATACAGCAACTTGTCTCCGACAATATAGGCTATTAGTAACAAAAGGGGACCGCATTGGCGTACAGCGCGCTCACCTCCCTCCAAGACGCTGAGCCTACTCGTCCCTCAGGGCGGTCACTGGATCCAGGGAGGCAGCGCTGAGTGCCGGCAAGACCCCTGCCGCCAACCCAATGAGCGCCGCCGTGATCTGGGCCAACGCGACGTAGTCCCAGGATATCCGTGTCGGCAGGGCGGGGACGATCAGGTGGATCAGCCAGGCACCCCCGGTGCCAATGACCAGGCCCGCCAGCCCACCGAGCGCGGCGAGCACCACCGCCTCGGCGAGAAACAGCCACAAAATCTCCAGCCGCGCCGCGCCCAGCGCGCGTAGAAGTCCGATCTCATGGCGTCGCTCGCGTACCGCGATGGTCATGATGGTCAGAATACCGATGCCGCCAACGGCCAGGGAGATACCCCCCAGCGCGCCCACCGCCAGGGTCAGCACGTCCAACACCGACCCCAGCACCTCGAGCATCTGGTCCTGGGTGGTGATGGTGAAATCCTCGGTGCCGTGGCGAGCGAGCAGCGTCGCGCGCGCGCCCTTGGCCACCTGCCCGCTGTCGTGCCCGGGTGTATAGAGCAGGTCGATCTCCATCAGGCTCTCGCGGTTGAACAGGGCCAGTGCCCGCTCCACCGGGATGTGCACGCTGTCGTCGAGATCGAATCCGAGCATCTGCCCCTTGGGCTCCATCACCCCCACCACCCGGTAGGGCTCACCACCGATGCGGATGCGCTGGCCGAGTGCCGTATCGACACCGAACAACTCCTGCTTGAGCTTGGCACCGAGCACCGCGAAGGCCCGCGGCGGGGCTCCCTGGTCATCGGGGAGAAAGCGCCCCTGGGCGGGCCGCATCCGCCAGACCCGAGGCACCTGCGGGCCCACGCCAAAGATGCTGCTGCGGCGGCTGCGCGCGCCCGCCTCCACCGCCGCGTTGCCCTGGACCACCGGCACGACCGCTTCGATCCCAGGCAGCCGCCCCAGCGCGCGTGCGTCATCAAGACCGAGGGGCCGAATGTTGCTGATCACCGCGCCCGACATCCCTAGGGTACTCGCCTTGCCCGGAGTCACCGCGATCAGGTTGGTACCGAACTGGGTGAACTCTCCGAGCACGAACCGATGCACACCCTCGCCGATGGCGGTGAGCAGCACCACCGCCGCGATGCCGATGGCGATGCCGGTCAGGGTGAGTAGACTGCGGACGCGGTAGGCCCCAATCGCGCGCACAACGAAGCGAAGGGTGTCCCGCGCTCGCACTTCAGCGCCCGGTCAGCGCCTGCACCGGATCGAGCCTGGCGGCCCGCAGCGCTGGCATCAGCCCGAATCCGAGTCCCGTTGCAAGCGAGACCGTCGCCGCAGCGGGCACCGCCCACCCCGGCACCACCAACTGGAAGGCGGAGACGCTCAGGTTGAACAACTCCACGCCCGCGAGCGCCACCAGGATGCCCCCACCCGTACCGGCCGTCGCCAGCATCAGGGCCTCGCCGAGAAAAAGCCGTGCGATCTGACGCTGTGCCGCCCCCAACGCCTTCAGCAGGCCGATCTCCGCCGTCCGCTGGGAAACGGCGACCAGCATCACGTTCATGATCAGCACCCCCGCCACGCTCAGGCTGACGGCGGCGATCCCCGCCACCGCGAGCGTCAGGGCCCGCAGTATCCCCTCGAGGGTGGCAAGAAGGGCATCCTGGGTGATCAGGGTGACATCGTCCTCGCCCTCATGGCGCGCGCGGATGACCTCGCGCACCGCCTTCCGCGTCGCCTCGAGCACCTCCGGTCCCTTGGCCTGTATGAGGATGCGAAACAGGCCCGGTGAGTTAAACAGCGCCTGGGCCGAGGCCACGGGGATGACCGCCATGTCCCCCAGGTCCTGCCCCAGGGACTGGCCTTGCGATGCCAGGACACCGATAACCCGAAAACGGCGCTCGCCGATCCGCACCCATTCCCCGAGTGCGCTTCGGCCAGCGAACAGCTCCTGCGCCAGCTTATGCCCCAGAACACAGAGGGGGCTAGCCCGCTCGGGGTCCCCCGCTGGCAAGAACTGGCCTTGACCCAGACTCAGGTGCCGAACGGGCCGGAGCTCACTGGTGGAACCGAGCACCATCACCTCCCGCTGCAACGCACCATAGGAGACCGGCGCCGAGCCCAGCGTGACCGGAGCCAGCGTCTCCACGCTGGGGATGCGCCGGAGCGCGAACGCGTCCGCGAGCGTGAGATCGCGCGGGGTCTCGCCGAACAGGGGCGGCGGTCCGCCAGTGGTCTCGCTGCGCCCCGGTAGCACAATGAGCAGGTGGGAGCCGAGCTGGGAGAACTGGCCGCGCACATACAGCCGGGCACCTTCGCCCAGGGCACTGAGCAGAATCACCGAGGCGGTGCCAAGGCCCATGGCGAGGAGCGTCAGCCAACTGCGGACGCGCTGGGTGGCCAGCGAGCGCAGGGCAAAACGCAGCGTGTCCTCGAGCCTCAAGCTGATTCGCCCCGATCCGCGACGATGGCCCCGTCGTCCATACGGATACGGCGTTGAGCACGTGCCCCAAGCTCCAGGTCGTGGGTGACGACGATCAGGGTAAGCCCCTGCAGGTTGAGCGTCTCGAGGGTCTTAATAACCTCGCCGCCGGAGGCCCGATCCAGGTTGCCGGTGGGCTCATCCGCCATCAGCAACCGCGGATGCAAAATGGTGGCCCGGGCGATCGCCACCCGTTGCCGCTCACCGCCGGAGAGCTGGTCGGGGCGATGCTGGGCCCGCTCCCCGAGCCCGACGGCCGCGAGGATCTGAGCCACCCGTTCGCGGCGCTCGCGGGGTGAGATTCCCGCCAGGACCAGCGGCAGCTCCACGTTCTCGGCGGCGCTCAGGCGTGGGATCAGGTGGAAGGCCTGGAACACGAACCCAAGCTGGTCGCGGCGAACGCGGGCGCGTTGCTCCTCGTTGAGATCGGTAGTTTCCCTGCCCCCGAATCGGTAGCTGCCCCGATCGGGCCGATCGAGCAAACCCAGGATATTGAGGAGCGTGGTCTTACCAGAGCCCGAGGGCCCCATCACCGACACGTAGGCACCGGTGGAGATCTGGAGATCGATCCGGCGCAGAGCGTGCACGAGCTGGCCGCCGACCTGAAAGGTGCGCTCGATGCCGCAGAGATCGATCATCGGGTCTGGTCTTCGACCCGCGCCCTGGCACCGTCCTTCACCCCTTCGCGGTCGAGGGAAAGTACCACCCGCTCACCGGCTTGCAGACCGCCGCGCACCTCGGTGAAGTCCCAATTGCGCAGGCCCGTCTCGATGCGACGTTGCCCAAGCATCCCGGACTCCGCATCGAGCACCAACACCCGATCCTCGGCTTGGACGGCCTCGGTGGGAATGCGCAAGGCCTGGTCTCGCTGTTCTACGATGATCTCCACATCCGCGCTGTAGCCCGCCAGCAGCCTACCCTGCTCGGGTCGTTCGGTGAGCTCGACCTCCACCTCGAGGGTGCGGGCCTGTTTCTCGATGTCGAGCACGTAGGGGGCGGTACGGCGCACCCGGCCGAGGAAACGGCGATTGCGAAAGGCGTCGAGGCTGACGCGGGCCACATCACCGAGACCGACCTGGGGGGCGTCCACCTCATCGATCGGGGCCGAGATATAGACGCAGGTGTCGTCGATCAGATCAACCGCGGGTGGGGTGGGAATGCCGGGCGGAGAAGGGGTGGCATATTCGTTGAGCTCGCCCGCCACCTCGGCGACGACTCCGGCGAAGGGGGCGCGCAGCCGCGTCTTGGCCAGATTGGCCTCGGCCACCCCAACCTGGGCCTCCTGTACCCGGGCCTGAGCCTTGGCCGCATCGCAGTCGGCCTGGCTGGCCTGGGCCGTGGTGAGGGATCGGTCCAGGGTCTCCTCCGAGGTCATGCCACGCCCGCGAAGCTTGCGCTGACGCTCCGCCTCCCGGTGCACATTCTCGGCACTCAGGCAGGCTGAGCGCGCGCGGGCATCGGCGGCCAGCGCCTCGCGCTCGGCCAGGGTAACCTGGGCCGCCAGATCCTGATTCCACAGCTCGAGGAGCACCGCCCCGGCCGCCACCCGATCGCCTTCGCGCACGTTCAACCGGGCGATCTGGCCACCCACGCTTGCCGAAAGCCTGGAGCGGCGGCAAGCCTTGAGAGTACCCGCCCGGGTGTTGGCGACGGTCTGCTCGACCAAACCCACCTCGGCGGCCGCCACCCGTACCACCACGGGCGTCGGTCGGGTCAGCACCCACCAGACAAGGGCACCGACACCCACGAAGACAGGGAGCAACAGGTACGTGAAGGCGCGCCGCATTCTGGGTCTCGCCGATCGGCAACCAGGGAGCAAGGCCCATTCTAAGGCCGGCTCGACCTCCGCGCTAAAATGAGCCCAGAAACCGCGGTGGCAACCACTGGGCCACTCGATACGCCTTGCTGGACCAGGCCGTCTGGGGCGAACGGATTCCCACCCCGCGGATAAGTGCCGCTCGCCACTCGGCAGCCCTAAGCGGCTGTATCGAGGGGAGTTGGCAACCGGTAACGGAGGAATCCAGGATGAAGGCCGAGATTTGGGTGAGCGGAGGCCGACGGCAACCCAGCGCCAAGGCGCATGAGACGGAGAGGCCACCCCCTTTTGCGGTGAAACCCTGTCCCGCGCCCTGAGTCACGTGGTCGGGTTTGACGATGGACCCTTTCGCCCCGAGCACCGCGGGGATGTGGACCTGATCGGCGCCCTGTTCACCGATCTCCGCCTGGAGGGGGTTCTGCGGGGGCGGGTGCGCCGCGATGGGGCCAACGCCACCACCGCCGTCGCCACTCTGATCGAGGGCAGCCGCTTCCGCCAGCACCTTCAAGTGGTGTTGTTGCAGGGTATCTCGTTCGGGGGCTTCAACGTGGTGGACATCAGGGGGCTCGCGCAACGGCTCGGCCTGCCGGTACTCACCCTGACCCGGCGTGAACCCGACCTCGCGGCCATCCGCCGCGCCCTGCTCGGCTCGGTACCGGGGGGGCGGCGCAAGTGGCGGCTGGTGGAGCGCGCGGGAATCCCCGAGGCGTTGGCCGATGTCTACGTGCAGCGCGTGGGACTCACCCTCGCGGAGGCCGAGCAGCTGATCCGCCGGCTGGCGGTGCACGGCCCGATCCCCGAGCCGCTGCGTACCGCCCACCTGATCGCGGGGGGGATCGCCCCGCTGCCGAGCCGGCAGCGGGTCTGAGCCTGCGGAGCCTGTGGTCAGACCCCGAGCAGTAGCCGGGCCGGATCCTCCAGCCCCTGCTTGACGGTGACCAGGAACGACACCGCATCGCGCCCGTCGATGATCCGGTGATCGTAGGAGAGCGCGAGATACATCATGGGCCGGATCAGAATCTGACCGTTCTCCACCATCGGCCGGTCCTGGACCTTGTGCATGCCGAGGATGGCGCTCTGGGGCGGATTGAGGATTGGGGTGGACAATAGCGACCCGAACACCCCGCCGTTGGTGATGGTGAAGGTGCCACCGCTGAGCTCCTCGTAGCTTAGCCCACCCTCGCGGGCCCGCTGGCCGAAGTCCATGATCGCCTTCTCGATCTCGCCGAAGCTGAGCTGGTCACAGTTCTTGAGGATCGGCACCACCAGCCCGCGCGGGCTACTCACCGCCACCCCGATATCGTAGTAGCCGTGATAGAGGATGTCCTGGCCGTCCACCGAGGCGTTGATGATGGGGAACTGCTGCAGCGCTTCCACCACCGCTTTGATGAAGAAGGACATGAAGCCGAGACGCACCCCGTGTTTTTTCTCGAAGCCCTCACGGTAGCGGCTGCGGATCTCGTTCACCGCTTGGAGGTTGACCTCGTTGAAGGTGGTGAGAATCGCCGCGGTCTGCTGGGCCTGGACCAGGCGTTCGGCGATCCGCGCCCGCAAGCGGGTCATGGTAACCCGCTGCTCGGGCCGATTGGCGTCGCCCACCAAGGGGGGGCGTTCCTGCAACTGGGGCACCGCCGCTTCCACGTCCCGCTCGGGCTCGCTCCGCTCCTTGGCATCGAGGTACTTCATGACATCGGACTTGAGGATTCGGCCACCCTTGCCGCTACCCTCGACCTGGGTTGGGTCGACGTTAAGCTCCTTGACCAGCCGGCGCACACCGGGGGCGAGCACGCTGTCATCGGGCGCCGGTCCGGGTGCCTGCGCCGCGGCGGCGAACTTGGGCTCCGCCTTCGCGGCCGATGCCGGTTCTGCGGCCGCAGGCCTCTTGGCGGCGCCACCCGCCTCAACGATCGCCAGAACCTCGTTGGCGCCCACCACCTCCCCTTCCCGACGCAGGATCTCCTTCAAAACCCCCGCCGCCGGCGAGGGGACTTCCAGGACCACCTTGTCCGTTTCGAGATCGACCAGGTTCTCGTCTTGACGCACCGCCTCGCCCGGCTTCTTGTGCCAGGTGAGCACGGTGGCGTCGGCAACCGATTCCGGCAGAGTGGGAACACGCACCTCGTTGGTCATAGGGGAATCCTTCGGTTCTGTAGCGGGTTAATGCGGCCGCTGAGGGCCTCATTGATCAACCGCTCTTGTTGTTTTAGATGCACGGCGAGGTAGCCAACCGCGGGGGCCGCGGACGCCGGGCGGCCGACAAAGTATATCTGTTTTCCTGCGTGGACCAAGTCGTTGAGACGGTACTTGACCAGATCCCAGGCACCCTGATTCTGCGGCTCTTCCTGGCACCAGATGATCTCCTTGGCGCGACTGAAAGGTTCCAGCGCCGCATCGAAATCCTTGTTGGGGAAGGGGTAGACCTGCTCGAGCCGCATCAGGGCGACGTTCTGCAATCCCCGGGCGCGGCGCGCTTCGAGGAGCTCGTAATAGACCTTGCCGGCGCACAACACCACCCGCTCGACCTTGGCGGGATCGAGTGGCTCGACCTCGCCGATCAGCGGCTGGAAATGCCCTTCCGCGAGCTCCTCCAGCGAGGAGGTGGCAAGCCGATGCCGTAGCAGGCTCTTGGGCGTCATCACCACGAGTGGCTTGCGGTAGGGGCGGATCATCTGCCGCCGCAGCAGGTGGAACATCTGTGCCGGGGAGGTGGGCACGCAGACCTGGATGTTGTGCTCGGCACAGAGCTGGAGATAGCGCTCCAGGCGTGCGGATGAATGCTCCGCGCCCTGTCCTTCGAGCCCGTGGGGCAGCAGCATTACGAGCCCGCAGAGCAGGCGCCACTTGGTCTCGGCGGAGGTGATGAACTGGTCGATCACCACCTGGGCCCCGTTCGCAAAGTCACCGAACTGGGCCTCCCACAGGGTCAGGGTGTTGGGCTCAGCGGTAGCGTAGCCGTACTCGTAGGCAAGCACGGCCTCCTCGGAGAGGACTGAGTCGATGACCAGGAACTCCACCTGATCCGCCTTCAGGTGCTGCAAGGGCACGTAGGTGGCCCCGTCCACCTGGTTGTGGAGCACGACGTGGCGATGGAAGAAGGTGCCCCGCCCGCTGTCCTGGCCGGAAAGGCGCACCGGATACCCGCCATCGACCAGGGTCGCGTAGGCCAAGACCTCGGCAAAGCCCCAGTCCCCCATCTGATCACCCGTCGCCATCTTGCGGCGCTCCGACCAGATCTTCTCCAGCCGAGCATGCAGCTCGAAACCGGGTGGCACCTCCAACAGTTTGAGCGCCAGCTCCTGCAGGCGCTCGCGCGGGAAACGGGTGTCGGTGGGATGGTCCCAGCCGATGCCCTTGTAGGGCGACCAGTCCACCGAAAAGGGGTGCGGAAGGCCACGCTGCACGGCACGGGGTACCGCCTGGCCATTCTCGATGGCCGCGCGATACTCATCCTGCATGCGCTTGGCATCCGCATCGCTGATCACGCCTTCGTCGACCAGCTGCCCGGCATAGATTGCCCGCACCGTTGGGTGGGACCGGATCTTGTGGTACATCACCGGTTGCGTCACCGCCGGCTCGTCTGCCTCGTTATGGCCATGGCGGCGGTAGCAGACCATGTCGATGATCACGTCCTTGTGGAACTCGCGGCGAAAATCGAGCGCGACACGGGTTACGAAGATCACCGCCTCGGGGTCGTCCCCGTTCACGTGGAAGACCGGCGCCTGCACCATCTTGGCGACATCGGTGCAGTGAAGCGTCGACCGGGTGTCCAGCGGATTGCTGGTGGTGAAGCCGATTTGATTATTGATGATGATGTGCACCGTCCCGCCGGTGCCATAGCCGCGGGTCTGGGACAGGTTGAGGGTCTCCATCACCACCCCCTGGCCGGCAAACGCCGAGTCGCCATGAATCAGCAACGGCAGCACTTTCTCGCGCTCGGCGTCGCGGCGGCGCTCCTGACGCGCGCGCACCGACCCTTCGATGACCGGGTCCACAATCTCCAGGTGTGATGGATTGAACCCGAGGGTCACATGGACCGGACCGCCGGGGGTGGGGATGTCGGCGGAATAGCCCTGGTGATACTTGACGTCGCCCGCCATCTGGCGCGCCTCGATATCCACCTTGCCCTCGAACTCCTTGAACAGCTCCCCCGCTGGCTTGCCCAGCAGGTTGATGAGCACGTTGAGACGACCCCGGTGGGCCATGCCGATGACGAACTCTTCCACACCCTGGCTGCCGGCCCGCTGCACCAGCTCATCGAGCATGGGCATGAGGCTCTCGCCCCCTTCCAGGGAGAAGCGTTTCTGGCCCACGTAGCGGGTATGCAGATAGCGCTCCATACCCTCGGCGGCGGTGAGCATGGTCAGAATCCAGCGCTTGCCCTCCGCCTCGATCGATGGCCGACACCGGTAACCCTCCAGTCGCTTCTGGATCCAGCGCTTCTCGCGGGTGTCGGTGATGTGCATGTACTCCGAGCCCACACTCCCGGTGTACACCTCGTTGATCAAGGCGTAGATGTCCTTGAGGGCCATGCGGTCGGGGGCGTAGAGGGAGCCGGTGTGGAACACCCGCTCCATGTCATCCTGTGTGAGGTTGTGGAAGGCGAGGTCGAGATCGGGCACGATGGGCCGCTCGCCAAGGTGCAGAGCATCGAGGTTGGCGGCCTGGTGTCCGCGGTAACGGTAACTGTTGATCAGCCGAAGCACGACGGACTGCTTCTCCGCGGCGACCGGCGTCAGCCCCTCGGCGGAGCGCACGCCGATCTCGAAGCGCCTCTCCCGGGCAAGCCGGACGAAATTCTCCCGGATCGGCGCATGGGGCACCTCGTTGGCCGCCTCCTGATGCATGGCCTGGAAGCGTTCGCGCCAGGCTGCCGGGACACCGGTGGGATCCTGGAGGAAGCGCTCGTAGAGATCTTCGATGAAGGCGGCGTTGCCGCCGTAGAGGCCGGAGGAGAGCTTGAATTGTTCGATCAGCGCGCTCATGGCTTGCCTCAAGAGGTGTTTTTGAGGGTATCAATCATTTTGATTGCCCAATGTTAGCACAAGGACATCGTCTCCCGTCAGGTCGGAATCACTGTGCCAAATTGCTCCCTGGCACCCCTCCCGAGCAGGCGGGTCGCGCAACCCCCTCGACCGGATCCAGGCAGCGATGGCCTCATGGGCGACCGCGGCAATCGCCAATATCCTTAACGCTGAAATTATTGGCAAGCACTGCTTGCAGGAGTCGCCGTGCCCCCCCAGCAAACCACCCTGATCTGGTTGCGACAAGATCTTCGGCTCGCCGACAACCCGGCCCTGGCCGCCGGCCTTGCCTCCGAGCGATTGCTTCCGGTGTACCTCCACACCCCGAGCGAGGCCGCCGAATGGGCACCGGGGTCGGCTAGCCGCTGGTGGCTGCATCACAGCCTCACCTCCCTCGACCGGGATCTCCGGGCGCTGGGGAGTGGACTCTGCATCCGTCGTGGGGAAACCGCCGCCGCTGTCCTCGCCGAGCTGATCGGCGAGAGCGGGGCCAACCGGGTGCTGTGGAATCGCTGCTACGAGCCCCGGGCAATTGCCCGCGACCGCGCCCTAAAAGCCGATCTGCGGGCACGGGGAATCCGGGCGGAGACCACCAACAGCGCCCTGCTGCATGAGCCCTGGTCCTTGTCGAAGTCCGACGGCACGCCCTTTCGGGTGTTCACCCCCTTCTGGCGGGCCGCCCTGCGCCGGGGGGTCGATCAGGACCTCTCCCCAGCACCGACCGCCCTGCCCCCGCCCCCCGCGGGCCTGGCTTCCCTTTCGATCGAAGCCCTCGACCTGGTTCCCAAGATCCCCTGGGACCAGCAGTTCTACTACCTCTGGCAACCCGGAGAGGCGGGTGCCTGGAAGGCCGCCACGGAGTTTCTCGGTCAGCAGCTGCCGGGCTACGCACTGGGTCGTGACCGACCGGCGGATACGGCCACATCCAGACTCTCCCCCCACCTGCACTTCGGCGAGATCGGCCCGCGACAGCTCCTGCGTGTCCTGCTCCAGCGGACCGGTGCCGTCCCCGAGGCGGTGGGCCAGGGATCAGCGACGAGGTTCGCCGCTGAGCTTGGCTGGCGAGAATTCGCCTACCACCTGCTCTATCACTTCCCCCAGACCGCCGAGCATCCCCTCGACCCGCGTTTCGCGGCCTTTCCCTGGGCGGCCGATTACCAGCCGGCGCTCCGCGCCTGGCAGCAGGGGCGAACCGGGATTCCCCTGGTCGACGCCGGGATGCGCCAGCTCTGGTCAACCGGATGGATGCACAACAGGGTGCGCATGATCGTTGGATCATTCTTGACCAAGAACCTGCTGATTCCCTGGCAGGCGGGGGCCCGCTGGTTCTGGGACACCCTGGTGGACGCCGACCTCGCGAGCAACAGCCTCGGCTGGCAATGGACCGCGGGCTGTGGGGCGGACGCCGCACCCTACTTCCGGGTGTTCAATCCGGTTCTGCAGGGCGAGCGCTTCGACCCGGAGGGTGCTTACGTGAAGACCTGGGTGCCAGAGCTCGGCGGTTTGGTCAGGCAGTTCATTCACCGCCCCTGGGAGGCGCCAGCGCACCTCTTGGAGGCCGCCGACATCCGCCTTGGGGAAACCTATCCGCGGCCGATCGTCGACCTCAAGGCCAGCCGGGAGCAGGCGCTCGAACGCTTTGGGCGCATGCGCGCGGCGCCGCAACCTCCGTCACCCTGACCGATCCCGCCTGCGACCACCCCATTGCCGCGATGGGCGTTGAGCCCAGCGCCCCAGCGACACCCCGCTGCAGACGTTGACCGTCGTCAAGTCCGAGTCGATTGTGCGACGGTTCTCTGGATCGAGGTATCGCCTCCGCCGTCCGCTTCGAGTAATGTTAGCGCCCTGGTTCGACGCGTCGGGGTGAGTCCCAAGCGTCTGCCGTTGGCCGGGTGCCGGCCAGCGAGTCCCTGAACCCTCGCGGGTCTTGGGATTCGACTCGGTGGTTCCGAGCAGGATTCGATAGGGTGGTGGAAAAACAAGCAACTGCCGGGTCGGCATCCGCCGCCCCTGTAGCCCTTCCCAAGCACCCGTTCTTGCGCTGGCTTCACGGCGTACGGCACCTCGTCTTCGCCGCGGCCAGCCTGGTGCTGTTCCTCGCTGCACTCTGGGTCCTGCATCGGGAGCTGGCCCATGTGCACCTGCGCGACGTGCTCGCGCACTTTCGGGCGGTGTCGGGTGGTCAGATCGGGATCGCACTGGTCTTTACCCTAGGCAGCTACCTGTCCCTCACCGGCTACGACGTCCTGGCCCTGCGCTATATCGGGCGCCGCCTGCCCTACCCACGGGTGGCCATGATCTCCTTCACCGCCGTCGCCGTCGGCCACAACGTCGGGCTGGCGATGATCTCGGCCGGGGTGGTGCGGCTTCGGATGTACACCGCCGCGGGGCTGTCGGCGGCGGAGGTGGCGGTCATCGTCATGTTCTGTACCCTCACCTTCGGCATCGGAGTGACCTTCGTGGGTGGTGTCGCCCTGGCGGCGGCACCCGCCGAGGCCGCCGCACTTCTCAACATCTCCGACGTCCAGGCGCGCCTGGTGGGCATCGCCATCCTGATCGTGCTCGGCATCTACATGGGCTGGGGGGTCGTGCGGCGGGAACCGCTCCAACTCGGCGGCTGGCAGGTGCCGCTGCCCGCACCGGAGGTCACGATCCATCAGCTCGTTCTCGCCGCCTTGGATCTGTGCTGTGCCGCCGCGGTGCTCTACACGCTGCTGCCCGCCGACCTCGGCGTTTCCTATCCCTATTTCCTGAGCATCTTCGTGATTGCGATCGTGGTCGGCATCGCGAGCCACGTGCCGGCCGGCGCCGGGGTGTTCGAAACGGTGCTGCTGCTGGCCATGCCCGATGCGCCGCGCGACGTGCTGCTGGGGGCGATCCTCGCCTACCGCCTGGTTTACTACCTGATGCCCCTGGCCCTGGCCGCGGCGCTGGCCGGGGCCCACGAAATGCACGTCTACCGCGCCTCCATTCGCCGGGGCGTGGCACTCGCCGGCGATTCCCTCACCCACATGGCGCCCCAGATCCTGGGTGTGGCGGTGTTCCTCGCCGGATTCCTGCTCCTCGCCTCGGGCGCCACCTCCACCTCCGCCAACCGCCTCGATTCCCTGAGCGGGCTGCTGCCCTTGGGTGTCATCGAGGTGGCCCACCTGCTCGGCAGCCTCGCCGGCGTCGGCCTGCTCATCCTGGCGCGTGAGCTCTACCAACGGGTACAGGAGGCCTACCGCCTGAGCGTCTGGCTCCTGGCGATCGGGATTCTCGCCTGCCTCATCAAGGGCCTCGATTTCGAGGAGGCACTGGTGCTGACCGTGATCTTCGGCGCCCTGTGGCTCGGGCGCGACGCCTTCGATCGTCATGGCTCACTCCTCGAGCAGAGCTTCTCGGCGGCCTGGGCCGCGGCGGTTATCTTCGCCCTCATCGGCACACTGTGGCTTGGGCTGTTCTCCTTCAAGCACGTGGCCTACGACAACGCGCTCTGGTGGCAATTTGCCTATGACGGCGACACCGGGCGCTTCCTACGCGCCAGCTTCGTCTCGATCATCGCCGCGGGCGGGTTTTCCCTGGCCCACCTGCTGCGGCCCCCGAAGCCGGAGCCCGAGCTTCCGGGGAGCGACGACCTGCATCGCGCCCTCGCGGTGATCGCGGACTGCGCCGACACACGAGGCCACCTTGCCCTGGTCGGTGACAAGCGGCTGTTGTTCGACGACCGTGCGCGGGCCTTCCTGATGTACCAGATCCGGGGCCGCAGCTGGATCTCCCTCGGTGACCCGGTGGGACCACCCGAGCATAGCGCCGACCTGGTCTGGCGATTCAACGAGCTCTGCGATGGGCACGGCGGACGGGTAGCCTTCTTCCAGGTCGACGCCCAGAATCTACCCCTCTACCTGGACCTCGGGCTTGCACCCATGAAGATCGGCGAGGAGGCCGTGGTCTCGCTGGAGGGTCGCGCGCTCGCCGAGCACGCCTGGGGGGATCTCACGCGCATCCGGCACGGCACACAATGGAGTCGGACAACCTTCGAGGTGGCCGAGACCTCCCACGTCAAGGTGCTCATGCCCCAGTTGCGAAGCCTCTCGGAGACCTGGCTGTCGGGGCGGCGCGGGCGGGAGAGGGGCTTCATCCAGGGCAATTGCGAGCCCGCCTACCTCAGCCATTTCCCCTGCGCGCTGGTGCGGCAGGCCGGCGAGCCGGTGGCCTTTGCCAACCTCTGGCTCGGGGCCGACCGCGCCGAGCTCGCCGCGGACCTGGTCCGCTGTCGACCCGACGCCCCCGAGGGGATGCTTGACTACCTGTTCGCTGAGCTGCTGATCTGGGGGGCCACGGAGGGCTATCGGAAGCTCAATCTCGGGCTTGCCCCCCTGGCGGGCCTCGAGTCCCATCCCCTCGCGCCCCTGTGGCGACGCGTCGGCACCCTTCTGTTTCGCTATGGCGAGCACTTCTCCACCCTCGCCGAGGTTCGCGCCTTCAAGGAGCGATTCCAGCCGACCTGGCGCCCGAAATACGTGGCGGCCTCCCGCGGGATTGGCCTGCCCGGCGTGCTCCTCGACGTGGCGGCCCTCATCAGCGCCGGACCCCGGGGTTAGGCAACGCGTTGAGCCCCACTGCACAGCGTCCACCCAACTACCGCGCAGGCCGCGTTCGGTAATCCGCGTCCACTACCGGCTCCGGTGGCCCCCGCACCCGGCGTTTCGGAGCAGAGCAGAGCAGAGCAGAGCAGAGCAGAGCAGAGCAGAGCAGAGCAGAGCAGAGCAGAGCAGAGCAGACAACCTACAACTTTCCTTTGCCCAAGCAACTCGCTACCCACCAAGCCCCCAAAGGCTTCGACGTGGAACCGCACTTTCAGTTGTTCGCACATGAAGGCGATCCAGCCGATCATGACCACCTCAAAGCCGACAAGAAATCGCTGTCCCCCCGCAGAATCTGGGGTGAAGGACGAAAGGTACCGATTTTTCTAGGCTATGTCTGCGTTAAGTATTGCATTGCGCTATCTTTTTGATAGGGAAGAGAACGTGTGGAGAATGCCGGCATGCGTATCGAAGCCTCCCGCCA
>Ga0208980_10000427_pt1 | contig 23442 bp, 22 predicted proteins | sample WetSurMetagenome_3_FD_187993 | JGI IMG/M metagenome (GOLD analysis project Ga0208980, IMG submission 187993) | Wetland microbial communities from Twitchell Island in the Sacramento Delta, sample from surface sediment Aug2011 Site A1 Bulk (version 2) | ecosystem: Environmental > Aquatic > Marine... | reverse complement strand
ACCAGCCTGATTTTATCAATAATTGCCGGTTCCTTCTTTACAGCAAGGGCTACATTAGTCAGTTTGCCGACAGCAATGAGAACCAGTTTCTCATTCGTATGCCTTCTTGCCTGTTCAACTATAAAGTTTACCGCTTCGTCACCGTCAAATTCCGGATTGTCCAACTGGCCATTGATAGACTCGAAATTACCGTCAGCACCTTTTAGTATTGGAATTTTATCGTTCAGCCCAAGCAATTTAACAATCCGTTCAGCTTCGGCATATTGCTGGTCAATGTTACCTCCGTTGTAGGTAGCGTTAACTGTAATGCCTTTCACACTAAAATTATCGCCGCTGCATAAGAGGTATGCGATAGCATGCTGGTCGTCAAGTTCGTTGTTTGTATCTGTATCAAGAATAACTGACATCTTATTCATTGGAGTGTTTTTTTCACCTTGTTTGCATGAACCGGACATTAAAAGACAACCTGTAATAAAAGTGATGACAAGTATTGATTTCATGGTTTTAATTTTTTCTGCGGATTTCTTCCAGCCTGGTTTGTGCGCCTGGATCAATAGCAAAGTGTCTGTTAAGTTTATCACATGCGTAATCGCTGCAATATGCACAATTTACCACTTTCTTCAGTATTGCGCATTTCCTGATCTCGCAGTCGGTGCAACCTGTAAACAGCCTTCCATTTAATGCTTTACATCCGTCACAATCAGTTATAATCTCCGGTTTTGGAGTTGTCTTATAGAGACTGGCAAGCTGCTCTGCAATTTCGAATCTCATTCTTGTTTTTACAGAGTCATCTTTTTCAAGTGTTGCCATGTGAATAGGGCAGGTTTGACATTCCAGGCCGCAATATGCGATGTCCATGTTCATCTTATAAATTTATTTTTTACAGCCTCCGGTAATTTGAAAAGAAGTTTTCAGGCTTTATATCTTCAGAGAACCACGGAAACCTCTGGCAGCATAATAAGATTCTGCGCCGTTGTGATACACGAAGACATGGCCGTAGCGACGATCACAAAAGAGTGCACCTCCGAGGTTTCTGATAACAGGCGGTGTCTTCACCCAACTCGATGTTTTCATATCGAAATTTCCAAGTTTCTGCAATTCCCGGTACTGCTCTTCTGTTAAAAGGTCAATGCCCATTGCAGCTGCCATATCTATGGCGCTGTTTTCCGGTCTGTGTTCTTTCCTTGATTCCAGTCCCTGGCGGTCGTAACACAGACTTCTCCGGCCTGCAGGACTTTCTGCTGAAGAATCATAAAAAATGTATTCACCTGTCTTTTTATCATACCCGAAGACATCAGGTTCGCCGGCAGTTCTTTCCATTTCATTGAGTGACCACAGTTTTTCCGTATTGGCACCCAGCTTTGCCTGTATCTGATACCATTCAAGACCTTCGTGGCGGTTCATGTTTTTCTCAAAACGGGATTTCAATGTTCTGAGCAGTTCTTCACGTTGTCCATTTGACAACACCTTTTTTATTTCTACGGCTGCCATAGTTTTCAGTTCAGTTAATTATATATTCATCTGTATTAGCATGGTCAAGGCTCAGGGGTCATGATTGACGATCACCCAATGCCATATCAGCTATTGGTAATTAAAACTTCGTATTTGCCCGGTTTTAATATTTCAAATTCAAGAGAACATTGTCTGTCTCCGCCTGAAGTCCTGATTATAAAATGGATTGAACAATTGTTAGGGCAGATAAAGTCGTAAATCGAGAAATTCTTATTCTCCTTATGCAAATTTCCGGAAGATGTATTGACTGTCAGCCCGGTAGGGACATATTTTGTCATCGCTCCAACGAATGATATTTTTATTTGTGATCCTTTATCATCAATCTTCTTTATTGAGTATGATTCAATGCCTGTCTGATTGGTAATTCTGTAGTATTCATCCGGATTTGCTGTACCAACGTAATCTCCATTTTTCCAGTAACCTTTCATTGTCATTTTCTTTCCGTTCAGGGTATAGGAGAATTTTCCCGCGCCATTTTTAAGCCCGTTTGTCCAGTATCCGTCGAATACATCTCCATTCCTGAAAGTATATTTTCCTTTTCCGTCAGGCAATCCATTTTTAAACATACCCGTGTATGAATCCTCAGCTTTGGCTGTTCCTTTTCCATTTGCGAGTCCGTCTTTGCATTGACCATTGTATGTGCCGGAGATTTCCTTCAACAGAACCCTGCAGGAGTCATTTTGCTGCGCGAATGCATAAGCAGTACTTAAGTAAAGTATTGCCAGGCAAGGAATGATTTTCGTTCTCATGATTTACCGCTATTTATTATGCTGTCAGGATTGCTCTAAATATTTAGCTTTGAATTTCTCCAGCATGAGGTGCAATTCAAGATGTTTGCCTTTTCCAATTACTTCATTTTCAAAGGTTTCAAATTTATTCAACAGTTCAACTTGTTTCGCCTGGGAAAGCCTGGCATCTCCCATAGGGAATAATACAGAATTCTCCTTTTGTATATGATTTCTCAGAAGGTTGATATATGCAGTTGAAGATTCTGCAAACTTCTCAGGCTGGACCATATTACCTGAAAAGGAACTTTGCATATGCCTGACTAGTTCTCTTCCTTTTTCATGTTCGAGAAGCATTACGCCAATGGGACCATTTTCTCTTTTAATCCCTGCTTCCTCAAGGGCCGGAAAGAGAAATCCTTCTTCTTTCCCGTGGTGACATTTATCCGCGAAAGTTTTAATGAAGTCAATAATCTGTTCTATGTCTTGATTATCAACTTTTTGTGAATCGTTGAGCAGGGAACACATTTTTTCCAGGACATTTAGCGCATGTTGAATAGCCTTGTGCTCCTCAACCAGGTCTTCGCTGGCTTTTTCCATAATTGACCTCCTTTTTAAAAGGTTATTTCAAATCAAAGTTAAAAATATCAGCACGGAAATGGAATTACAGATGACCTCGCGGCAGAACTAATTAGTTAGTGTCATTATTTTGTCCTTTCATCATTTCCTTTATTTCATCTAACTTATTAATAATTAATTGGTTCGATACGGAGTTTCGATAATTCATCATTATTATTTTAATTGATATTAATAATACTCCAGCTTCTAAAAGAATATCGTGTGACAATCCTTTTGTAAATAATGCTACTGCAAAAAGAAGGAACGTAATTACAATAACTGTTAAATCTGTTTTTGATAAGTACTTTCTCATATGCTTATAGTTTTGTTCATTAAATATAAAGACCTTTCATCGGTTCGTTCTTAAGGGCAATCTTTGGTTTTGTATTCAAAGGTATCGTCTGACCTTTGATTTATACTCTTTATAATCATTTCCAAATGTTGTTTCAAGGAATTTTTCTTCACCAATGATTATAAAGTGATATACTGTTATGCTGTAAATACCCATGATAATGATCAGGGGTGTTAAGAAATAAATAATCGAGGCAATGGTCATAAGATCAAAACCCAAATACATCGGGTTTCTGGAGAGTCTGTAAATGCCGCTGGTTTTGAACTTTGTTTTCTTCGCAGGTAAGCCAAATCTGGTGGACCTTCCCAAAAGTATGAGACTAATTAAAGCAATAAGAAATCCTATAATCAGAAGTCCATATGAGACGTAATTGCTGTAAGCAAAAGAATGCCTTGGTAAGAAATCAATATTAAGAATTGCAAGGAGTAATCCAATCCAGGTAAAATACCCTGTAATTTTTCCGGAGTAGAAAGTGAATGGATTGATTGTAGCTTTACCGAAAACTTCCATGATATATAGTTAATAATTAATGATATAGGTACATTTAATTATGACCGCTAACTGGCTGGTAATAGAGCAGGGCGTTTATAAAACACACCTGGGTATTTTAAGATAGAAGCCGGATTGCAACGCGGGAAACCTATCAATTTTATTTTCCGTACCAGGCACTGACGTATAAATTATTTTATTTCTATTGGTACCTGTTTAAAATGTTGTAATTAAAGTCCTTCAGGTCATCTGTTGATAAGATTTGACCGTGACCATCAATTACTGTTTCAATATAGTTCATCCGGGTTCCGATCCAGTTGATTGCCCGTGTGTATTTTACCACATCTGTTGACTGTAAATCACTTATACCTGGCCTTCCATATTTTGAAAACAAGTCTCCGATAAAAATTGTACGAATTTCAGGCACATAAATCACGATATCGCTATTGGAATGGAATTTACCGAAATAGATCATTTCGAATGTAGTATCTCCAAGGTCAAGTTTCATACTGTCAGTGAATGTAATTTCAGGTAGTATAACAGGGGCATGGTTCTTCACATCATAGTATGCACTCAGGTATCTGATTTTTTGAGTGAAGTTGTCGTCCCATTCAGGGCTATTTGGAACAGACTGCTGTAGTTTCTGCTGGTAATCTTCGGCAATTTTGTAAAAACTCGTCATCGATTTCTCCGGATCAGTCCATCGTTCAGATGATTCCTTACGGCAAAACTCATGTCCTACAACTTTAGCCTGTGAGAAGATGCTATTACCTGCGATATGGTCATGGTGACCATGTGTGTTGATTACATATTCATAATCATCCTGATGAAATATATTTTCAATAGTTTTTCTGTATCTGGCAGTTAACGCCGTTGAAATTCCTGCGTCAATGATAACAATACCCTGTTCAGTATTTATTGCCGTAATGGCATCGTAGCCAAAATTAACAATTATAGTACGCTCATTAATTTTTTGAACTTTAATTAATGAGTCAACTTTCTGTGAATCAATATTGCTTAACGTAATTTGTTTTGAATTACACCCTGAGAAAGTAAACAAAAAGTCGCATAAAAGGAAGATAATCAAAGATCCTTTAATATTCATTTTATTACTTTCTGTTACAAATGTTTAGATTCAATTGCCCGGCTTTCTTCTGCACACAGTACTGCATGTAGTTAACCTTCGGAGGCATGTGTCTGCAGCTCAGTTAGTTGACAAAAGTTTACGTGAAGTGTCCTCACCGAATGCAGTGATGTCTGACAAGCCTTACACGATGAGATAACGGGGCTTGGAACAGGCTATTCAACACACTCCGGACCCTGTCAGATATCTGTTCCGGGTTTACTCTTGCCTGACTATATCGACCGAGATCTCCACCGCCGGAATCGTTCCTCTGTTCTCAAGCCAATGCGTGGTGTTCCTGTCCTCAGGCCAGCCGACTCCCGGACCATAGTCCGTGGCAACACCATTTCTATGGTCGGTGATCGTTCCTTGAAGAACGTAGACTGTGCCCGGTCTGTCTTTATGGTCGTGAATCGGGCCGAAGATGCCTCCGGGCTCAAAGGTCACCATACGCATCCGAAGTTGGCGCCCTGCCATGCCATCGATCTCAGGACCCAGGTCAACTGTTGAAAGTAACTTCACCGTAATACCTTTTGTCTCAGGTGTCATCTGTTCATTTTTCATAGCGTTCTCCTTTCAGTATTAATAGTGTGTAGTCCAAACTCTCATTTTTGAGCGTTAGTCATTCCGGAATCGGGCCACCTGGCCTTAAACATTACGGCCTGGCTAAGGGACCTGGCATTAAGTCGTGACATGTTATACCGGAAAAGTGATAAGCCGGATTGCAGCGACTAACGAGACGGAGTCTGTATCCGGTTTGTCATGTTTTACAAAGCTGCATAAGTGTCTCAAAGACAATTCAAAAACATGACAACCTGTCCCGCTCAGCAGGAACATTTTTATTTTATTGTCCGGGCTATGGCGCGTAATACTTATAATTTAGAGCTTTAAAACAAAACCGGCAGATATGTTAAGGAAATTTAGCCAGTTTTTAACATAGCCGTCACCTGGCCAGACATCTCCTGTATCAGTACCGGTTGCTCCGCCACCCAGATACCTTATATTTAAAAACATATTTGTCATTTTATTAACTTCAGCGCCAACCCGCAGGCTGGCATCGAGAATCGCACCAACAATTTCATTATCACTCCCGTTCAGATAGCTTACAGGAGCATATATTCCATCGGCTTCAATCTCAGAATAAAAACATTTACTTAGTTTAAGTCTGCTTCGAATCTTAAGTGCAGGAACAGGTCCAATGCCCCGGTTGTCAGTGTAAAGAGTACCATCAGTTGATTCAAATGATATAGTTGCATTCCTGATTTGGAGGCTTCCACCAATTGCGAAATTGAATTTTTCGTTGTTTTTGGTCAATTCTCTCAGATAACTGATTCTATAAAAAGGGAAATTGTATAAACAGTTTATCCCGGTTGATGCAGGGAATGTGATTCCATTTGAAATCAGATCGTCTCTCAAGAGAGCCTGTGTTTCCAATCTTAATGGCTGATAAAGAAAGATCAGAGTATTTCTCTTATTAAAATCTAATTCAAGTGAGAATCTTGTAGAGGGGAAAAGGACGTCCTGTCCCCCGTCTTTAACATAATTAAAATAGGTTCCGTTCTCCCCAAGCTGAATTTGATTAGAAAGGACAGAAATAAAACCTATCTCCGCGACAGCGCGGAATTTTAATTTAGAGGTGTCACGATCTGTATCTATATCGCCCATTTGTGCTGATGCTGATGTCCCTGACAGGAACACAAGGCACATCAAAAAGATTTTATCTCTCATGATTTCAAAGTCAAATATCTAATTAATAGTGATAATACAATTTTACAGAAATATATAAGTGTTACCTAATTTCATTTCAAGAGGTCAATCTCTATTCGTGTAGACATTTACGGCCTTATGGTACATTTATATTCCGCTGTCAGTTGGCGGCTGGTGGCACGTCATGCATCATTTTCAATAATCTGTTTAGCCTGTAATTGACACAGGCGGGCAATTCTCTACTCCAGTGTTGGAATGCGCCTTGTCATCTCAGTCCAGTCATTGCCGATTACATATTTAATAAGCAGTTTGGTTTGCCCGAATACCTCAGGAGGCATCACCATTTGCATGATGCGGATCATGATCTCGCGGTCAGTGTTGTCAATCAATGGATACAACCATGATATATATTCCTTGAAACGTTCCTTTGGTACCTGGCTGGCCATTATTCCGACCGCCTTAGCCTGGTCTGGTTTTGATACGCTTTCCCTAACGATGCGGTATAAATGTGCGTCTTCCTTTTCAAGGTGTATATCGAGATGGAACTTAAAGGCTGACGAAGCGCGTGCGGCAGCCAATACGTCATTTGCAGAAACTGCATCGTTCAGGGCATCGAATGCGGCATCCAGGCCCCGGTGATCTCTCTCATATGCCTCCGCGACAGAAGGTGCAACGGTTTCAACCATAGGGAAGATGGCCAGTTCCTCGCCATGAGCGTGCCAGACCAGCATTTCATTAAAGAACCGGAAACGTTCGATCGCCGGTGAAAGCCCTTTATTCCCACGCGCAGAATCGAGCGCTGTGGCATCAATCAGGTTCATATCGAGCCTGAATGCATTATGTATTACTTTGATTGAATCAAGTGGTTCTGCCATTTTCTGTTCTCCTTGTTCTTTAAATTGTTTTTTTTATAAACTTAAGACTTATAATCTACAAATAAACTTCATAAAACGTGTACTTTATTTGAAGGAAGGTTATTTCATTTTTTTAAATCATAGCGGTCTGCGTTCATTACTTTGACCCATGCTTTTGCAAAGTCATTGACAAATTTTTCCTTGTTGTCATCCTGAGCATAAAATTCAGAATAGGCTCGCAATACAGAATTTGAACCAAAAACCAGATCAACCCTCGTTGCAGACCATTTTATCTGTCCGGTTTTCCTGTCAATAATATGATACATGTTCTCAGATACCGGCTTCCACGAGAAATTCATGTCTGTAAGGTTTACAAAGAAGTCATTGCTTAACACACCTTCCCTGTATGTGAAGACGCCATGTTTTGTTCCTCCATGATTTGTTCCTAAAACGCGCATACCACCAATTAAAACAGTCATTTCAGGAGCAGTCAATCCCATAAGCTGGGTTCTGTCAAGAAGCAGTTCTTCGGGTTTTACTGCATAGTCTCTTTTTAGCCAGTTTCTGTATCCGTCATGTATTGGTTCAAGCACTGCAAACGATTCAGCATCTGTCATATCAGCTGTTGCATCTCCACGTCCGGGACTGAAAGGAACATTAATATTAAAACCGGCTTCTTGCGCAGCTTTTTCAATCGCGGCAGTTCCTCCCAAAACAATCAAGTCTGCCATGCTCACTTTTTTGTTCAGCGCTGACTGAATTTCGCTGAGCCTGGTAAGCACTTTATGCAACTTTTGTGGCTCATTACCTTCCCAATCTTTTTGAGGAGCTAAACGTATGCGGGCGCCATTTGCACCTCCTCTGTAATCTGAACCTCTGAAAGTTCTTGCACTATCCCAAGCTGTATTGATAAGTTCTGTTCGGGTTAAACCGCTGTTCAGCAATTCTTCTTTTAATTCTTTAATTTCAGTATCTGACAGTGTGTAATCAACAGTAGGAACAGGGTCTTGCCAGATTAAATCTTCTGCAGGCACATCGGCACCGAGGTAACGGCTTTTCGGACCTAAATCACGGTGGGTTAATTTAAACCATGCCCTTGCAAACACTTGTGCGAAATATTCAGGATCATGATAAAAACGTTCTGAGATCTTTCTGTACTCAGGATCCATTTTCAAGGCCATGTCTGCATCTGTCATTATTGGATTTCTGCGGACTCCGGGAATGTGTGCATCAAATGGCTTGTCTTCTTCTTTGATGTTGACAGGTTCCCATTGCCATGCCCCGGCAGGACTTTTTTTCAGTTCCCACTCATGGTTCAATAATATATGAAAATAAGTGCGGTTCCATTTATTCGGAGTTGTTGTCCACGCTCCTTCCAATCCGCTGGTTACGGTATGTTCTGCATTGCCTTTGCCTTTTGGATTCATCCATCCCAGACCCTGAGTCTCTAAATCAGCAGCTTCAGGTACCGGACCTAAAGCCGAGGCATCCCCGTTTCCATGCGTTTTGCCTACTGTATGACCACCGGCAGTCAATGCCACGGTTTCTTCATCATTCATCGCCATACGCTTGAATGTCTCTCGAACATCCCGTGCTGTTTTCAAGGGATCTGGATTTCCATCTACCCCCTCGGGATTGACATAAATTAATCCCATCATTACAGCCGCCAGCGGATTTTCCAGATCTCTTTCGCCGGAGTAGCGGCTTCCCTCGCTGCCGGTAGGGGCTAACCACTTCTTTTCGGATCCCCAGTATATATCTTTTTCGGGATGCCAGATATCCTCACGTCCGCCACCGAATCCAAAGGTCTTGAAACCCATAGATTCATAAGCCATGTTCCCTGCCAGAATAAATAAATCGGCCCAGGAAATTTTATTTCCGTATTTTTTCTTTACAGGCCATAAAAGTCTGCGGGCTTTATCAAGATTGACGTTATCGGGCCAACTGTTCAGTGGGGCAAAGCGCTGGTTTCCGGTGTTGCTTCCGCCACGGCCGTCAGCGGTACGGTAAGTACCTGCGCTATGCCAGGCCATGCGAATCATCAATCCCCCGTAGGTACCCCAGTCGGCAGGCCACCATTCCTGGCTTTCATTCATTAGTTTTTTAAGGTCATTTTTCAGCGCTTCAAGATCAAGCTTCCTGAATTCTTCCGCGTAGTTAAAACTATTTCCGAAAGGACTTGTTTTGGTGTCGTGTTGATGCAAAATATCAAGATTAAGCGCATTTGGCCACCAACTCATTACCGAATCATTTGTTTCCGTATTTGCACCTTGAATTACAGTGTATTTCCCTTCCTTTGAATTGTCCATGATAATTGTTTTTTAGATTTCGATTATAATTATATGTCTATTCAAACCCTTGCTGCTGACTGTAGCGTATATGATCCGTTGTGTCGCCATAGTACTTCCTTGAAGTAATTTAACAGTCACACATACCAGTCTCTTGAACAGATGCACATTTTGCTGTTCCATAAGAGCAAAATACGCAGCAATCACCCTTTTTTGGCTCAATAACCTGGCTGCAGTTTGGACACTCATAGAAAAATTGGCAGGAATTTGTCGGCATTGTTTCTTCTTTCTTAAATCCGCATACCGGACAGGTTATTGTTGATAATAATTGAATGTTGGTTGACATACTATTAAATTAGTTCATTGCTGTCCGTGTCAGCACAGGCATTATTTTGTATCTTTTAGTAATTTGACCATCCCTTAAGACCCGACAGTGCCTGTCATGACTTTTCCGGCCCGCTTGTAATTGGCAAAAATAACTCCGCTTGGTGTAACCAAACTCTCTGCTAATGTAAATGCTGCTGGAATTGTGCCATTGTCAAACAACTTTTTTCCTTTACCAAGAGTCAGCGGGAAAAATTTAAGCCAGAGTTCGTCAACTAAATCATTCTTAAGCAGCAGCTGGATAAGCTCACCGCTTCCATGAACCTGAATGTCAGGACCTTTTGAATGTTTGAGTTTTTCGATATCTGCCAGGGTTTTGAGGAAAACCGAGTTTTTCCAATCTGACTTCTTCATGGTTTTGGAAATGACGTATTTTGTGACATCATTGATACCCGGCCACGCATTTTCATGCTTTGGCCAGTACCCGGCAAAGATCTCGAATGTTTTTCTGCCCAAAAGAAGGTCCGCAGGTTTCATCTGTTTTGCCATGACTTTGCCGGAAGCATCGTCAAAATAAGGTGAAACCCAGCCGCCATATCTGAAACCGCCCGATGTATCTTCCTCAGGTCCACCAGGTGCTTGCATGACTCCATCCAAGGTAATAAATGATAAAACAATTATTTTTCTCATAATAATTTCTCCTCCTCTTTATTCTATAAACCAACTTCTTCAAAAATGGTTTTGTCCAAAGTCAAATTTCTCCAAAAAGATATGACAAAGTCAATTCATCGGACCATTTGGGCTAGCATAAGATGGCCGTGCCGGAAGAATTAGCCGGATAGATTGCACTTATCAACTTGTTTAATCTGGTGATTTTAGTCGTTTCTTGCCGGTGTTTTAATGCTTTATTTACTGTTGATCCATTCCGTTATTGAATTTGCCAAATCATCTCTTTTATCAGTAAAATAGTGATCAGTTTCAAAAGCTTTTATAGAAACAAATTCCGGATTCATATTTTTTAAATGTCGATATGTTGGAATTATAAACTCCTCCATAGGCACTGTGATATCGAGCCAGCCGGTAATGAATAAGATTTCCTTGTTTCTTAGTTTTTCTGCATTTTTTATCAGGTCAAAGTATTCATATTTCGGTATTATCTGGCTAAAATAGTTATGGATGAGTGCTGAATCACCCTTGATTGGTCCATTGGGTTTTCCGGAAGAGGCAATTCTTTTTTCCAATGCTGTCCGGAATGCAGGATCTCTGTTCATTTTTTGCAGATATATTGAGAGGTCATTTCCTCCGGCAACTGCGATTAATTTTTTAATCTCAGCATTATGAACTGCAGCAGACAAAGCTAATGCAGCACCCAGACTGCAACCACAGACAATAATTTTTGACGTGTCTATTGAAAACTGTTTGACGTTTTTCTCCTGTTTAAGGAATGATAAAGCAGCGCCTATATCATTCATGCAATTTTCCCAGCTAAAAATGCCTTCGCTGTTAAAACTTCCCTCGTAATTGAAAACCAGTACATTGATTTCATTTTTGGTAAGTCTTTCAGCCAATCCATATGGGCTGTTGGAATTACCGGGAAATCCATGCAGAAGGATCAGAGTATGTGGTGAAACTACTTTTCCTGCCTGATAGAACTTTGCATCCAGCTTATTGCCATTGTTTCTTAAATCAATATTTACCGGGTTTATTTGTGGTAGAAGTTGCTGGAAACTGCTTATGAAGATCAGAAGCAGCAGAAATTTTAGAGTTTTCATTGTGGGATATTTTATTTTTTATACAGTACCCTGAATGCTCTCATAAAAGCTGCCGGAATGCAAGACTGGTGCGTCTCATCAGGGAAAATATGAGTTTCAACTTCTAAACCCGTATAGTTTCTTGCCTCCAGTAAGTCACCCATTGTTTTCACATTTGCGATCATTGTCGAATCTTCATCTCCGCCTGCAGTCATGAAAAGCTTTGCATTTAAGTCTTTATGTGTCGATGCATATTCTTTTTCATAAGTGTAAAGAACTCCCTTGTCGTATTTTATTGAAGGGCTGCCGGCAAAGTAAATGCTGAATAACTCGGGTCGCTTAAATAAAACATATAACGAAAACAGACCTCCATAGGAATATCCGCCCAGCCCTCTGCCTGTTGAAGAAACACGATAATTTGATTCCATAAACGGAAAAACCTCTTTTTCAATGAATTCCAGAAACTTTGCTGAACCACCGGTTTTAACTTCAATTTCTCTGCCTGCAAATTTTGAAAAGATACCTGCCCAGTATGTATCTGACGAAGGAATATTGGTCGGAGTCAGATCTCTTGTTCTCCAGGCTCCCCAGTCGCCCATATCCTTGATTTTATAGCCTATCCCCACAATAAAAATCTCAGGTTCAATTATCACCGGGATCTCGAAAAAGTTTGCCATGTTTGCAATCATGACAAATGATCGGTTCGCATCGGTGAGATACCAGCAAGGGTAAATTTTTTCGGTATTGATTTTATAACTGGCAGGAAGCTTAATGAAAAGCACCATTTCCTGTTCCAGGATTTTTGAATATAAGGACCTGGTTTCAGTTAACGGGACCGTAACCAAAGGGTAGTTATCCAAATCAGTTTGCCCAGGCTGATTCTGCGATAAAGCATGTGGTAATAAGGCAAATAAGAATGACAGGAACAAAACCAGTTCTTTGCCGTAACCGGTGGTTGAAAGGTTTTTCATAGATTATGATTTATTCAGTTGATTTACTTTTAATTAAAAGCACAATGCAGCAAACGATCGCAATTATTTCCAGGACCTTAAACAAAGCTAACATTGAAATCAATTCGGGTATTCCGAATTTTATCAGTGAAAGTGTCATCCCGATTAATGGTACAACTATGGCAAGGTAAACCGGGTACCTTTTCTTGTTGAACAGCAGGATTCCAACTATCATGTAAATAATTCCAAATGAAAGAACAGGAATACTTCCCTGGCTTTCAGGAGTCAGAAAATATGCAACTATGTGCAAAATCCCGGAAACTAAAAGAAGTATCCCGGCAATAAGACGGATCGTTTTCATATTCATTCAATTTTAAGGTTAAAATTTATTTGGATCAGTGGATAGGCTCAGTTTTATTATCCGCCACTATGTTTTTGAAATGCTGCAATTTATTTGACCCACCGGTATCGCGAACATCAGACGGTTTAAGGGAGTTAAAGTATTAGTTACAAGCACTAAATACAAAATTAAGCTAAGCCTGCTAAAATGTCAAGTTCAATGTAGTGGAAATGAGCTAAAACGGTCCGGGGATATGGGAAGGGTATGGCACATGTTTTGCATTCATGGCACAAATTTTATTGCGAATTGGCGCGATCGCGGTACAAACTGTCTCGAAGCAAGAAATTAGTCAAGGTGCGTCTTGGTTGCAGGAGCAAAAGTTGAGGAGCCATGCGACGAAATCCCGCACAGCGGGAAGCAATTTACCCATATTGTTTGTTTATTGGCTGGCCATATTTTTTCTTTTGTAATAATTAATTGGTCAAAGCTTTTCTGTGTAAAGTGAGACATCAAAAACAAAAGGAATATAGCCTTTGCCAGAATATTGTTTTGAGTATGGATCAGAAAAGAGTCCGGTTTCCACGAGTATGCGGTTAGTTGCACCAAATATATCGTGCCAAACATCATAAAAAAAGTCCGCTTGTTTTTGCCCATATCGGAAAGGAGTAAGCAAAGAAAGTTCTTTTTGGAGTTTTGGATAATCTTCCTCTATCCAGGACTGCATTTCGTTAAATACAAGAATCCTCAATTCCTTGACCAGATTAACATCATTTGATGTAAGAACTGGAATATTCAGGAAATTCTTATCACCTTTTTGAGTAATATATTTTAGTGTTAACAATAAATCAATAATTCTTGCTGCTCTGTCCCTTTCTATTTTGGTGCTGGTTGAAATTTCATCAAGGCTTAATGGTTTAACATATAATGACATTATAATACTTCCCACTTCTTTTGCAGTTGTCTTTGAGGATGAATTTTTTAAAAGATCCTCTATATTTGATTTGAGTGGTTCATTATAAATTGCCGGATTCCAAAATATATCTGGCATGGTAATCCTGGGCTGACTTTCATGATCTCCAAATGAGGTATATTCAATTTGTCCATAAATAGAATTGTGACTGCCGCAATAAATGCTTTTCTTGGTCAATTCCGAAGGTTCCCATGCGTATATTAAAGCTCTCTTGCTATTAGTTCTTAATCCTTTATCCGCGGTCAATCTGAGGCCATCCCAATCAAGCGAGAAGCACCCTATAATCATATAGAGAATCGCCTTATTGTCCACTCCCTGAACTTTGTATTGCCCCGCTAGTTCTTCGATTTTTTCTCTTTGCAAAAGGATTCTTTCAGCCAATATTTTTGCATGGGTCTCAGTCAGGTCCCTCAGCTTATATTGATCTTTTTTTGTGAAAAGCAGGATGTTTATTTCAAGAAAAGTACCATTCCATTTCAAGATCTTGCTTTTTAGGAGGTTTTCAAGAGAAATGTTGGTATATGCAAGTGAATTTCTTACATATGCTTCATCTCGTGGTTTTTCTGCGATTTCAAGCAGCAACTTCTGGACAAACTGATTGTCAAGATATTTAAGTGATTTTTGTTTTGCCTTGCCACCTATTATGTTATAGTTTAACAAATTGGTGGGATATTGAGTTTCAATTCTATTATGCTTCCCGTTATAGAATGTTAAGCCAATCAGGCAGGATACAATTAAAAATGTAGTTTTCAAAGTGATAATTTTATGTAGGGTTAACGAGGCTTGCGGATAACGGTCGAGCGGTACGATCCTGTCTTGTTAGCAGGAACAAAAAGCAAAAAATGTGACAACTGGTCCCGCACAGCAGGAAACAACTTACCCATATTGTCCGTCTTATTGTTTCGTTATTTATCTTTTATACACCGGACTGAGAATCCCATTCGTTTTGGATGAGTGTCACGGGCTACGAATTCGAAAGAATAGATCAGGCTTCTATAGAATGCACTCGATGAGCTTGCTTCAGTACTTGTCCACCAGAAACCACTACTACCACCTGCATAGTAGCGACTCAATCTCTCTCCTCCTGGAAGAGCTGAAAAACCTAAGTCGTCAGTACCAGTGACTCCTTTTCTCCAGCCTTTGACAGATTTGAGTCTTTGTCCCGCATCAAATCCTCTAAGTCCCAGTTTATCCCAAATTGAATCGTTGGTGCCATATTTTGTATCTGCTGTGCCTTCAATTCGCATCCATTCATTATCTGCAGGCACCCTCCATCCAGTAGGACAAAGTTTTCCTGAGTTAACCGCATACCAATTATAAAGAAATCCAAGTGTGTCTGCGTAATTTTCGTTATTTTGATAATAACAATATGCAGACGAGTCTAATATTAACCAGATCGATTGGTCCTTTACACATGGAATATTAGATCCATCATTGAACCTTGAAGATTTTAAATTTTCAGTCATCCACCAGTAATCACCAATAAGGGCAGTCCTGTAAATGTTGCCATCGATATCTTTAATAGTATGGCCTTCTGGCCGCTTGCATTGCGAGTTAATCACCAGAAAAAAATAAGCTGTTAATATCAGACAAAAACGAGAGATCATATAGTTGTACGGTCTGTTTTTATCTTATTAGTTTATTTAATCAATTTTATTTGTTCCGCCCTGCAGGTGCCTTTGCTCTCCGTTCCAGATGAAAACTCCCTCTAAGTGCATTGGTAAAGTAATTTCGCCACTAAGATGATCCTTATCTTTTTGTAGTTTAACTTGAATAGAACCAAGCTTATGCGGCATTGTTGCATCAATATTCGTCAGACTTCCAAGATTAGGTTCTATCCTAACAGATTCAAAACCCGGTGAACCAGATTTAATACCACTTACTAATGATAAGAAGTAATAAACCGGTGAAGCACTCCAGGCGTGACAATCAGAACGCGCTGGACCTGGAATTTCTGCAAAAGTGGTCAAACCTGCATCTAACATTTGTTTCCAGGGAATTAATGATGCTGTAAACTGGTCAGCTTGCCCAACTTTTTCAAGTGCTTCGAACAAGTAAAATTTGAAATATAATGTACACTCCGCCAACTCTTTGTCATGGAGAAGCTTATAAATTATTTTGGATTTATCCGCTGTTTCAGGAAATGTATTGGTTAAAATAGCCAAAACGTTGGCATGCTGACTAAACGTACTTCTTTCGGGGGAATCAGCAATTAATCCCCTGTTGGAATCGTAACATCTCTGATAAACTGATTTCTTAATTTTATCCGCCAGATTCCTATACTCAACAGCAATGTCATCCATCATGTATGCTTCGAAGACCTCTGATGCTTTTTCCAGAGTGTAAACATATTGTAAACTTAGTATAGAGGAATTGCCAATGTGCGCAGCCGGCGGCTCACCCTGTTTCCAACCTCTTGAATCAACCCAATCTACAAAGTTCCACCATTCAACAGGTCCTAACATACCGCTTGAGTCAATACGGTTACTAAACCAATTCAGTGTTTCCTGCATGCCGGGAATCATTGATTTAATAAAAAGAGTATCGTTGTTTAGCATCCAGTAATCATAAATCATTGTAATCCAGACTAATGAAAAGGTTGGAATAATTTGTATTTGATTACATGGAAATCTGCTCTGTGTTATACCAATAGGTAATTGTGAAGCACGTAAAGCAGAAATTGCATTTTTGGTTAACCTGGAATCTCCTGAAACATAGGTTGAAACCAATGCCTGTATTCTTGCATCACCAATATACTGAAGTTGCTCGTAGTACGGGCAATCAAAAAAAGTTTCATTTGCACATAAGCGTTGTGTCCGCCAGCCAACATTCCAGATATCCTTAAAAACAGGATTGTCGCAGGTGAATGAAGCCTTCTCTTCAAGAGGGTATGCAGCAAAAATGCTAAAAACATCGTTAATTGCCAGTGGTTCTTCTTTAGTTTCAATTTCCAGTTCAACATATCTGAAAGTGCGCCAGAACAGTGTTTGGAATATACGATTATTGCCTCCGTCACAAATAATAACATCAGAGTTGCCCAGTATTTGTTTGTTTTCAATATCATTCCTGTTGCCTTTGTTTCCGGCATTATCAAATAAACTCTCAGCATAGGTAAGTTTTATTGAACTGTTTTTTCCTCTTGAAAAATTAATAACAGGATAGGCAGTTGTTAAAACGTTTTGGTCAATAAGTATTTTTATTTTACTGTTTGGCGAAATTATTACCGGGCTGACACCTTTCAGGAATTCTTCAGTAATTATGTTTGAGTCAGAACGACGGATTTTGGAAAATCGCTGTTCTTTTTCTTCCATTAAAGGTATTTCTCTTTGTGATAGTAAATGTAATGAAGTGTTTCCCCATTCACCTATAAAACCAACGGGTTTACCTGTTTCAACTTCCTGAGCATGGTTCCAGCCGGAAGTATTGAAATCCCCATCCATCCAATTCCATGGATGTTTTTCACAACTAAACTCCTCGCCGGCCCCCGCAGCATAGAATTGATCCATTTTTACAGGAACAGGTTTATATGCCGTATCTTTTATGACAACCCAGCTTGTATCAGAGTTAAGGATACTTTCATCCTTCGTATTTCCCTGAATAATAAATCCTGTTTGCCCTGAAATCTGGGCTAAAGGACGATATTCAGCAAAATTCCATACAACAGAAGATATAATATTCCTGCCAGAATGAAGATATGAGGAAATGTCAATACTTTCAAAATTCCATTTGAACAGGTAACTTCTGGCAGGGCCATTACAAACGTAGGTACCATTTATATACAGCCTATAGCGATTGTCTGCCGACACATGAACAATAAATTTGTCAGGCTTTACATTAATTAAAATTTCTTTTCTGAATAAATAAACTCCATACTCCGAATTTGTCTTATCAGGATATGAGATCCATTTTGCGGTCCAGGGTCTGCAAAGCAATTCGGGATTGATTTCTGTTACCTGCTGAGCAAAAAGCTTCGTGCTGAACAAAAACAGAAATATTAGAAGTGTTTTAAGAACATGTTTCATAAGAGGTAATGTTTGTATTTTAAATAATTCAATGATAATTTGTCCCGCACAGCGGGAAACAACTAACCGATATTGTCTGTATTAGCCTTAGTAAGATTTAATTTTAATCTTTTGGTTTTGTAGTGAAAGTCCTGAAATAAATGATGAAGCATAAGGTTCCAAGTCCAAAAAGTACGTAAGTGGAAACGTGTCCAAATGATTTATCTGTCTCAGTGACAGGCAGCATACCGGGAATAATAAAGGCACTCACATAATTTATCATGGTGTGAAATAGAATAGCCAGTAGCAAACTGCCATTTGATTTAATGTAGAGCAGAGTGAAAAGAAAAGCCATAGCAAACACTGACAGGGCAAAATAGATTATTGATCCTCCCGCTTGTGCAGCACCTTCCAACCAGAATAAAGGGATATGCCACAATAACCAGATAAATGCAATAAAAAGACTTGTTATAGCAGGATTAAAACGTTTTAATAATTCCGGTTGGAGAAATCCACGCCAGCCAATCTCCTCTCCAAGCGGCCCGCCGACAATAGCTATTACAAAAAAGTATATAATAATCTCGGCAATTCCAGGTAACTTTTGTAATTTAAGAAGGGTAGGGTCAATCAGATAGATTATACCTGCGGTTAAAATATAAACTATAATAATGAAAAAAATGGCGAATAAATAAGTCCAGCCAGGTGTTTTCCATTTTATTAATGACTTGAGGATATTTTTTAATCCTGTTTTGCCTTGAATGATTCCGGTGACAATCAAAGCGCCAACTGCGGGGCCAAATGACCCCAGGAAATTAGTTGGGAATTTAAAGGGAAGTATTCCTTTATTTGAAAGGATCATTAATAACCAAAGAGTCCATGAATATAAGAAGGTAAAGACTATGAATGAGGTAATTGGATTAGATTGAATTAACTTTTTCATACGTTAATTAGTTATCTCTGTTATTGGTAAAAGACAGAAATTATCTGAAAATATTGCAGTTGGCATTAGGATTGTTGTCGAAATAAGGGTCCAGGTGGAAAAAATGAAGCGATTTCAACGGTATCTTTCATTTGTATAACCGGCTGATTATTAAAGCTAATGCCTGCTGCTAAAATGCATTGGGAAGTTTTAAGCAGCGTCGTCCTATGCTAGGATAATTCCAATATACTAAAAATAAACTTATCTAACCGTCAGCCCCAATGGATTTTAGCAGCTGTTAGCGTTTCGTGTATTTTTCATTATGAACATCATTTTATCATTTTTAAACACCTCATCGACACTTAAAAAGAATATTCAAATTGACCTGGCTTTCGCAAACATTGATTATTGCAATTACAAACCTCTATTTGGATTTAACAAGGCGAATGCCAATAGAATAGTCAGAATAGGTCGGAGGACAATTGTCACGATATGCCACCCGGCAACGACGCGCAATGTCATTCCAACCTCCTCCACGCCGAACATGGGATTTCCCAGATGATGGTCCTTTAGGATTAGTGTGTTCCAATAATGAATATTTGCCATAAAAGTCACTGCACCATTCCCAAACGTTACCATGCATGTCAAACAGACCATATGCATTCGCCTCAAAACTACCAACAGGCAAGGTTTTTCTTTTAAATTCACCCATAGCATTTTTATTATAGGGACTTCTACCATCATAATTTGCCTGAGCTGAAGTTAGGTTGTTGCCAGTGTTAAAGGGAGTGGATGTTCCTCCACGTGCTGCGTATTCCCACTCTGCTTCTGTAGGTAAACGACAACCCAGCCAGGCTGCAAAAGCCGTTGCATCTTCCCAACTCACATTTATAACAGGGCGGTTACCTCTTCCCCAACCCTCGTCACCTGGTTTTTCTCTTCCGGTGGCATCGCAAAATAAATCGTATTGTTCGAAGGTTACCTCGTATTTACTCATCATAAAAGCACTTAGAGTTACTTGATGCTGAGTTTCATTATTACTTCTGTCAATTTCACTTTCAGAGCTACCCATAGTATAGGTACCAGCAGGAATGGTGACCCAATCAATGGTTGGCTTACCTTGAGCCGTTGAGAATAACTCAAAACATACGAATATTAAAATCAAAATATTTCTTTTCATAACATTTTTCATTATTCTTTAGGGTTTCATAGATAGTCATCTGTAATACATTACCTAACTTTATTTATAGCATGAACGCTGACGTTTTATGGTATGGTGTCATGCCGGATTAGGAAGCGAAAACTTATCAGTTTACCTGGGCTTTTTTTACGAGCCACAAATGCTCTCAGCTCGCTGAACCCGCTGAAGGGAGCTCAGCGAAGCTAAACCCGGATGCACAAAACTATGCGTAGTGCTTAGTACTTTTTTCCTTTAACATCCTTTTTAATATAATCTTTAATTATTTTACCGAAAATTTTCTCCTTTTTCTTTTTTTCCAATACGGATGTCTCAAAATATATTTTTTCTCTTTGCATTTTTTTGTAATTCTCAAATACGCTTTTATCAAGCTCGCCTTTTTCAACCGCTTCAATTACTGAACATCCCGTTTCATTCATATGAGTGCAATCTTTGAATTTACAATTTTGTGCAAGGATGAATACAATATCGAAGGTAGTTTCCAGTCCATTTCCTGTATCAACAATTCCGACTTCTTTCATACCGGGATTGTCGATAAGAATTCCACCATTTTCCAATATAATTAATTCTCTGTGACTGGTAATGTGTCTGCCTTTGCTGGTACTTTCACTAATTGGCCCCGTTTTCATTATGTTCCTTCCGGAGAGGTTATTAAGCAAGGTAGATTTGCCAACACCTGAAGAACCAAGCATACAAAAGGTCTTACCCTTTTCAATTATCAGTTTTAACGATTCATAACCATCGTGTGTCTCATTACTAATTGCAAAAACCGGTACATCTTTTAGTCGTTGATGAATACTTTCGACAATTGCAGCTTTTGATTGTTCATTTATCAAATCTGTTTTTGTCAGTATGATTATTGGAGTAACTTTTGATGAATTACAGATAGTCAGGTATCTTTCAAGTCGATTAATATTAAAATCCCTGTCAACGGCTTGAACAATAAATGCAATATCTATGTTTGCTGCAATTATTTGTATCTCCCCAAATTGGCCAACTGCCTGTCTTGAAATAACTGATAATCGTGGAATGATTTTATGAATAATCGCAAACTCAGAATCATAAGTTGTCAATGCTACCCAGTCGCCCACTGCGGGAAAATCTTCACGACCACCCGCTGAAAACCTCATATTACCAGTTATCTCGGCTTCAAATTCTCCTTTTTCTGTTTTGACAATATATCTCTCTTTATGTTCCGATATGACTCTTCCGATCTCAAACTCTTTGAGGTTGTTGTCAATTCTTAATTTTTCAATTCTGTCGTTATATCCAAAATCTTCCAATTTCATGTCAATATCTCATGTTTGAAGTGTTTTTAGTATTAAGCACAACGGCTCGGCAATTCGGGGAGGATATACTGTGCCCCTCACCTAAGGTCGGGGGCGCACATTTTGCCGTCTTTGCCCTCCGGAGCTTTGATTGAGGCTGAACAATTTATCCATATTGTACGTGTTAGGCGTTCGTGTTATTTATTTCTTTTCCAGATTCAATATAGTTAGTAAAGTCATCCAGAAATCTTACCATAGGAGCTCCGTCTATCACGTCATGGTCAGCCTTCGGAGGCCGAATCTGCCACATAGCAGAGCAGACCTCTGGAGGACAGTGGCGAGCCAGTCCTGACCGAAGCGTCGGAGCCTGCCCCGCACCGATCCCGACACAGAAGTGTCGGGAGAAGGTCGGGATGTTTTTGCACTCGTGGTGATTAAAAAGCTATCCTGGCATGCAAAGCAGTGCAATATACAGACCTGCTGTGAGTAGTGAGTTTAATGGAATCAGTTTTTGAATTTATAGAACTCAGCACTACAGCGATAGCAATTGCTTACGCTATCAGGGATGTTTTCTTTAATAATATTTATAAAATCAGCATTTAAGGCACAACCCTCTTTTTCTAAAATAACTATTGCATCTTCCTCACTGCAGTGATTTGAAAATCCAGAATCGCTCAATTTGATTTTTCCAATTCTAGTAGCCACAGAAACTGGTATAGTATCAAACTTCCTAATCATAATATTACAATCTGCATATGATGGACTTTTGGTATCAACATCATAGCCAATTCTCGAAATTTGATGTCTGCAGCTGACGAGAAATAAGTAAAAGATTAAAAAGGTTACCAATCTTTTTAAAAGCTTGTTTTTATTCATATTCAAATTTAAGAATTATTAGGATAGAACTTTGTGTTCAGGATTTAACATTTATTACCCACAACGCCCTCGTGGATGAGCCGTTGAGTGTTAGAAGCGCTTTGTTGTCGAGTTTGCACGAGGTAACTAAAAGTGATGAATTGCGAAAACTCGCTACCAGCAATGGCTTCTACAAGCATTTAGCAGCAGGCGAATTTATTTTAATCGGTGCAGGTATAAATATTATCGATTAATTCCACCTCCTTGCTATAAGCATCAAATTGGCCGGGCTTGTACTCCTTTACTACATCTCCATTACAATCCCAAAGTACTACATGAAAAACTGAATTACAGACGGGATCAGTATTCATAATATAGTAAACAGTCTTTTCTCAATAATTGCCTTGAAGTATTGAAATCTGACAAGTACAATTGGTTAGAGAATTCTTTACATCTTTTAACCAGTCTAATTCCTCAAGTGGATTGTCAACATTACACTCAGGAATGCTGTTTTCACTTTTTTCGCAACTAAGCAGAATTGATCCGCAAATGAGAATGCAATAATATATCTTTCTCATTTTATTATCTCTTGTTTTATGGATGATAATATTCTATTTATAGTTGCGTCATCTTATGTCGCTTGCTGCTAACGCCCTGCAATATGGGGAGGTTCCCGCTGTGCGGGACAAGTGGTGTTTTTGCACTCGTGATGCGATGCAGGGTTATTCATCAAATTCATGAATGATTCAAACGACTAATCAATAGGTTTAATAAAATGCATCAATTCTCTGTCTTGATTATTTACAATTCTGCATTCATCATCAAAATACATGGTTGCACCGTTTTCCGCAGTATAAGGTTCCCACTCAGGCAGCACACCCTCTACATTAGGATTACCCGTTTTTGCAAAGTTTAGCCATGCAGAGCTCATTTTGTCAGCTAATTTCCAGGCTTCATCTGAATTGCCTGTCCAGTCAGGTCTCAGATCAACATTATTGAATGCCAACGGAATGTCCAACCCATGAAATGAACCTCTTGATGCACTGTCGACAGGACTTTTCCACGCTAAAAAATATACATATAATGGTGCATTTCCCTGCACAGCCCTTGCATCTGCTGTTCTTATCGTAAAAGGTCTGAAAACAGTATCAATAGAAAGAAGATCCTGAGGTGTATAATCAGGATATGCCTTTGCGAA